>JAABUS010001075.1_pt1 | contig 63203 bp, 57 predicted proteins | sample 5560161 | NCBI WGS metagenome assembly JAABUS01 (sample SAMN10711885, study PRJNA513376) | rock metagenome | isolation source: Antarctica rocks | place: Antarctica: Victoria Land, Trio Nunatak nord | collected 2016-01-04
CACCCACAACGAATATTGTTTTGTGCTATGACTTGGCGGCACCTCAGCGGCTGTTGGGTCTGGAGCGGCGAGAAGGGAGCAGAGGTGACACCCATCTAAGGCTGACTGCTGGAGAGCTCCGATGTTGTCGTAGTGAGGAAAGGTTTCGATGATATCTTCTCCTTCTCTTTCGTTATCGCTTTCTTCGACTAGTATAGTCACACCTCCGCCCTTAGATGCCGTGGTGGCTCCCATTGGTCGCATCCGGACGGTTCGAGACTTGGCGATGAAGAGTTGACAGTGGTTGCAAAAGACATTTTCTTTGACTTGATCTCTGTTCCTTGGCGTCTCTGAAAGGCCGGTGCCGGAGGGACCGCCTGTGGAAATATTGCTTGGAGGCTGCCGAGCTAAAAGAGTCCTGCGGTTCGGAAAGCGGCCAGATGGACGCCCTCGAGACGAACGAGGCCTGGTCAGAAGCTGCGTTGGTGCAAGAACATTGGGAGCAACGTCAGCAGGACGGCTTGAGCTCCTTGAACTTGCTTGCAGCTCTACGTGTACCGGTGGCGCTGAATCCAGGAGGCTTTGCACCTGCGAGTCTGAACGCATTTGCGAGGCTGTACGCACTTCCGAGTGTCTATGCACTTGCGAGTCTGACTGCATTTGCAAGTTTATTACGCGCGGTTGTGATTTTGGACGACGGTGCGAGTCTGAAGACCGGTCCGGAGCCGGAGGCCTTCCCATTTCCACTCTTTCAAAGAAATCCTTTAAATCATCCTCATTCATGACCTTATGGTTATAACGGGAAGAGCCGAAAACTAGCCCTGGCTGGATGCCATAGGGAAGCATGATGAAGTTGGTAATATGTGCGAATACAAGCGATTAAATGTCTTTTCAGGAATGCTAGAGAAAACGTCTTGTCTTTCAAATGACTTCAAGCAAGACCGCTCGCATGGCTACGGCGCTTAAAAAGGCTGAGCAGAGGCTGATGTACAGAACTGCCTTTTCGAGATTAGAATAGTGTCAATCGGAAGTCGGGTATCCGTACCCCGCACTTTCACTTAAGCGAAAGTGAAAGTGCGGGGTACGGATACCCGAGGGACTGTCACCCACCAACTGCTTAAACCCATCAACGAATAAGCTCTATAGGGCTGAAAATCTTGTTTTCACCGCGTTTCTGTTCTTACTACTACTACTTCTACTACTTCTATCTTCATTACTACTACTCTATCACTTCTTCTGCTCGCTGATCTTCCGCTGTTGTTGTCATGAAATCTGTTTCTACTTTACCCGATGCTGAAGAGTTACTCAAAGAGCAACGGATAGAACTGACAATAAATACAGAAATCCTTCAAAATATAAGAACAGAGATGATACTTTCAAACTCACTGTATTTGCTATGTAAACGAAGTACCATTCCCCCAAGGAATAAAAATCCCCCCCGTAGGGCTAGCCCTATTAGCCGCTGATGGGTTTAAGCCGTTGGTGGGTGAACCCTTCTGGGGGGAACTGGCGGCTTCTGCATGCAACAGCAACTTCATCGAATTTTTTTAAATTCAATATTTCATCGATTTTCGCGATTTCAGCCGGATTAGAAAGTGCGTATCAAGCTTCATAATTACTGGTATTCTGATTACGAAGTAGCATTTGGTGGTGGATTGGTATTGGTGCAAAGGCGTTGGTGGTGAAGTTCTAGCAGGAGCTTTAGGCCCTTGGGTCCAGTTCAGCCCTGCACGGTCGCATGCTGAATTAACTTAATCGACATATCAAAACTCGAGATCGTACAATTGTATCTCAACGTGATTGTTGTCGCTACCAAATTTGAATGCCGCCAACTTAAAGTTCTGGATGTGCCTACCATCCGTTAAGGGCTGCCGGTTGTGAATGCCGCCGCCAGTTGTGGATGCCCTCGTCAGATGTCGATCGGGGCTTGCTGGTATGAAGGTAATGATGGTCTCACCATAATGGTACGGATCTCCTCGAGCCGATGAGAACATTCCCTTAAAGGGTTGGTTGCCTCCACATCCGATTCTCCAATCTGACTATCAAGTATATGGACAACATTCGTGTATTAATTTGAGAGGGCATAGGGCTTTTCTGGAAATGGACGTAGATTCTCCTAGTAACGGGGTGGACGCACTTATTCATTGGGTTGACCAGCGTAATGCACGTCACTTGAAATTCCAATCTTGATTTGTGAAGATTTCTAAATCCGTGATTGTATCAGATGGGACGAGAAATTCTTTGATTGAAATGAAGAAGCACTTGAGCTACAGTAGGATGGGTGGCTGAGCTATGTGCTCCCTTGACTCTTGCGCCATCTGTCAACCTAGAGTGAGACTGAATTATACTCATCGTTGTTTTCTAGAGGATTTTGTCCTTCTCTCAGCACGTACTCTTCAATGGTGTTGCTAGATGTTGTGTCTTCGACCGCACCAGAAGCACGGCTGCTATGACTTTCAGTTAGAGGCTTCTGGAGCCGTGCCTGCGTCAGTACGAGTGATCTTCTTAAGCTATCTATCGTGGCTTCCCAATTCCCCCAAGTGAGATTCACAGCGCCGAGCGTGATTCGACGGAGGGCCGGCTGCTTTTGAAGGAGGTCAAGAAGATCAGCCGCGTTAGCAGCAGCACCAAAGAGCCTGAATTCGCAAAGATTTTGCCAAACTGGCGTAGATGAACCTATTAGATTCTGCAAAGACCAGTACGACATCTCATTAAACTCATAGAAACGAGAGGGATAGAGCTCCAAGCGTTTGAGGTTACGCATGGAGCTGACAGTTCTCAGGAAAGCTGGAAAGCCATCCTCGTCGCGATAGAGCCCCAGGCCGAGAGAAAACTCCTGTATGTCTTCGAGCAAAGGCGACAAGTCATTCTCCGTTTGATTTCGAGGATTCAAGATCTGGGTAGAAGCGTCTATACATAGAAAAAGGCTTCGAACAGCAATCTGCGACTGCTGCAAAGCGCGAAAGAGTTGGAAAGCTGAGAAGAATACGAGTCATGGGTTCTGGAACCTGGCTGCAGATTCATTGAATAAGTGGTGCTCAGGAAGGGGGAAGCCATCTTAAACGGTGACATGAAACAAAACGAAGAATCATTGTGTCCTGCCGGTCGACAGGCGATCGAGGAGTCTTCGAATTCGATGCACCGAATACCTCGCAGTCGTTGCAACCCTCTAGCCAATGTCTCCCAGAATCGGGTGCCGTGCAGCCATGATTTCTGTTGCTCTGCCCGTTTGACGTAACTGTCGTAACCTTTGCCCACGACTGGCAGCAGGCATAACCGATTTTCCTCGTCAACTAGCCCCCTTGCATGGAAAGGCAGAGGCTCCGTCGCATGTCTCACGACCCTGCCACTATCGCTGTCTAAATCATTGACCAGTAATGGCTCCCCGTACAGCTGAAGCTCAAGTCTTATTTGCCGTAATAACAGCTGGAGGTATTCATTTCTATTGATGTTCTGCTCGACGAGTCGAGCAGAAAAGCTCAAATTGATCACTTTTTCGCTGAGTACGGGGTGCTCTGCGATAGCAGTGAATGTTTTTAAACTCCCATCCCATGGATCTACACGAACGGAGCTGAAGACGAATCCGGCGGCCAGGGTCGACCACGACGACGAGACGAGCCGAGCGATCTTGCATTCCGCTCTTGTCAGATTTGCGAAGATCTCGATGAGCAACTCGTAGGAAATGGACCGGCCATCGCTCTACCTAGATTCAGATCTCACGCGATGCTGAACTACTTTATTTGACTGTCGCAGTTTGTTTGTCGTAGCTGACTGAGAAATAGCAGAGAGAAAAGCCCAGTAAATTCAGAAGAAATGATATTATAAGACTTCATTTATGGATGCTCTCATGAGCATCCCGACTATGGTGAGAGGCTGAATCGAGAGAGCGTTGTCGCTACCAAATCTGAATGCCGTCAATTTTCGACGCCGCCAGCTATGGATGCTGCCATTTCGTTTGCCTTTTAACAACGCAGCTGATTTCGAACATCTTGATTCAGTCCGTCGCAATTGTTTCATGAGGCTTTGTCTTCGACACGCAATACGAATTTGACAGCAATTAAGTATTAACGGCTTTAACAGCTTCTCAAAGCATCATTTAAAGATGACAAGAGTGACGAACGAACGACGACTTCGAGAAAAGTTCCGCAAACGAAAGACAAATGTGTTCAAGAAAGCGAATGAGCTGGCGTGAATGACAGATTCAAAGATATACATAATTATCCAACATAATAATAAATATCATACATACAAATCGACAGAGGAGATCAATTGGCCTCCGTCGGGAGAAGTAGTGGATCACACCGAGTCCGTCTTGGGACACTATTGAACATGATAGGGAAAACACCAAACGAGCGTCAGTTGTCCTGCAGATTTCCAGGCCCCTATTCCGAGAACAATGCGTCAGCCACTTGTGAAGGAAGGTCAGGATGCGAATTATTCCGCTGTTGAACGACAAGCCTTACATGCGGTTCATGCCAAGTCGTATGTGCGAGGAGAGTGGGCACGCATGAGATCTCCTATGCTATTATCACTCGGATATCTCATAGGCTGGTACTGGAGAGTGTGAACGAAGAATGGGCCGCTGGACGCCAGCAGGCGTTGAATTCAGTGGTACAACCGATTGTATGTACTCGTACATCACACCAATCACCGGTTCATTACTACTATAACTACATCACATTATGAAGCTTATATTGAATATTAGAAGACTGTTGTATGGCAAGTTTATTGATCGAAGAGTGGTCTCAAGTGCTTTCAGACGGAGCGACATCAATAATTCCTTTTTCCGCCTTCTCTATTTATGGTTGTGACTAAAACGTTCTTTGCAGCAGAGATCAACCAAAATCAATGAACTCCAGCAGCCTATGCCATATCACTTCAACTGGTCCGGGTGGTTGGCTGACCGATTGCAATTGAGTTTTCTTAATTATGGTTTGAACTGCAATCAAGGCATACTAGACGCGTGCTGTGACCTTCTTGTGCTTGTTCCGACGGCTCTTAAAATAAGCCCTACGGTTTCACCACTTCTCAATGTACATGACCGTCTACCGCCAGCTCCACTTCTAGCCCTACTTGGGCCATCACCACGAGCACGGATGTGTAAGATATGCAAGGCTATACTTCGAAGCACACCCACAACAGCTCGAATAGATCTGAGTACTGCATATGACAATCTAGTAGCCGCTGTGGCCAATGCAGCTCGAGGACTATGCTGCATTTGCCCAGACGACTTCAGATGTGATTGGAGCAATGGTTGGCCTCGGCTTTCCGACCCGAACAGAGTAAAGGAAAAAAAGAAAGGCTGTATTCTTTACCATCTGTGGGGTGCTATAGGATTTACGCTGAGTAGCGGACTTTGGTCCTTCTTTATCAATGCATGTCCAAATACTGCCATCTTTTCCGATTCCGAACGTGTCGATCATTGGATCAATAGCGCTTTGGATGGCTTGGAGGAATCTATAGAAATTGATGATCTCATGTCTTACGTCATGAGAGTTGTTAGTCCACGAGATAGGAGAGATTTAGATATCGCTGCAAGTTCAGATTCTTGCACTATCTACCCAACTATACTTCGGACTCTGAGCGTGCCTTCTCAACAGTCTGTGACATTCTCAGTCGTGGAGGGACAATTTCTGTTTGAACGCCGCTATTATCGTCGTCTTCGCACAGAGCCAACTCGAGCACGACCGAAGGCAAGGACCACATTGCAACAAGACGATATGAGACCATCTTACATTGGAGTATACATGGGTGATCCTTTAATAACGATTCGGGAGAAGTACGACTTCCTGGAACTACTCTGTAGCTTCCAATTTGCCGGAAGCTGGATAAAAGTTGATCTCAAGGCAGTAATCATTGGGTATATTGGGATGAGATGGACTGAGATATGTTCTCACCCGGTGATCAATTGTATGAACGTTTCTAGACACAAGCCTGTCTCCACATCAGTGGCTTCACCTTCTGCCCAAGGACGACTGAGGGTTGCCATGACACGTTGAAGCCCAATAGCTCAGTTTCTCTGTTGCGAGAATCGATACCAAGCTGTGTTGCAAAGGGATTGTTGCCTTGATTGTGCAGCAGAAAACATTCCCGATGATGTCAAGGCTTGTGTTGTTATCATTGTCGGATGAGAATTTCTATGTACAGAATATCTGACCTTTTAATTGGCTCGGATCTTCGCATTTTTTCGATCGCTGAAAGGTCAATTCGTTATATATTAACCTAAAAACCGAATTTCATTGTGTCTATTGGTTTTGCAAAGTCTGTTTGTCTGATGTAGGTTCTAGATCATCGTTCATGTCGAACGATTCGTTCTACATTTTAGGAGCCTAGGCTCGAAACCGTCGCCAACCGTGATTAAGCTCTGCATGAATTGACTTGATCTTGAGTAAAAACATCTTAAAGAAGGAACATTTGTCAGACTAAGGGATAGCTTTTACTTTAGTATAAAAGATGTATTCACGCTATAGCGTAGAACGTTTATCAGTCTTTTTTTTCTCAAAAAATGTCACGAACACGCTAACATATCAACGTAGTCTTAATGAAGTATCGAAAATGATGAAGAAGGTTCAAGACAAGACAAAAAAACTATTGAGCACAAAGCATACAGAAAAAGGCTCATTTCTATTTCTCTCAACACAGACAGACCCCAAGACACTAGAATACTGCACCAAATCGTATCGATTACAATTTACCAAACCCGCAGTCTAAAATATCCCCAGTTTCGCTAAGGAATTCCTCCCAGGCCCACACATCGGCGTACGAAAAAGGCCCCAAAACACGCTCCCTATTCAGCTACCTAACCAAGTATGGGCAGCTTCCCCTGCCCATTATCGATCGAATAGAATACTACAAAAAACGGAAACAGAACAACACATACACAAGCAATATAAACGACACATAAACCGAGCACAAAACGCACTTTCAGCAGCTGAAGAACATCCAAGGGACCAAATACAGACCAACCTCAAATCGATTCACGTTGCCTATGAATAGTGATGGGTAAACAACTGCATATAATATCCACCCTATACCACGCGTACTATAGCCCCTTACGCATAAAACAAGCCTATACCCTTCTGCCAAAGTCGTTCATCCACCACCCGACCTTCCCATTCGTTATATCCCTGGCAACCTAAGCGAAAGTTACATCCCAATTAATTTTAATCAATGACGATTCATACCACCTTTAAAAAAGAAGAGCGTCCAAGTAACCACATAAAGAGCAGCAGCTGCACGTCCCAGTGTTAGCACCACAGATCTCTAAGATGCCCAAATCACTACTGCAGACTACTCCTCGGCATGTTATGCGGGCCTGTTAAGGAGAGAGGCGGTTAATTAAGTTACTATGGAAAGTGAGTTATACTCGGCAGATATACCTCCATCAATCATATCCAAACAGGAAAACCTATCAAATATACCTGTGGAGTCTATTACTTATCGGCAAACATGAGATAAAGACTTTCTTTCCAATACAAAAGATTTACATTCGCCCCGCTCTTCTCCCCAAAAATTAAGTACACCTGCATTGCGTATCCAAGCTACCCCATTGCATAACCACTACACTACACTACCAACCGCTTTGATATCTTGGTATCAATCCAAGCTGAACAGAACCTTGTAATAACCCTCAGCGGCATTTTACACTTGGACAAGTCTTCAGCCACCGCTTCCGAAGGCGTTTATGAGATTTAGCTGTGTGGGTGTAAACGTTGGGAAGGCAGTGAGATTTGAGTGTGATGGAATAGGAGAATCGACCCTGTGATGTGAGCGACCGGGGTTTCATTGAAGGGGGACTGTTTCGTCTCTCGAATCACAAGGTTACGCCCAACTAATCTAACTCGCCCTTCAGACATTTGTATAGCAATGAGAGGCAGAAATCATGCCATGATAGAAATTGGCTCGCGAAGTTCTGCGCGAAAGATTCTACTGGCGTTCCAAGCACCCCTTACAATTAAGCCTCTACCTCTCAATCCCCGCCAAAAGAACAACACCTCCTTCTCATTCTCTTCCCTGCCCCCACCTCCTCCGATCATAAATCTCCGGTCCCAAATAACTCGTAACCCTCAAGCCCCCCTCATCCACCTGACAAGCCACATATGTATGCAGCCCTAACCCCTCTCCCAACTTCCGATGCGCACTCATACCCTCCAGCACATTCAAATAACCCCCAACCCACTGGCCCCTACCCCGCTCGCCCATAAAAGTCGCCAGCCCCAACGCAACACTCCTGTCATCCTTGCCGTAATGCTTCGCCGGCAGGGATAACTTCGGCGTCAGCAGCGCATCTCCCGCGCGCGCGAAAAAACAAAAGAACATTCCGGCCGTCGAGTGGCGGCAGGGCGGGAGCTTCTGCGCTGCTTGGAAGGAATCGGGCAGCCCGAAGACGAGGCGGTAGATGGCTTGCAGGTCTGTCCAGGTGACACTAGAGATGGGTATGAGTCCGTCCAGGGAGAGGATGGCGCGGATGGCGTCGAAGGATGTTGGCGGGGAGCGGAAGTAGACTTTGATGCGTGATTTGGAGGGGTCGATGCAGTCTACGGAGATCATTTCGAGCTCGAGCTGCGCGCCGAGCGGGGAGGTGGTGAGGTAGGTGAAGAGGGGCTGGAGCGCGGGGAATGGGGTGATGGTTTGAGTGAGTTGGTGCATGGATTGCTGGAAGGTTTCGATTCGAGATTGGCCTGTTTGAAGAGCGCGTAGCATGGGCATGAAGTAGACCTTGACGAGCATTTCGGAGCCGCCGAGTTCGCATGCGATGAAGAGGGATGAGCGGTGGCTGTTCGGCTCGGCGATGGTGTTGATTCTTTTGGTGGTTTCGGCGTCGTTGGTCGTGACTAGGAGCGTATTCCAGAAGTGATGGAATAGTTGTAAGTCAATCCCTGGCAAGGTGGAACGGAGATGATTGATGAGCTCCATTGACATATTTTTGTTGAAGGGATCAGCAGAGGTGCCTGACTCGGGTCCAATAGCTTCAATTGCGAAGCGGATCTTGGGAGATTTGTTTAAACCTGCCCAGCTCCAGCTATACTCAATGGGCGAGAAGTCGTCCGTCGTATAACTTTCAAATCCCTGTGATTTACCATACGTGGTAGGACGACTCCCTAGTCGTGAAATAATGAAATAGTAATAAAAGATCAAACTGTTGTACTGTGCGTGTTGATCGTAGCCTGCCTGATGAAGCATGTTCGCGACGGTTGTACCTGTCGTGTACCACCAAAAAGCCGAGTCTCTCTCAAGTGGAGGAAGTCTTGTTGTAAGTACTCGCCAGGCCTCAGTCGAAGACATTGATGTCTGTGGGAGAGGGATCTCCTGACCCTGAGTCTCGTTTTCTTTGCACTAAAACCAATTAGTTCGACTGTTGCGTTTGGATTTGGACAGAGAAGCTGACTACCTGCAAAGGCGTTGTGTTTACAGTTGTCTTTTCAACCTGCGGAGTAAGAGCCATAGCGTAGGACTCGGACTGTACAGAGTTAGTAAAACAAACATAAGTTATTTGATGCAAGAGAATACCATCTTGAACTCTAGATAGTTTTGCTAAACTATAAAGAGGAACATAGGGTTTTTTATATATTTTATCATGAATAGATGCCTGCCTTTCATGCGGTACAGCAGATATCGGCCGTCTCTTCTGAAAAAACCTGGGACAATCGCATAATTCTGCCAAAGATGGCTCGAGGTAGTTGATCTGATGTCTCCTCCGTAATCTATCCACTGCCGCACTACTAGAAATAGATACTCAAAAAGCAATGACCAGAATGGGTATACTGAGAGAATCATCCTGGGATATTTCTTGATTGATGTAATGCGATTGGATCAGGGCGGGGTTGGAGTACAAGTCAGAGTATTTCTTCTCATGACTTCAGTCCTTGTTCTCGGATAGAATGTTGAAAATTGAAGATACATTTTAGGGAGATTCTTTTGGTGAAAGGGCCTTGATTGGTGAAAGAATCTTGGGCGACTCGGTAGATGAGGGAGAGCGTGTCAGGTACTCTTCTCCGATAGGCGAAAAGCATTGGAGGGCTCAGGTAGGTCAATGTTAGTGTGTAGCAGGGTAAAGCAGCTGAAAACGCTACACTGGGAATAGGTGAGAACCAAAGTAGTATAGCTGGCTGGTATCCATTGAGGTGTCCTATCGTGCCGATGCATGAACCGTTACCAGCGTTGGGACCAGGGTAGTTCGAATGCAGATCAACGCCGCATGTACCAGGTGCGTCCAACTCGCCCAATATCAACGCTCCAGCTCTTTCTACTCCCCTTGCCCCCTTCTTTCGGGTCCACCAATCGGCATCAACGGCAGGGTTCACACTGCAATTACGGGACAGTTGCAAACAAAGGGTATCAAGTGAGATGCAGTCGAGACACGTTTTCTCAGAGGTCTAATTCTTAAAGTTACAACAGGATGGTTCCGAGATAAGCGTGACGAGTAAAGTCGACAGGCCGTAAAACACATCACATGCTTGTGGTGGGTATCAGAAAAGAATGGCTAGGTCTAGTAGGCGACTACCTACGCAATGACTTTCGCTTGTTACATACGCTAGTCTGTATTCTTATATAACCCTGAGTTGAGTATGATTGGACGTTTCATCGCTAGATTTTGCTCTATATTGAAAAGAATGCAACACGCCTTTCATGCAGCCCTGCGCATCGCTTCGATAACCCCATCACCAATACTAGGAGGTTGCCAAAACTTGGTAACCACGAGTCCCGCCCCTTCCAACAGCTTTTGGAATTGTTTTTCCGACCTCTCGGTGCTGGAGAAATCTGCCATCATATGTATGTCCACGCTCGCTCGAAACATGTCACAGTCGGTAGGAGGGATAAGGAATTCGTTAAGAATAAGCTTTGAATACCCAGGTGTCATTGCTTCAACCACGTTCTTCAGGATTTCCAAGACTTTGTCGTCCGGCCAGTCGTGAATGATGTAATGAAAAAAGTAGACTTTTGCACCTAGGGGTTGTCAGAGATCTTTCTGAAAACTGCCTGGGAGAATGTTTGTCTTACCTTTGACAGGCTGTGGTGTAAAGAAGTCATATGGCATGATCTCTATACCCTCACTCAAGCTGACGCTGGAAAGTGTATGGGGAAGGTCTTGAAGGACTAGAGAACCAACATATGGGAATTTCTTCTTGAAATACTCCAAATCGTGACCAAGTCCACCGCCGACATCTACCATAAAGACATCGCCTTCCTTTGTGTTATGCAGGTACTCATCAATAATGCGCTCTTGCACCGGGAAATACTCTACCCAATGAGGCTTAGAATTTCGATTCAAGGTCATAAAGGCATCAAAATCTTTGAATTTCTTTCCATCTTGTACCAAATACTCAAAGTAGTTGAGCTTCGTTCCAAATGCCATTTGGAAAGGGGTGTCGGTGGAATCGGTGGGATTGTTGTAGCCATTGGTCTGGAAGTATTTGTGTGTCTGAGCAAGAACTTGGTAGTCGTGGTCGTAGGTATGTTTGACACCGGACTCGAGCGCGGGCATTATCATCGCCTTCGTAAGCGGAGTAGGAATGTAATTTTCTTCAGATGCTTCTCCAACAAAGCCGCTCGCATTTAACACACGCATGATACGAATCAGAAGTTTATGGTCTACTCCGGAAGCAGTTGCAAGTTGAGCAGCTGACGTCGGATGCTCGCCTGCTTCCATCAAGATATGGAAGAGACGCGTATCAATCGCCAGCCTCGTACAAATACGTACCGATCCCTAATGTGTCAAGCTCAGAGTCAGCAAAGAACTCACTAGGTACCATGTTTATACATTGAACTAAGCGTCTTACCGAAAATGCATGCTGGAGTATAACTTCTGCTGGAGTTTCCAGCGCAATGACTAATTTTTTAGCTGCCTCCAGAGCCTGTGTTCGGGCTGAATCTTTCTTGAGAGAATCTGCGTCAAGATCGCCAAGATTATCGCCAATTCTTTGCAAGAGATGTGTTATTGATGTAGCTTGTTCGGAAGGCATATGGTCGTCTTATTATAACGGTCGATATGTAAACAAAGAATTGGGGAGATCACACGGAATAAGGGTTCGTTGCTCTCCCTCAAACACTTGAAGCTGTAGGTATTAAGAGAAATCCCTACAGGAAAGTTCAGACACAGAGCGTCAGTTACCTGTACGTTTAGCAACTTGTCCGTTGCTCTCCTGCACTAGCTTGAGAAGTGATGCTTGAAGCTAGGTGCAGGCAGCCCTGTTCGAGGTACAATGACTTCCCGTTTTCGCGAGGCTGTGCCACAACCAGACATAGAAGAATTTTGTCGCTCATTCGGTCTTTCTGCATTCGTAAACCCTGTCGTCTTCTAGCCTCATCCGAAGACACGCCGCACTGGCGCTTGGTTTCATGCCATGCACAGAAGTATCCTTAACTTTCCCACAAGGGAGCAGTGTTATCTGCGGGCGCGCAACCTTCAACAGCTGCGCCATGTACATATCCAATCGTTATTGGCAGAAGTGTACCCTTGTAGCCATCCACACCAGCACATTCCTCCTACTCGGGAGATCCTCCCCAGTATATGTCGTGATATGGCAAAGGCCCATCCGGCGCTAGTGGATGGGTATTTACCCTTCGCCCACTTCTTCCTTCATCCGTATGCTCTACCTACTATATAGTTCAGTCAATATATCTACATGCCTATCTGCCCTCGTGTCCTCGTATACCAAGAGTTGGTTAATGATAACGCTGATTGGTTGATGACAAAAAATGCCACTATAGATTCTTCTAAATATTCTAAACGCCAGTCTCGCCACCTTAACCAGTGAGTGATTCTTTTCATTTTCAGAGCAACATCGGAAAAATGATGGCGTCCCCCAAGCCTCATGATGATGGCAGTAAGGCTGCTCTTATCAACGGGGTTGGCTGGTTTGGTGCTTCTATTACCTTAATTTTCGTAGCGACAAGGCTCTATGCTCGTGCTAGATTGGTTCACGCGGTTGGATGGGATGACTAGTTTATGGTTGCTGCTCTGGTACGTTCTTTTCCAGTTTACTATTTACGCTTTACGATTTATAATTCGAAGGGAATTTTCTGAAGCATAAAGTAGGTTCTGGACTTGATAGGAATATCATTACTCAGCGTTGCGGTGGACTATGGGTTTGGAAGACATGCAGCCAGCCTGTCACTACCTGATCTTACCCACGCATTGAAGTTCGCGTGGATTTCTCAGATTCCGCTTGTTCTTTCGAAATCAACTTCTCGTATTTCTATCGGCATTCTTCTTCTGCGCCTGTTCTCGGTCCATAAATGGCTCAAATGGTTCGTTATTATCACACTGATATTAAACACGTTCATTTGCATCGTCGCCCTTGTAATGGTGTTTGTGCAAACTACACCCGTGACGGCGTTATGGGATTCCCAATTGGCTCCAACAGCAAAGTCCTGAAATCCTGTAATTCAGCGGAATTCTGCGGTTGCTAGTTCTGGTAAGTCGCCCTTATCAACTCTTGACAGTATTACAGCAGTCCATAATAACGGTGATAGCTATGACCGCATTCATTGACCTCACGTTCACACTTTTCCCTGTGCTCATCGTCTGGAAACTAAAGCTCAAGCTCAAATTGAAAGTTGCTCTCGCATCTCTTTTGAGTCTAGGGTTATTGTAAGACGTCCCTGTCATTGCTAGATCTTGATTAAGCTGTATTAGTGCCATGGCAGCCTGTATTGTTAGCACCGTGGTGCTTATGAGCCTTTCAGCGCGGTCCGATTTTACATGTGAGCCTTACACCTTATCGCACTCATGAAGAGATGTTGACTCGTATTTAACTGTAGGGAAAGCTCCAGTAATGTACCTTTGGATTGTGTAAGTGTCCATTTAGAACCCCTTTGAAATATCGAAGCTAAAATGCACACTCCTTCTCAACAGATCTGAGAATCATCTTGTTATCATTCTGGGCTGCTTACCCTCTTTAAAGCCGCTATATATCAAATACATCAGCACACCTAGGAGAAACATCCACCCTGTCGGAAATGGAACAAGACCCAAAAACCAGGAATATCAGACCTACCTCAACGACTCATCGAAGTATCCCATAACAGATATCGAATTGAAGAACTCATATCCAGGTAGAACCGGCAAAATTAGCTCAAAATGCGACGCCGTTCACCCAAAACAATATTCTTGAGGAGTATCGAATCGTGAAGGTTGGTAGAATTAGAGCGTTCTTCTGTCTATCTGTTCCTGCTTTGAATCCCTCTCTAGGCCAGCGACATCATGAAGATAGGCCAAAAACAATTTTAAAGACTCTTAACATAAGAGCTTAAATTGCCATTTAGCAGCCGAAGACTCCTCTGTCTGTTTGTGCTTTCAGCTAGCCCTACCATGTATTGAAGGCAAGCCGATTCCAGAACGAGTACCACTAAATTACAACCTGAACAAATTTTCATTGACAATGTCTGTTTCACCAGAGTAATTCATCAGAGATGTTGATTAACAGTGATGCAATTACCGAAAGAGTCCCATTTTCTATGCCAACATGCTAGGCACGCTCTTCAACCACGCCTGAAGAATGGCTTGTAAATCCAATCGCGCATATTTGGAAACCGATTTATGTACCAGAAATGAAAAGAAGAAAATGAATACATAGCGATGTTTCATTTATTCTTTTTGTCCGAATAATAATTCCCACAATTGCCGGCTCACACACGCTTTGTCAGTGCCGCCTGAATGTTGCGAACCCAGTTCATCTCTGCCTCAAATTTGACCTCAATAATGTTCATCTCTTGAGATATGAGAAGGGGCTTGATGAGTTTGAGAATCATGTCAACGATACATTCAATACTAAACAGAGCGCTAGTGTGACCTGATCCCGCGTTTGGTTCGTATATCATGAAGAAGTTTGGAAAATCAGCCAGAGCGGTGAATTGATAAGCTTCGATGCTTCCGAATTGAGTCCAATGTTCTTGCTGCGTCATTTCGTTGCGATCTCGAATCGAGAGGTGAAAGTGAAGCGGACTGAATCCGTTAGCGACTACAAGAATGTCACAGAGATAACGGCTGCCGCTCTTTGTGACGATCTCCTTGGCCTCAATGAATGTAATGGGGTCTTTCGTGAGGTGAATGTTTGGTTTTTTGAGCGCGGGTACGTAGCTCTCGTCAAAAATACGACGTTTACAGCCAACATCATATTCTGACATGACAAGAGACCAGAATCTTTGAGGAGCGTTATCTTCGATGTATGTGCGTGAAACTTGACGAGCGATAGCTCGAAGACGGGATCCTCGGAAATTTAGATAAAAGTGGCGAAACCTCGATTCGTACACCAGGAATATGATGAGTCGAAATAGTGAAAAAGTCGCCGGTAAGTAGCGGAAGACAAACTTCAGCATCGCAGAAATGCGCGAGTTTTTTTGCGGGAAATAGTATTGAGGCGTGCGGATAAACTGATTCAAAATTTGTACCTCGTCAATGATAGCAGGTACGATTTGAGTCGCAGAGCCTTTCAATTAGCTGTGTTGAAGCAAATGATAGCATTGAGCTTACAGCCATTTCCAATAACAGCGACTCTTTTGTCTTTGAGAACCACACTGTGATCCCACCTTGCACTGTGAAGAATTTGTCCTTCAAAGTTCTGCTCACCCTCGATACCAAGCTTATTAGACATGACAAGACCTCCAACGCTTGAGATTAAAACTTGACATTCTTGAATAAACACTTCTTCGATCTTTCGATTGAAGAATTGACATCTTCATGTTTCTGTTTCTTCTTTCCAGTCTGCTCCATCCCAAGAAGTGTTGAGACATATGTGTTTGTTCAAATCGAACTTTTTAGCTACATTCTTGATATACCGAAGAACTTCGAATTGATCTGAAAACAGCTTTGAAAAGTTTGGATTCGGGGCAAAGGAGAGAGAGTAAAAGATGCATGAAACATCGACACCACAGCCAGAATCTAACGAATTATGTTAGGCAAACTAATCAATGATCCGAGAATATTTAAGGAAACTTGGGTTGGGAACGAACATTGATTCGCGAACCAGACATCACCGATATCTTCTTGACGATCATATATTACGAATTCATCAAATCGAAGCTTAGACTTCAACTGACAGCCAAAAGTGATGCCCGAGAAACCAGCGCCTACGACAATAACTTTTCGAAATGGCAGTTCAATCACAGCCATTGCGCGTTTCAAACCTCAAGAGTAGAGATACAGAATGGCAATTGAGAAAACCCAGGCTTCAAGGTAAAGATGAGATTTCAATATTCTTGAAAGTAGCATCGAGAAAAAGGTGAATGTTGCATTGTCCGGCATGTGTTTGAGATCCTTGGTATTACTTCAGCTCTTGATGTGGGTTTGTATGCACGGCGTGAGAACGTACGCCAGTGAACGTATTGAATATTTCAGGACTACTGCGGCATCTTGATCTTCTGATGTAACGTAACCCCTTGTTATGCAAAAGTGCTAGTAACGGCACGAACAAATTAATGCTGGTAAATGCTTATATTCCTTGCTATCTTTTCCGCCGCCCAGTCTGCACCAGCGTGAAAGCATACGCGCGGCTTGGTAAAGTCTCTCGAAAGTCACAAGAGGAAACCAAATCGGCAAGCGAAGCTGTTCTAGCCTAGCCGCTATCTAATTAGATAGCAATGTGGCCACAATGCCCGACTCACTCATCTCTTGACCCAAACATCAAGAATGATTCGCCCGTCAATATTGGTTGATGAATCGGCCAATTTGGCCAAAGTGCTAGCTATATCGTTGAGTGAGCCAGAAGACAACGTTAGATACAACTCGCCATGTCGCACACATGCAGGGCTCACGATTGCAAAATTAATGCAACCAAGCGAAGCAGTCAACGAGGCGGCCGACCTATCCCCAGTTTCTGACTGCAGTCTTTGCTGGCAGAGACGGCCGACCCGCCCTTTTCCCTCCTTCCCTGCTCCATCATTGCACATTGCTTGGAGATTTCATTTTCTCCACCCATACGAAGTCCCGATTTGCACCGTGCCTTTGTCTCAACACACATGACCCCAGGACCATCCTTTTACATTTGTCACATCTGCATACTGTGCCAATTGCGAACATGAAGGCGATGATTGGGTGCATAGATCGAGAATTTGGAAGAGCGACACGGTTTCATGAATTCAGTAACCCTGGTAATCTCACGACGAACTCTAGTCGAGTTGTGACTATTGAGCGACTTAACTTTCGAAGATCATTCTACTCTTTGAGAATGCAAGTCTATTTCACTATTCTTTCTTTACAGTTCATTGATGTAATTATCTTTGTTTCTGAATCTTTGAAGTAACAATATTTTATGAACTGTCAAGAATGACATAGTAACAGATACTTTATAATGTTTTCTACTGCTTCTTTGACTGGTTACGATTTCATGTTCTGTTGCTTGCCGTGGATTCTGCCTTGCATTGCAATATCACTATATGTGTGCAGTACTATCTTAAAAGATATTCTGAGGCCAGTTCACCATCAAAGGCCGCCCACAGGAAAACAATGGAATCTGCCACCGGGGCCTTCCCCAAGTCCCATAGTCGGCAATCTCTTCCAAATACTCAAAGCTCGTCGTAACAATAAGCTCCAAGCATATGTGAGAGGAACGTCGATAATCGTATTAAATGCTAGCTGACTGGTTACTAGCTTTCTTCTCTCTCAGGGTACGGGGAGATGGTGACTCTGCAAATGGGATCGAAGACTTGGGTTCTTCTCAACAGCGAGCGTGTTGTCACAGAAATAATCGCTAAACGAGGAGCGATCACACACGAACGTCCCTATTTTCCAATTGCCGGCGGGCTTGTCAGCCAGGATAGACGTACTGTTTTGCGCCAGACAGCAGATTGGACTGAAGATAGGCGAGTAATGCATCAACTTTTGAACGGCTCCGCACTGAAGATCTATGGAGAGTGGCAAGAAATTGAGAGCCTTCAGCTCTTGGCAGCATACGTTCACCGACCGTGCAAATGGTACAAACATCATAACTGGTATTCCAATTCCGTTGTTCATCGGATTGTACTTGGCAAGCGACTGCAAAAATCCTCATCGGAGCTCGCCGCCTTTGAACTCGCCACTCGTCAATTTATTAACAGCATCAATGGTAGTGCCGTCGATTTCTTTCCTCATCTCGCCAAGTTGCCAAAAGTCTTTCAGTTCTGGCGCCGCTACTGGGAGAAACAAGGACAATCTCATCACGACATTTATCGGACTTGGTGGGCCCCCGTTAAGCAAGCTATTGCAAATGGTACCGCGCCTCCTTCGTTTGTCCGCGACGTCCTCTTACACGGTGACACAAAATACACCGGTGATGACGCCGAAGCCATGTGGCTCGCCATGGGCATAATCGCAGCCGGTAGCGACAACCCTCGGATGACGTTAAACACGTTCGTCATGTCCACTCTCTGCCACCCGCACATCCTGCGAAAAGCCCGTCAAGAGATCGACAGGATCTGCAGCAACAGCCACACCGCCTTGCGTCTCCCTCGTATCGATGACATGCCATGCTTGCCCTACATTAGTGCCTTGATTAAAGAGCTTCTCCGCTGGCGCCCCGTTGTACCCCTCATCCCCCAGCATCAACTTACGCAGGATTTAGAATTCGAAGGATACCATTTCCCGCGTGGTACAGATTTTGTCATCAATTCGATCGCCGTGTGCGCAGAAGTCGAGGAGCCCGGAGATTTTCGGCCAGAAAGGTGGCTAGATGGGCATGAAAACGAGGGCAATATCACGCATGGCTTGTGGCAGTTTGGAGGCGGGAGGCGCATCTGCGTGGGGTACAAAGTCGCGCATCAGGCATTGTTTGTCGCGATTGCGAGGCTTTGTTATTGTTTTGACTTCGAGGCGGTGAGGGTTCTTTCATCTCTATCTACCTTCTTTAACGTCCAGTGCTAGATCCCTTGGATCCGACAGTCTACATACTGAAATATCATATTTGAATCGTTTAGGGGGGTCCATACGACAGCCAAGATCTTCGGTACGATGCTGTGGATGAGCCATTCCCCGTTATAGTCACGGTGAGGAGTAAGGAGCATGAACAATTGATCATCAGAGAGGCGGAAGCTCTGGGATTTTTGGAATCGGTAAAAGCTGGGTCTTGGGGCTGATGGAAATAGTTAGGGTCCTTCACCTTATCAGTTACATGCTGTTAGGCTACCAGGACAGTCTACAAGGTACAGGAGCCTAGTTTCATGCCCGATATGTAATCGTTCTGGGTGTATACCTGATGGGTACCGGGCACCTTCGCGCCCCCTTAAACGATATATGAATGAATGAAGTCGGCGAGGATGGGGTACATAGCCCAGGATCTTGGGTTGATACTGATATAATTACGAGTCTTCTATAATACGAGAGACAAGTTTTTAATCCCAGCAGATGCTATCCTCTACCGCCTGTTCGGCAGGAGCCGCAATAATCGAACGATAACCTAGAGCTGTCCGAAAAAGGCTGCCGTGATCGCTGATATTCGACTATCTCTCAATGTGCGGCTATCGACACTCTACACGGAAGTCCATCACTGGGATGCGCAGATCCTGACAGATTCTGGTACGCTTTATCCCCGTTCACGGTCTTAGGACCTCTCCTTGGTTTGAACGTATCCCGCTCATCGTACAAGCTCTTGATCTCAAACTCTCGCACGGTCATAGCTAGGACAATCTTTAGCTCTAGCATCGCTAGTTCCTGCCATATACAATTGCGTGGCCCAAACTCAAACGCTCGCCAGGCCCCTTTGATGGGATATAAGGTGTCTCCACTTTGAGCAAGCCAGCGTTCAGGACGGAATGCGTGCGATTCAGGCTAGTAAGAGGGTTCACAGTGAATAGCTTCTTGAATTGACCAGACTAGACGGTTTTCATCTGGCATGTAGCAAAGTCTTGTAGGTCGCGTCTATAGTATGGAACAGTTACTCTTGCGTTTATTGGGACAAGTAGTTGTGTAAGGCCAGGTCTATGATTGTTTTGGTTCGGTCTTCTTTTGCCATTTCGTTTTTCCCGCGGTGACTCTCGAAGCGACTGTCCAATTCGCACGAAATGTACCACACCATACGACGAGAATTTCACCAGTGCATAAGAGAATGTAATGGATGATAGCTTTTTAATTAATTGAATGATGTCCCGACTTAAATTAGTAGTCGCCTCATCCATAGGGAAAACATTTCCCTTTCTAGCGAGCACTCGTAAATTTCACATAATGTCAGAGTATCCTGCGTAATATCTGGAATTAAAGTCACTAGATGCCCGCTACAACGTACTGAAGCCAAGGTTGAATATGGTTCTTCATATATTATCCATTCCTAGCCTCCCATGATCAATAGATCATTTCTGCCAGTCATGGAATATACATACTCTATCAATCTGCGAAATTTAGGAAGATGTTGTGTCCGAGTGACCTGAGAAGCCGAATCCGGTGAATGCAAGGACAAGAATTGGTGAACCAAAAGGCCAGATATCGATATATAATAACGGACCCAAACCAGGCATTGCGAGTCGAGTCTGTGGCGGAAGGACATGGTCATGTACGTCACCCGTGAGTCTAGATATGATTCCACCAACTGTGATCAAACGCCCAAACACCGGGTGGTGAGGGGGCATCGGCTGTGCGAGATTTTAGATACCTTGTCGCAATACATTTACAAGTATGGAGAAGAAATACTCTTAAAGACTTACCAGACCTTGTTTTTGCATCAGCTGGAATTCATGAGGTACACTGTAGAGTCTGGGGAGAAATGCTGCGATGGCACCAACAAGCAGCACTAGGCCAGACTGAAGGGCAAAGCGCCAATCCAAAGCATAGCCTTGAAGAACATGCTTGATAGAGGCAATAGATTACTCAGAGTATCGGGCTTTGGACGAGCAATCCCGATGGCTTGTATGAGTTTCAATGCTTTAGCTGCTTCTACTCGGTTTGCACACTTCTTTCCAGCCCATCAATCAACCACAGAGCCTGCATAATGACGAACAAATCCCAGGTCTTGAGGACATAACCAACTTAGGCGTAATGTTTGCATTCAAACGCAGAATAGACTGGCCGCGTCGGGCCGGGTCATCGAGGATTTTGGGATCGAGTATTCGAGCCGGGTCAGAATGTTGGTATCGAGTACCCGGGCCGGGTCAGAAAGTAGGTACCCCTATTTCATAGTGAGCTGTCCAGAATTTAGATTTTCCAAAATCGAGGGTCCACCCTCTGCAAATTTTGCCCTGCAACCAACCAATTCGCTGGAGAAGCCTAACCACCACCTCACAAACCAAACAGTCATACATACAAACCTTCATTCCATTTAGTCATGGCTAGACTACAGTCAGCCAACAAACGCAGGTCATCGGCGAAGATGCGAAGCCTTCCGGAGCAGGAAACTACTTCCAAAGCCCGTTCCAAAGCCCGTTCCAAAGCCCGTTTCAAATCAGTCAAACAACTTCTCAATCTCTCAGCAGTTCCGTGCAGATGCAAGGCGATGACGATGAGATCTTACTGAAGTACATGATCTGACAGATCAATCGAAACAAAGGTCAGCAAACGGCTATAACAGAGGCATATCAAACGCTTGCGACTCAATTATACTCAATAAATCAGATTCACGACTTCAAGAAATCAGATTGAATGAATCTGAATATATCGACTGATCTGAGTAAGAGACTTCGTGACAAGATCAAGACGTATCAGATGCAGTGCAGATTAAATGCTCAGCGAAGATTTCAGCAGTCTGCATGCGATCTTGATGCTCTTGTTAATGCAGCACTAGAAGACGAGAAGCTTGAGAAGTTTGACTGTTTTGAACAGTAGTATATTTGATGATCGTGAATTATAACGTATATATTTAATTAAGTATACATTTACTCGAAAGTATCTGTTCTATCAGTCAAAATAGTAGACATACGAAGTATTGACAAGAAAACAAATCAATTCGTATTTATATTTACTGTTATGCTCGCATGTCTGAAGTGATCGACTGCAAAATGATTCTTGCTACAAGCTCTCATCGTCATGTGCAGATAGACTTCAAAACTCATGTCTTTCGTCAATTTGTAATGTCTTTTGAGTCAGATCTTGAGCACTGAAAAGAACTCTTCAATTGAATTGAAGTCAGAGAAGTAGAATGACAGATATAGTAAGATCACATCGATCTGACGACATAGATTTTTGACTTTCTACTGATAGTTAGCAGAGCTCAGCTTGACGTCAACATCACTCATCTGAGTGTGATGCACAGAAGCGTTGTCGAGAATCAACATCGATTTAAACTCTGAAAAGTGACTGCATCTTGAAAGTATCTCGTTCATCAGAAATCATTCAAAGCGAGCTTCAGAAATACTCTTCTGATGTATATGTCTGATCAGAGTGTCGTCAGAGCAGTAGATTGATAGAATGCTTCATCTTTCGCTTCGTTTGACTGATCGAATTATATGTGACGATATGTCATAGAGAGCTCAGTCACGTTTACGATGCATCGTATGTTCGTTGACTGCACTCTCATTCAGAAACACGAGCATTTCGTGAGTGAACTGACTGACGTCTAGAAAGTATAGATTTCGACACTTCTGCGAGCGCTTCAAAGTCTTTCGTTTAAGGCATTTTCTATTGATTTTCATGATCTTTAGAGCGTTGAATAAAGTGAAAAGAGCGACGATGAGATCTCAGTCGTTGAAGAGATAGTATAGCATCTCATTCTGATATGATCATGACTGATCTTCTATGAAATGTCGAAGATCAATTCTGACAGCAGAATGAATCAAGAGCGTCGACTTCAGAGCACTCATTTTATTAGAAGATGTGTGTTGATCATATGTTTGTAATTTAGCTCTGATTCTTCTGACAGTTCTAGCACAGACTTCTTCGACATCGACAATGATCTCAGGCGACAGTCTCTGCTGTAGATGCACTGCTATTCGATCCTTCTGAATGAAGGCAAGAGGGGGAGCCATACTCTGGAATCGCGCTGGAATGCGCTGAAATCGCGCTGAAATCGCGCTGGAATTGATCCTGCAACACGTCAGATATACATGAAGGGGCTGCATTTGTATAACCTCATATTACATACCGAATGGAAGGAATTAAAGGTCTGTGAGTGGTGATTAGGCTTCTCCAGCGAATTGGTTGGTTGCAGGGCAAAATTTGCAGAGGGTGGACCCTCGATTTTGGAAAATCTAAATTCTGGACAGCTCACTATGAAATAGGGGTATGAAAACCCGGCCCGGCGGTCAGTCTACTGCTCGACGGTAAGTTTCACAAAGATGTTCACATCATGCAGAGCCACAACGTCAACGAGGTACAATCCTCAGCTTCACCCAGTTTCTCGACACCTCTTTCTCTGCATACAGCCCTCCTAACGGCCATATCTCACGCTTAGGGTCTCACCTTCGTCCCTCGGTACGCTCAGACAACCAGCGGCTACGACACCTTCGTTTCCGCCTTACTCAACAGCACGGATATCGAGCAAGTGACGCAGACCGTCTACCCGCCCATATTCGACTGCAGCTACAGCTACAACAACAACAGCAACAGCATCCAGCGCGCCGCCATGACCGTACGGCCACTGAGAATTCGTCTGCGCCAACACCGCCCTTACCCGCGCCGTCGACAACTGCACCTACAACTACATCTTCACGGTTCCGCCCGCCATTCATACGAGGGATCTGAACTCGACTTTTTACACAGGACCGACGCAGCCTCAGAACCCGGACGCCAACGCGGCGGTCGATCTGCAGCGCTGGGTGAGCTCGTTTGCAGTCGAAGGACGACCGGCGGCGGAGGGCACGGAGGTGTTTGGAGAGTATGGGAGGGATGGAATGGTGCAGACTTTGGCGCTGGCGGGGGTGGCAAGGGAGGTTGATCCGATTGTGGTGAGGAGGTGCGACTTTTGGTTCGGGAAGACTTGTAAGTGATCGGCCCATGTTACGCTGGTGGGGTGGGGTGGGGCGAGGGAATGGGGTCTGTTTCGCCTGTTGTTTTCCAGCTGACAAACCTATACTATTGACTGTGTACAAGAAGATGGGTTAATAAGGGATAGCAGTTGAGTCGAAGCAGGCATACATGGGGGTTAGATATGGAGAGAATTTTCCTACCTACAGCACTACCAGTATGACTCCCGTAACTCCCTTTCAGCCTCCCCAATTCACGCTCCTTACACACGTCAATCAGGTTCGTAACGCGCGCGGAGGAGTGGTCACAACCAACAGTGCTTCAAAGAGTGTTTCACACAGTGCTCAGACAGTGTTTCAAGTAGAAATATAAAAACAGGGGTTCATGTGCGCATCAGAAATTGCTTCATGTACTGTATGCTCGCTGGCTAAGCGTCGAGGTCACTTCGTAGTTGGAATGGGAAATTCGGCTCCAAATAATGCTTCGTAGCTAAGCATTCAATATGCTCGCGACCAAACACCCTACCTCCTACATTTCTTACTTAAGCGTTCACGCATTTCCGGAATGATGAGACCCAGCAGAAATCATAACTAGGATGCGTTTTCTAGACTTGCGAAATGATGTATTGGTGATGAACGTGGAGGTAATGATGAGAGGGATCTTCCGTTGGGTTATGGCACTGGTAAGACGATGTGAGGGATATGAATGGGATGGACGATGTCATATTGGAAGTTCGAGTAAAAAGTATGCCGGGATCATGGTAGCATCTGTGCCGGACAGAGCGGTTCGTTTCGCTGTCTTCGGCCACTTCTAAATATACCATCGTGAATCATGCTGTCTAGCTTGTTGTAAGCGTGCAGCTGCATAAGGAATGGAGATTGTAAACGGTCATGGCCTGGCGCAGAGGTCGTATCCGGAACGAGTCTGTCGTCTGGAATCCGATAATCATCAAGGCACGATAGAACGCCCGACTTCACCATACCGAGACCGTTCCATCCCCTTTGCCATCAGTCGATTCATTGGCCCAGTATTCTCCACTGATGCCTCCAATATCGCCAAATCCGAGTCGAAGAGGGATTGCTGCGCCTTCCTCTACACACAACTCGTCAGCATATCGCTGGCCCAGGGAAACAGTCACCTATGGGCATTGGCTCGGAGAACCCGTCCCCAATGCACAAAACTTAGAGTACATAGCGTAACCTGGCCTTACCGACGGTTTTTGGCGGCTGTCCAGCCTGGGTACCTAGCTCAGTGTCTACCCATCCCGGACAGCAACAATTGATAAGGACCTCAGGATTGTCACGGGCCAAGATCATGGTCATGTCATTTTCGGCCGCTTTGCTAACGTGATACGTCATTTTAGGCCACCCATCATGGCGGTGCTGGCCTTGTGCGGCAGCTTCCTATAGCAAAGAGTAAAAGTTAACATGCCACTCATCTGCTGATCCTGGGTGCAAGCTCAGGCGCGCAACTCAACAAATGTCAATGCGAATTGTATTTACTGCACGGCTAGAAATTCGAAAATCCAAAGATATGATTGACAAACCTCATACTCCTGAACAAGTGTTTCTATGTCTTGGAGAGTCTTGTTACGGTTGCGGAAACGGTCTTGTATGTTTTGGCTGTAATTATTCAGGCTGCTGTTAGCTGATGAGACGTTGACGATACGGCCATTCTTTCGCATAATGGGTAGAAAGGTCTGACACATCTAGCTAGTTGTGAGCCATTCGTTGCAAAATATATGTGGAACCAACGATTAGGAGTACCGCGAGCGTGCCCCGATAGTTTACATCTAGTGTCTCTTTTCGTTGCGCAGCTGTAATTTTCTCCTTGTAATAGTATACGCCGGCGTTGTTGATCAGAACGTCACAACCACCGTAATCTCTCTTGACCGCGATGGCTAGAGCATTGATGCTGTATCTATCGGTGAGGGACAGTTTGTCGTACTTGAGCTTAACGGCACCGAATGTGGGTTCGATGCCAAGATCTGCTCCACTGCGAGAAACAGCATATAGCACCAGCGGTTCTGAGGACTGTTTGGCGAGGGTCTGGCAGATGGCCAATCCAATGCCGCGATTCTGAACTTCTGTTAGCGAGGCTGCGGGGACACATGGAAGAGCTGCTCACTGCCCCTGTCACAATTGCAATTGTAGCGTTACTCATTGTTGCGAGCAGTGACTCAAGCAAGATGGTGAAGACAAGACAAATTTCTGTAAAGGTTTAGTTCTTTAGAGAGCCTATCGTTTGCCTCAGGACCTCAGACATCTTTCCGTAGCTAAGCCCCTTCGGGTTACCCTTTTCCCCTAAGCCCCTTTGGGTTAGCGACCCTCTGGATGACTTCGCAGCCTAAGGTAAGGTACCGCTACCGTACTTGGTAGTAAGCAAGATAGCTAACCCAAAGGGGATTAGCTGCCGCGGCTTATCCAGAAGGGTCTAGTGTAGCTACCCTGAAGGGGTTTAGTTGCATTTTACACGTCTGAGCCTCTGAGGTCCTGAGGCAACATATCGTTTAGTACTGCGGGCCGAGGCACACTTATCTCCGAGATGCGAAGTCTCATCAGCGCTCTGAGGAACTGATATGTATTTCAAGCATTCGTTCGAGGTCATAGGAGTTGTCATGCACAACGACGTGGAAGAAGATATAGTCTAGGCTTGCAAAGAAGCAAAGAATGCCTCCAAGATTAGAGATGACGATACATCATAGAGGTTTAGATGGAAAAATTAGACTGCCGCTGTGTTGGATAAACACCAATGAAAGAGAAGAGAAGTTCGAATCTGCATCGACTGTCTCCATGTTCAATAGCAGTGATGAGCAGCTCAACTTGTACGTGAAACTTGAGGGGGAGTTCTCGTTCGTAGCCAGTAGCGAAGATTGTCGGGAGCAGACGTTGATGACTTGATGCATCATCGGGGTTCGAGGGAAAAGGCTGCAGAAGCAAAGCTCTCCTTCTGATCAGCATCTGTGTCTTCGATTGCCCTTGCTGAGTGTGCTTGCAGGCTACAGCAATACGGCGGAAGGGGTTGTAGGTGGAAGAGGTACACAGTAAAAGTGCTGGCACAAGCGGGACCTTTTCGTACCTACCTTACCACGTGCTTACCACGTGATGCAACACGCTAGTACCAGCTCACCACATCTGTTCACTCACCACCGTTCAACCTTCTTCCTCTACGCCACCATGGAACCGCTCGGCATGCTCAACAAGGAGAAGCGGACAAAGCTCGCCGTTGTGGCTTATCGCCGTGCATTAGAAAACTTCGAAAAGCAGCCACATCCACGTATAGAGAAACCCTCGATTCGCAAGATTGCTCGCCAATACCGCCTTGTGGATAGTACTCTTCGAAGACGCATTGGCGGTGCTCGATCTGACCGGTACTCCCGGAGCCAAAGGACGAAGCTGCATCCAAAGCAAGAGGAGGCTTTGGCTCGCTGGATCCTACAAATGGGAGCATGGGGCTGGCGTCCTCGTAGCAGTCACATCCGATTCATGGCTACGGAGTTGCTGCGGAAGAATGAAAGTGAGGATAATTTAGGTAAGAACTGGGTACAAACATTCCTGTCTCGTCACCCGGAACTAGCTTCCATGTTCAGCCAGCCACGGGACAAAGAGTATCCGCTCAGGTACGACGAAGGAAAACTTACTAGCTGGTTCCAACTATATCTGGAGGTTCTCGAGCAGTACGGCTTTCAACCCGAAGATGTCTGGAATGTGGAAGAAAAAGGCTTTGCCATGGCGGCGCAAGGAGAGCTTAGGGTGATATGCTCAGAGTATGTACAGCGTGGTGAAAAAGAATGGGTCTCCCTTATCGAATGCGGATGTGCCGGCGGTGAGGTATTCAAGTCCTGGTTCATCTTTGGAGGCAAAGTACATCAGGATGCATGGATGACCGATATCCTTAAGTGATACCGTTGGCCATGGTTCTGCAAAGGGTAGCCAAAGGTTCAGTCAGTATGGCGGAGGCCCAAAGGCAGAGGTTATTATGAAAAGCCAACCAGGCTGAAATTGAAGGCTACTTTGCTTGGGGTTACAGTTCTGAGAACAATCATCGTTCTGGTATGCTGCTGGCGCCTCTAAAGCCGCAGCCAACACGCCAACGGATGAAGCATTCATGTTTGCCGGTCCATCGCAGAGGGTCTAGCGCGCCTCGAAAAACCGGTACAGATTAGGTGTAGAATTGGCTTCGAATCGCTTAGACATCTCGCTCCTGGCGCATCAATCACCCGTGATTTCAACGCCATGGACAGCCATGCAACTGTTTGTTTCAAGAATGCAGATCTAGAAGTATAATACTTGGGGCACCAAACACAAACGACACGGCTACCCAAGGCATTCGATTTACTTCGTCTTCCTGGCCGAGTCGTTACTTTCATACTCTATCTTCGTGTGATGTCACTCATCAAGGGCCACAGCAAGATTTGCAAAAGTACATTGCTAGTTCGGAGATGCTATTGTAAAGGCAAACAAAGTGAGGAGTATTATCCGAAAGTCCAAGAGCTCGACCTCGGAACTAGTCAATAGGGTCAACATGCCAGGCGGACCCGGCAACTTCGAGTTTTTCTATTACTGGCTCGAGAGTTAAAAAAAAGGCTGCAGGGAGAGCTGACGTGGAAACGAGAAAAAGCAACTGTTTGGGATACAGATGATCCTTCCTAGCTTAATGTCCAGCGCTAAATCTACCAACCAAAGACGCCGTCTTGATCCATGTTCATATCGCCAAAGCACCAGGTTCGAAATCGGCTGGCGGAGAGGGTGGACGCAGTACATGCAGTATATATAACCGACTAGTATCAACTCATGTAAAGATATCTACCCATCTACTTATCACATCAACCCTCCTTCCTCCTCTCCTCCCCTCCTCTCCCCACCATCTCTCCTTCTCCCCTCACCCCCCCTTCCCCTCCACTACCCCAACCTAACCCCCAACACCGTCCTCCATCCCCACCCAACCACCCAACCATCCCCCACCAACCCCCCACGTCACCGCACTATTCTTCTCCCCCAAGTACAAATTGCAAATCAGAAATTCGACCATTGCCAAGCGAAAAGTTGTGCAGAAGAAAGTCAAGTGAGTGAATGAATCACTGATAGATTGATAACAAGAAGAAGAAGCCAAGATGCAAAGAGAAATGAACATGCCCGTATCCGACACACACAGATTCTCAACAATGTTTTTATTACATCACGATAGTTGTTTATACTGTCTAGTATTCATGCCTCACTCTAAGCTCAATTAGCCATTTTACCTTGACATATGTACTGAGTAACAATTAATCTGAATGACAATTTTCCTTTTTTTTTAGTTTTTTTAAGGCTCGTCTGTGCTTTCATTTTTGTTGTTGTGGAAATAGTGCATCTTTGTTGTTTTCATTTCTTTTCAATTTCTTTTCAATTTGTTTTCTCACTTCTTACTTTCTACTTTCTACTTCTTACATCTTCTCACATCTTCTCATTTCATTTCATCTTTCTTCACTTTTCACTCATTTCATTTCATCTCATCCCATCTCAGCATCTATCAAAAAGCCACACACACACACACACTCAAACCCCCCTCCTCATCCCTCATCCCTCATCTGTCATCCCATCCCCATCAACAAGACCAGCGTGTCTAGCCAGTCCAACGCCTAGACAGCACGACGAAAAAGCGATGAACAGACACACGACGAGGGGAAAGGATGATGAGTGAATGAATGAATGAATGGGGGGAGGTGGGGAGGTGGGGACGGGGAAGGGTGGCTAGAAGAGGGGAGGGGAGGAGAGGGAGGGGAAGGGGAGGAGAGGTGAGGGAAGGAGAGGTGAGGGAAGGGAAGGGAAGGAGAGGAGAGGTGAGGAGAGGTGTTGGGACCGTGCCTAGAAACTAACCAGAGTGCGTGCGTGGCTAGAATGTTTGATCTATAGAGGTAGCTATAACTAAGACTTTAAGAATACAGAAGGAAGAAGGTACAAAAGGAAGAAGAACACGCTCTATATAGTAGTTACCCAGGTTCGGCGCTAGTCTCAAAGGGAACGTGTTGAAACACAAGGAAGGTGTTGATCCGAAAGGTGTTTCGTCGATCACAAAGGAACGTGTTTGCCATAGACGTCTGTTAACTACCCGTAACACAAAGGAGTGTGTTTGCCTAGAAGGCAATAGAAACTGGTTTAGAAGGTGCTGGGCCATATCTGGGCCAAACCTGGGCCAGATCTAGGCCAGATCTCGGCTAGATCTTGGCTAGCCCTAATCAATACACAACCAACTCGCTAGCGTTGGTTGTATAATGATTAGGGTTAGATCTTTGACCTTATCCAATCCTGGCGCATTCGTAACAAGAGGTGAGGTGAGGAGAGGGGAGAGGGAAGGGAAGGAGAGGAGAGGGGTGGGGATGAGTGCAATGTCGTGAAGAAAGAAAGTGAGTGATGACGGGTAGAGAACAGTCGATAACAGACCCAGATACAAAGAGACAAGACGAGTTGAGAAAGTCGATGACTGGGAACCAAAAACTCCCCAGGACTGCTGTACTACATATATAGTACGAAACCTGTATCTGCGTCGTTTTTGGTACAGCAGCTTATCACTCTCAAGATTCGCAACGCCTCGTTCTCTTCGTTCTTTTGAGGCAGGTTCATTATCTTAAGAGGAGTATGCACGCAACGGTGATATGATTCTCGCCAGCACTGAATACACGCAGCTTGACACTCACACCCAATGACGAAGGTAATTACATCTTTACTACAATTTACCAGAAACGGTATGTACACCCCAAACTCACTCTGTACCTTCCTGTCCCTACTTCCTCACTTCCCAAACGAGTAAGTTGAAAACGCCACGCATGCACATCCCTCTCTCCTTTAGTCGAAACCAAAAGGGTTTTGCGGCGCTAAGCACCCGTCAGTGAACAACCAACAACGTGGATACAGGACGGGAGAACTCACTCGCATGGCTCAAATTGGCCTTCCTGCCCGTCGGCTGCGGGAGCAATTTCTTGCCATCCCCGACTCCAAACCTCACTGGTGGCGGCGGCCCCGTTTTGTGCGGCTGTAGCGGCTGCAGCGTCGGTTGCTGTATTGGCATTGGCGGCATGGGCGGTATAGGCGATGGAGATTGGCCGAAGCCAGGGCGGCTGGGGAAACCGCCATTTGTGATGCCGGTGGGTTGGGGCTGCAGGGCTGGGGGAAGGATGGAATTGAGGCCTGTGGGTTGGGGCTGCAGGGGCTGGAAGGGGGATTGGGATGGTTGAAATTGTGGTTGAGGCTGGAATTGCTGTTGGAAGCCTGTGGGCTGGGAAGATAGCGGGAGGAAACCGCCTGGCTGTTGAGTGGTTCGAGGGTCCGCAAAAGGACTGCCGGTCTGTTGGCCGTTCATGAAAGGTTGTTGATTCTGAAACCCAGACTGCTGTGGCGCCATTTGTAGCTGTTGTGGCTGCTGACCAAAGCCAGTTTGCTGGGGAGCGGTACCGTTTCCGAACTGACCGAAATTCTGATTAGGTTGCCCAAAGCCCGTTTGTTGTGGATACATCTGCTGCTGGCCATACTGCTGCTGGTTCCGCATCTGACTCATGTCGTTCAATGTTTGGCCTGGAGGGGCAAGCGGAGGGAGGTTGCTAGGATTTTGAAAACCGGTCAATTGTGGTTGTAAAGGAGGAGGACCGAAGCCGTTGGTCAGCGATTGCTTCTGGGGTGCAGATAAAGGCCTCGGTGGCGGCGGCAGCATGAACGAGCCTTGCTGTATAGATGGCGGGGCCTGCGGTCTTTGTCTTGCAGCCATGTTTTGTTGCGCCTGTTGCTGGCCTTGAAACTGTTGTTGAGGGTTGGCCATTGGCAGAGGCAGAGCTTGAGGAGCTTGTTGCTGTTGGAATTGTGCGCCAGTCGGTTGCTGACCGAGTTGCGAGAAGAAGGATGGGTTTGCTCCAGTAGGCTGCTGCTGCAATTGCGGCGGTAGAGGAGCCTGTGCTGGCGGCTGACTCTGCAGTTGCGGAGGCTGCTGTGGAGCGGTAGGTTGTGCTGGAGTAGGTTGTAATGGTGGAGATAATAGAGACAGTTCTGCCATTGAACCTGTTAACGCGGGTTGGCTAGGGGCACTGGTTGCTGGAGCGGGTGCAGCTGGCTGGGCAGTTTCTGGAGCACTCCGCCGTTGCTTTGAAGGCTTGATATCCCACGCATCATCGTCAAAACCACCAGCTATCTTCTTCGGGGGTGCATGCGCCGGTGCCGATGGAGTTGTTGTTGCGTTAAAAACATTCGCTCCACCCTCAGTGCCTGTTTTCTGCCTAAAGGTACTGGCATCAACAACATCGTCATTTTGCACTGCTGGAGCTGGACGTCCCTTTCGGGTATTGTTCCTAAGAGCACCACCAGGACCAGAGAAGAGCCCTCCACCTGGGCCGTTGGGAGATGTTGCACCAGCCTTCTCTTCCTCACCACTAATAACCTCTTCACCCCCAAAACTCACGTTCCTAAGTTTCGACTTTGCCCCGGTACGACCATACTTGTTATCCAAGAACTTCATTACTCGAAGAACGTCACCTTCCTTAAGACCCAGAGCTCGCAGTACGGATGGCGTAATGTCAGGAAGAACGCTCTCATCCATTGAGTCTTTGGTAAAACTAGAGGCGTACCTCTCGCATTGGTAAGGGTTAACGCCAGCTTTCAAGAAAAAGTCAAACCAGTCGTATTCTGGTCCTTTTGGTTCTTGCTTTGGGCGTTCCACTGACGCCCCCGTCTTCTGGCTTGATTCCGCCTTTTTTCGACCAGTTCCACTCTGGGTACTCCTACGCTTGATATCTGACAGCGGCTTATCGTCATCAAGAGAAACGCCTGTGACTTTCTCTACGTACTCGAGGTCTTCAATGGCCATTTTCACGACAGGAACTGCAATCTTGACCCCATTAAGTTTGTGTAAGTGTATCTTACCGTCTTTCAAACCAATAAACTCCGCTTCAACCTTGAATGATCCAGATCTATCAGTCCAAGTCCGAGTCCTGAAGGCATCAGGTTCTACCAGTTCATTAGTTTGGTTTCCATGCCAGACCTCAGATAGATACATACTTGACTTTGAGGTAGATACTTTGCCATCTTTCTTGCTTCGCTGTGAAGAACGTTGGTCACCATCAGTTCCACCCATGAGGCTGCTACCCCTTTCGGGTAGCTTTACGCCTGGGCCTACCTCTGAGCCCTTTGCGTCACTCCCTCCCCGCCTTCTATTCACTCTTGTAGCTTCCTTTGCTAGCTGTTCTTCTTCAAGTCTATTCTGTTCCACGACCGAACGACCCGCATTGAGCCCACTCGTACTTGACGAAGTCGGTACGATGCCCGTCACATCGACATAGCTACTAGGCACTACTCCCTCCTTTCCATTCTTCAGTCGTCGGATCATCCACCATTCGTCACTTTTACTATCATCGATCACAATGACTTCATCGCCAACTGCGACCGTGACCTCGTCCTCACCTTGTGCCATAAATTCATACAGCATCTTCCCTTTCTTCTGTCCACCTTTAGAACCAGCACCAGCCTCAAGGACTTCTCGGAGCCCCTCTGCCCTGGCAGCACCAGCTATTTCGCCCAAACCAGCAACAATTTCTTGAGCGGCGTCCTTGGTGCCAGCGTGAAAGTCGATGCTCTTACTTGGTCGCACGAGTTCCATAAAGACGTGCTTCCCTTCAATTGAATAGTGGGTGAGCTTCTCCGCTGACCATGTCTGTTGTGGTCCATCACGGGATTTCTCTGGTGCGATCATTATATCTCCAGTAGCAAGATTCAGGCCGAGAGTTGTCGCCAATTTCTTCTTCTTCCCAAGAGCGGAAACCATCTCGTTGATGTTGTACAAGTGATAACCCCCTTGCGAATGTTGCCCTCTTCCGCTATCGAAATTTTGGCTGACAGCACGGTTGTATGGTGGAGAAGCAGCAACTCCCGAATCTGGAGTTCGGGGCGAGGCGTACTGTGTCAAAGGTGGAGAAAGTTGTTGCGAGGGCGGGCGTTGCGGTAGCGATGGCGGAGGAGGCGTGGGCACCGATTCATCCGAATCATTTGGAGTGTACTGCGGTCTTCGCGGAGGAAGACTAATATTTGAAGGTGGTGATTGCGTAGAGTGAAGCCCACTGGATTGGGCCGTGTGCGAGTTAGTGTGCATGATGCCTGCCAGGGCAGCTGCTGGTCCTTGAGGCACAGTTGGGCTTGTTGGTTGTTCAGGTTCGATATCCCGCTCCCTGGAACGTGTCGATATTGGGGACTGTGGACCACTGTGTCCGGCTTCGCCCGATATCTCAATGTAGTTTGCCGGCGCAAACCCAAATTCTCCATTGAGCCCAACCAAAGTCCAATCAGGGTCTGATGTATCGTATACTGAAAGTGCGGCATCTTCAGAGAACGATAACTCTTCGTCGGTTTGTCGTGCATAGTCATAAAGCGCTTTCGCGTAATGGGTTGGTTGAGCCTGCAGAAGCTTTGATTAGCTCTGCCCTTTCACTGGCTGATGCTGTGCCGTTTGTAGTGCAGGTGGGACCCGTTCTACTCCTGAAAGCTCAAGCATTGAGAACGGTTGCATCCGGCAATCCTACGATATCATGTCGTGCTTACCTCTTCAACGTAATTGTTCGGAATTAAGCCGACCGGTTCTTCTTCCTCCTCGCCCGGTGCTCTTTTCTTCGCCTTCCACCAGTCGTCTTCAGTACTCTTCTCAAGTACATATATGAGCTCCCCTTCACTCATAGCTAGCTCATTGTCGTTTTGAGGGATGTATTCGTAAAGAGCGGTGCAGATTGAGAGGAAGACCATATTGCCAAAGGTTGGGTGCTCTTGCACCACAGTGGACCGACCGACGTTGGGGTACTCCGGAGTTCTAAAGTTTTCACTCACTATCTCCTATAATTAGACAGACTACAACAACATTCCATTCATGCTGCAGGATGTGTCGCTTGACAAGTGCCGGTAAGCTGTTGTAGTTGTTGATGCAGTAATGGCCAGAGCCGCGCTTGTTCCTCGGCTCGTCGGCTAATCATGACCGAAGTTACCATGCGTACTCTCTACGGTATCTAATAACCCCTGTTTCTTAACTTGCATCCTGAAAGTTTCACAGTGTTTCATTGGAATTTTCAACACCGTACCAAGTGCATACTACTTTTGCTGTCTCTGACGTTCTCAGCATGAAAATAACAATTTCATCAGGTTTCCAGAGTAGTCGCTGTTTTCACCCTTTCCTTTCGTATCTCATAACGGTCATAATCCTTCTCTATTCTGGTCTACCTAAATCTTCCTCTAGAGCCGATAACAGAGCAAATTAAACATGTCAATGCCAGCACGTGTTGATTTACCATCTTGGGGGTTTGCGAGCGTAGACTAAAGCCGCTATCTGTCTCTTCAGTACGTATATCGAAAACCTTCCTAAATTCAGGATCAGCAGGAAACATTTGAATCTAAGGTAAACTGGATTCACCGTTCCCTCAATGAGCTTCTTGCCAATTCTTTGCCTGGAGTTGGCATAATAGAAGTATATGGAAAAAGCGGCCACGAATACGATCATCAGAATATGTGAGCTTTAGCCGTCAGCCATGACCTCGATGTCTATTTTCGATTCCTACCCTATGGAGATCCAGACCGCCGTGATATAACGAGGAGCTTCCTTTTGTCGGACAATGAAGCTGCCAGCAACACCACCCAGCCCGTTGCATGCTGTTACTGCGGCTGCTGTAACCGCTCGCTTCCATTGGCTGCGAGATCGTCAGCTGTGTGTTCAGGGATGTGAGATGGGAAACCTCTTACCCAGTGATGTTGTTAGCTTGGTAGCTGTTCAAAGCCGCCCAGTTGGAGACGTATGCACCAGTGGCCAGGTACACACCAACATAGCGAACTGTGACTTGATCCGAGAAACCCAACATCGCGAAGCCTGCTATAAGACAGATAGAGTTGAATGAAATTACGGGCCCTCGGAGCCGATACTCTAAGTTTTATTATTATCCCCTCGTCTGAGACGTACATCATCGCCTAAAGGGTCACTTACTGTCGCCAATACGAGAGGATAACAATACTGGAATTGCAGCGTAATAATAGGGCTTATTAACGTCAGTATGGTTTAATTAACCCTTAGGTACATCGTCAAGACTCACTGGAGCAGAAAGCAGAATGGCTTGATTTTCAGTGAATCCCATTCCGCTCTGGAGACTTGAGACAACATGAGCTACCTCGAGAAGTCAGAAACTGCGAGAGGCTTACATTATTGGTAGGAAGTACGAAAGAGACGTGGAAACCAAGTTCTGCACTCAGAAGATTAGGTAATTCATGGCGAAATCCGAGGTCGTGGCTTACGAGAAGAAAGAACTGCGCCGCGAAGCCGTAAATCTTCGGATCGAGAAAATGCTTCAAGACTTCGGACCATGTAAAGGGGGCCGGAATAACATCTCCACGATCTTTCTGGATTCGTGACACGGCGATCTTGCTCTCTTCTGCGCTCAGGAAATAGAAGCTGAGGTGTGCTCTCTCTGGAAAATCCACGATCCAAAAGTAAGTAGCCGAACCGATGACGCAAGCCACCTGCAATCATCAGACGACCGGTCATGCAAGATAGGTAGTTGACGTAGGTTACCAATCCCTGTACAATATACATCCATTGCCAACCCTTGAGACCTCCTCGACCGTCTAGATGATTTAGCTGGATTATGTTAGGCTATTCCGTTGTCTCGTGTCGAGCATCATTACCCCAAAGTTGACGATACCCCCAGTTGCCAAAATGATGACCTCGCCGCATTGCAAGAAGGCGAACCTAAGTTGCTGCTCCTCTATCCTTGGTCAGCACTTCCAGATCGGATTCTCCGCCAGTAATAGCCTTACCTCGTCTATACCATGATGAAATTAGCAGAGCAAGGCCTGGGTAAATCCCCGCCTGTAGAACCAACTTCATCAGTAATGTTCGATGATACTGGATCACAGCTCCCACCATGGAAACCCCAAGCAGCACTCGCATGACGACCATCTGTCGCCAAGTATGGATGAAAGCTGTACACTGCTGTACTCAGCTTGATAGATCTAATTGTCCTGTAGGCTACTTGCCAATGTGATCAAGCCAAAGCAGAAAGTGGTGATGGTAAAGAAAAGTCGAGGCCCCATTAGTCGAACAGCAATGGTAGCAGGAAGCTGAAAGCACACGCTGGCCACCGTAAAGATAAGAATAGAAAGGGAGTAACGGTTGCCCTGGTCTAGGCCAAGATCTTTCAGCATACTTGTAACAGAGGCACTGGAAATTATGCCGCTGTCCAACAGGTTGAGACTACATAGGAGTCCTGCAATAGTACAGAGTCTCAAGTCAACTTTGAATCTAATTTTCCTCTCTTGAACGAGGTTTCGAGGGTCATCTTCCGCATCTGTCTGTGCCATATGCGGGAAGACGTCAGTTGAACGGAAAGATTTGACAGACATCTTCCAACGGAATGTCTTTTTCTAAGGTCGAGATCAGCGCAATTGAAGTAGAAATAAACTGAGAAAACACTATGAGAAAGACGTCGTCATTATCGGCATAAAGCAGTCTTGTGGCATCATGTCCGAGCAAGTCCTAAAACCTACCTTATTAAGGTACCTTAGGTACCTTACCCTAAAGTTCTTACAGTAGGTAGGAGTGCAAGGCGCTAGTTCGCTAGCTCAGGGAGGCACCGGGTGCCCCCGAGCTTTAGCTAAGCGAGTCCCGGGCAGACATGAAACATCTTCCGTCTTCCGCGCCGGCAACACGGACCCGAGGCTCGAAGCTGGACTTCGGCAGTAGGGAAATGGGTCGGAGCGTCGAATTCCCTTCTATTACTTCCCCAACCATTCTCTCCCCTATCTTCTTTCTTTCTTTCTTTTCCTTCCGCGTCTTCTCCTTCTCTCTATTCCCAGTTGCTCAGTGCGTTAATAAGAAAACGGCTCGTCGTGCATGGCTTTGAATAAAGAGATCTGCTTTCTGATTATTTAAAAGTGATTTCGTTTGTTTGATTTAGAAGTGATTTTCAGTCGTAACAGCTTGAAGTCTTTAATAGGTTGAATGATTATAACAACCTAAGCTGCTCGCGACGATGTTCAATTTTCACATGGAAAAAAGGAAGTAGATCGAACGCTTTGAATAAAAATTTCGTATTATACAATACATCTAGCAAAAAATTCCTTTCACCATGTCTCAGCAAGACCACATCATCGAACACCGTACTCAATAAGAAAAACCAAGAATCGCCAGCCGCCGCCCATCCACGGCGAATCATAACCGGCCCCTCACTTTGCGAAATGCAAATCATACCCCAACCACTTCCGCCTGACCACCTCCTCCGCACTCAGCCCAGGCTTCCCATACGTCAGCGGCAAAAAGAAATACCACCCCCCGACCACAACCGCCATAACCACGCCCGCGGCCCCCCACAGCGCCAGCATATTCTGCTTGCTCATACTGCCCTTGACAGGGAAACTTCTTCTCTTTTCTCCCTTCTTGTTGGCGGGGACGGCTTTAACTTTGCCGTCGATTGCGTCGTCCATGACGGCAGGGTCGAGATTGAAGACGAACTCGAGGAGGGCGCCAGCGACGAGGGCGGAGGAGAGGTGCGCGGGGAGGTAGTGGTGGAGGAATAGCTGGCGGCCCATGAGGTAGAAGGGGAGGTAGTGGGCAGCCCAGCAGAGGAAGAAGAAGCCGGTGGAGTTGTAGAGGCGGGAGCGGGTGCCTACGCCATGGATGTGGGGGTTAGATGGTTTATATGACTGGAGTGTTGTATAGGTTTGAGGCTCAATAGGGGAATGGCACACTTACGCTCATCGAGACTATCGATTCCCCGTCTTATGGATAATTGATCTGCGCCAACAATCCCGGCAAACACAGCCAGTAGACTACTGGCCAACCACCAGCCAAGGGGATTTCCCAAGAAGTAAATCTGCTGCCTGGTATCATTTTGCGTCCAAAAGCTAACGCCCCTCAGTAGAAAAGGCCACTGAATTGGCTGACTAGCGTACGGGTGGCTGCTCGTCAAAGCATTGTTGTGAAAGAAAATTGCTCGTTGGAGCTCAAAGTATTTCTTCAAAAACGGCACATGTTTGACTTTGCGCGGTTCTTTGGAAAGGCGTTCGTCGCCTGGCGGGATTGAGGGGATTTCATCGACGTACCAGACGTTGCTGGATTGTTGAATATTCTTGTTACCATTTATCTCGGCTTGCTTATAGGCCCACTCGGGAAGAGGTGTGGTATGTGTCCACATGGCGACTTTAGTCGGATGATGTACTAGCTTAAAGTGGCCCGACATGCTTTTGAATTCTTGTTGGCCTTTGGCATTTTCAATCTTTAGCTCGAACAATGTATCGTTATACCGTTCTCCATTTGCTACATCTGGAGGTGAGGTGGTAAATTCCTGGTTCGTCGGGTAGAATGGGGAAGCAACGTCATGAGTTAGGAGGAAGCTATCTGTTACTATATGTCGAAGTCTGATAATATCGCCATTTTTGACGTGCTGGCCTTGTTGAACATCTACCAAGGAGACACTCGGACCTGGGAGGATTTGCCAATGGTTATTGGTGTCATTGAAAGGGTATCCGGTAACCTGTTGGCCCTGACTCGAAACTCTTCCGTCATCATATCGTAGTGGATATTTGTCTAGGTGACTATGTAGATATGTCTTGGTTTCCTTGTGCCTTAGAGTAATTGAGTCAAGATAGTCAATGTTGACCGCATTCGCGCTCATGATGTTGTCACTCAAAGTCTCCTGGAATTCGGGGGACATGAAGTCGTCACCCGGTCCAGATCTCGTGAGGATGGCAAAATGAACTTGAAACCAGAATAGATAGAAAAAGAACGGCATAAGTATCAGACCAAACACACGAGCAGCAAAGTGTTTCCCGAATTCGGGAAGGGTCAGGGCTCCTTGCGGTCTATTGATGTCGAGTAGACCCCAGAGATCGATGGCGACAGCAGATCCTATGGTCAAGAATGCAAATACTCCCACATATTTGGTAGATATGGTGCAGCTTAGAGCTACTCCAGTAAGCAACAGCCACTTCCACCATTTGCGACTGAACGGCTCATGCCGTAGCTTATAAAATCGCACGTATGAAAGTATGCTCACAGCCATAGCGAATACCAAAGTAGCATCCAGGAGAATAAGTCGAGTTTGTCCAATATGGGCATTGTCGAACAAGACGAGTCCTGCTGATACAATGCAAGCTGGTACGGTATACCCCGACTCCCACATGATCAAGAAGACTGTAGGGACAGTCAAAGCCCCGAGAAGGGCAGGCAGAGCTCGGAAAGCGACGTACGGCACATTATTGGTGATATAGGAGTCTCCAATGTTATCAAAAAGAAAGTGCCCGTCGTAGCCGACGAACCAGCCCATAAGAGCGAAAAGAAGCTTCCCAAACGGAGGGTGAACATCGAAGAAATATGTTCTTTGTAGGTAATACGATGCAAACTATTGTAGAGATATGTTAGCGATTATGCTCATCTTTGGGGGCTTATCTCGTCCGTCGAAGGAGTGGGCACTGCCGTTCTAGCCCAGCTTAGGGTTCCCTACCTTTCCAAAATGCACCTCGTCGAATACAACCTCATTGGGGTGTCCAATGCCCCAGAATCGAGTCACAAACGCCATTGCCGTAATGACAGCTAGGGCGAGCTTGTAATCCCATTCCGCTGTGATCCCTGAGGTGTGCTTGGGGAGCCTGTCAAGTAGCTCATCTCGAGAAGCGGGAGGGATCGAGGTAGCTTTCTTTGCGCTCTGCCCTCCTCGTTGTCGCAGCGTACCGGATGACATGGCGGTAAGTTTCGAGGTAAGGACCGAAATAATGCAGCTCAGATGGGAAAAAGGGCACCTGAAGGCTCAGGGCGATGCTTCGATAGACCGAGGAAAGCTGTTTTTCGAAAATTCAAAGGCTCTTACGGGCCTACTCAATCATGATCTACCGTAAGTAGTGGATGAAAAAATTTCTTGTGGCCGCGACCGTTCGATGGTGATACAGGAATTCGTGTCCTCGGCGCGCTTTTTGTTTCTAGGGTTATCGCCTTGCAGGGCGAACAGGGGTAGACGTTCGGGGGTAGCAACTAGCCGCATCAAGTCTCAAGGGGCTTTTGCGAATGTCTTCATGTTGCATTACATCCCAAGGAATAATATAGTAAACCATGCGTTGCTTTTCTGATACTGTCAAACAACCAAGGGTGCTCTATTTGGAAGATTGCCTCATTTACAGTTGTAGCTCAGTTGTTCGCCAAGCCGTCCAAATACACCTGAAGCTACGACATGTCCCTAATCCTTGATACAACCCTCCTTACTCATCTAAATCTATCATTTCCAAAGTATCGAGCTCCGTGCGAACCAGTCGATCGAATTCTTGCCTCTCCATGCCAGTACTTTGTGATAGGCGGAACAAGCTTTTGATACTCGTGCTGATATGTTGCTGAATCGCCACGTCCGAGTTGGAGAGTAGTTCAGCCGAGTCTTCCATGCGTGACAGGGCATCGGGGACGAGCGTTGGTGATGATGCACTTGGCTGATCGATCGTTGAATTTGCCAGATTTGAGATTGCATGGCCATTTGACAGTTCATGCTCGTCTACCCATGGTCCACGACTGATTGAAGATGTCATTACATCCCCGTGGAGTGAAGACTCTCCGATCGCGTCATGATCTTCTGATGGATCGTCGTTGTCCATCTCCGGCTGAACCTGAGCATACTGAGCAAAATACTCCGCCTCTGATTTAGTCCTTGCACGTCCTTGCACCTGGGCTAGTTGAGGTGGTTGAGGGAAACGTTTCGGTGCTGGTGTTCTTGCTGGTGTATCATCATATTGTGCCCAGTAATCATCATCGTTGTCCCCGTCATCAATTGCACAGCTTGTGTCGAGGTTCCCATTCGCCAAGGCGGGATTCTTAACAGCGGCACTTTGCCTTAACGCCTCCGTAACGACTTGTTCTCCTGCTCTCTCATCTGCCTCGCCAATCGTAGCACACCAAGTCTCAGGTACTGCTCCGCTATGCGGAGTGACCTCAGACACTCGCCAGCCGTTTCCACCGCCCTCTTGGTCCCCTTCGCACCATAGGTATATTACATCCAAACTTAGATCCGTCACCGCCACTTTTGCTCGTAACGTCTCCTCATCTAGCCTCCTGTACTGGACATTTACATCTCGAAATTCGATTTCGCCGGAAACTGGATGTATTTCGAATGCGTCGCTTTCGATTGTTTTTGCCAGCCTCTCCGACTTCTCTGCGGATCCCGGGTCCCGACACAACAGAGACAGCCATGATTCCGAAGATCCAGCATTTGCAGAAAGAAGTTGGACTCGCTGGCGAAGTATGGGTGAGAGAAGTGGTAGGAGAGCTGGAGGAGGGCGCGGCGATGCAAAGGCGGTAGGTAGGCAGGCAAGAAGTGGTGGGAGCAGATTTCGAGGGTCGGGAGGTGGGCGATATTGAACCATGCCGAGAATAAATTAGAGCAACAAAATGTTACCTTATGGGATGCTAAATGTTTCGCAAAATAAACTCCAGGTTAGGCCGATCATAGAGCCGCGTCAGGTAACATCATTGAAGGAAAAATGAAGAGGGTCAGTCAATGTGATGCTTGTAAGTGGTGATGTGCTGTCGGAAGTGAAGATCCATTTAAGCAAACTCCCATTCGGCCGATGAATCATTAATGTCACATGTAATTTCTGCACACCGCTGCGCAGCACGGCAGCCATAATTTCTGGCACCGTGTTCTGAGGATAGCTCTTCAAATGACGCTTCTTGATCGGAGAGAGCGATTCGAATAAGTATGTACAAACTAAGATGCTAAAAGTGTGTGTTTCCAATCCAGTGTCCTGCAACCGGGCACGCGTGCCGGGTTGGGCACATGAGGTAGGCTCGGAAGAGATTAGACAAGATAAGATAAGATAAGATAAGGTGTTAAAACGTAGCTCTGGGCAATATCGCTCCATTCTTTCATGATTTTGATACATATCATCTTAAAGGTCTGGCTCAGCTCATCAAGATGAACTGTTTACATATGCATTGTAACGAGCGTGCATGACACGTACAACAGGCGCAGTCAGCTCTGTTCGGATATAATGTTCATATATTTAATGTATCAGTAAATTAAGGGTTTTGAGGTTTATGTTGTTGGTCCGAAAGACGCGCTCGTCACGACTCACGCTACCTTACGATGGTTACCTTAGGCCTTTAACCTGAACGATTCAAAGTTCAAGTTCGAAACTTCGAATACGACCAAATTTGAAATGCTGCATTAAACAAAGAAAACATCTTTTCTTTTTAACGTTTAATCGACAGAATGAATTCTCTTCTTCTTCGTCACGAAGATAAGTAAGAAGCGAAAATCGCAGGACGACGAAGAGATACTGATCAATGAGATCTGTACAGTGAAGAGAGAATTAACAAGGGTACAGAGAATAGAAATAACGAGATAAAAAGAGAAATGACGTGTTTTGATTAGTGGCAAACGAATTAAAGTGAGTAAATAGATCGAAAGAAAAAGATTAAAATATAATACAATGAGCGATTGTTGACGCACGTGATGCTAAGGGCCTATTATAATCGGGTTAGTCAGAGATATCTGGCGATTTAATCAGCTGAACCTACACACTTACACCTATCGCTGCTTCAACAGCGATGAAGTTATAACTGACTTCTCTCAGATGAGGATTCAAGTCGGGCTGAAGGTCGCTCATCTTTTAAAGTTGCAGGACAGAATAGCGAGAATAAGCGATAAGGCAGTAGAAAGAGGCTGAGAAAAAGCATCAAAGAGTCGAGAAAGAGCACGAGAGAGCGAAGAGAAAGCATGAGAAAGCACAGAGAAAGTAAAGAGAGAGTGAAGAAGTTGACGAGAAAGCATGAGAAAGTAAGAAGACGAAACGAGCTTTAGCGCAGGTGTGAAGCGGCGACAACTTACTTTAACTTTGAATAATCAGCGAAAGATCACATTTTATCTTTAGTTCGAAGAAACTATATACACATACATATTAGTATCCACGGGAGATTACTGACCGGCACTCACAGATGTCGAGCACAGAACCGTCTCGGCCATTGGCTACCCACAAAGCTCAAAAGGGAGTCATCTTCGAATCTCTCGAATTACGAGAGTCGGTCCTTTGCTCACAGCTGCACTTGTTCGTAGGCTATTATCCAGCTTTGGACCGTACCCGAGCACGCCTTTTAGGGAACATCTGCAAACGCACTTGCTCGTAGGCCATCATCCAGCTTTGGACCGTACAGAAGCACGCCTTTAGGGGACACTGTCGTTTCAGTGACCGCCATGGTCCCCTCACGACTGCTGAATTCCCCGAGACTCTCCAGACATCAAGCTCTTATGCTCGATTCTCAGCATTCACACGCTTCAGTGGCTACTGTACAATACCCCTTTTTATACCCAAACGAAGGTGTACCGGCCGAAGATATGGATGTTGGTTCCTGAGATGTCAGCGAACCTTATCCGCCCTGCCATTACCGGCTATACGATCTACCGGAAGTCTAACTCAGCGTTGGTCACGGCTGCACAATATCGAAAACGGTGCTGCGGAGAGCTGGAAGAGTATGATGTAACAAGATAAAGAAACCAAAAGATGGTAAAAACAACTCAACGATAGTAATTCCTCGGTTGTTACTCATTCAATGAACTCTAACACGATTTCAATCGCTTTGGTGGAAATTGTATATGAAACAGTATGATGTACAGTATACTATTCTTACGGGGTATAAAAAACAGAAATGCCAAGGCTCCCACGCAAAGGAAATCTTTCGTCGAGAAAAAAACCAATAAGACGCCTTAACTAGAACCTTAACACAGAACCAGAACTACAAAAGACCTAAATATCACAAGCCTCGAGAACTCGCCGAAGCACTACCAAACTACGAAGAACAAGAGTGAATGAAGAGACAGAAGTAGCAATTGTGTCTTCGCAGTAAAGGAGATTGCTGTAGAAGACAAGGGAGGAGGGTAATAAACCAATCATTTGAAAGCGCGTGTTTGCCACGAAGAGCGAACCGTCACCATATTCCGCGAAGCGCGATGATCTGAGAAGGGTACCGAGGCCTTTTTTAAAGCAGCAGGAGGATGTTGGCCTAAATAAATGATGATCAATAAGCAGCGCCGACATGGGCTGAAATTGACGACGTTTCTGTCGTGCGTTTTATGTAGTTTGGTTTATAAGAGAATTATTTCTCATGCTTTGTCTCTCACCAGGCCTCGCCTCAGCAGTCTCGGAGGTGATTTTAGCGAGAAAGACGTCGTGTGACGAATGGTCGTGAAGGGGATTTTATTTTACTTTACCAAGTGTTCGAAAGTTAGCTTCGCAGATAAATCGTACTTGGATAGTACGAACCTGAAATGTTTTTAAGCTCTCTTTTTGACTGCCGGCTGTTGTTACTAAGAGTATTGACTTGATCATGCCGAGATTGATGTAGTGTATATGTGGTGTCGTGATGCTTCTTTGGGTATATCAAGACTTGTGCCAATACTAAAAAACCTGGGACCGAGGAATCCAGTCACTAGGGTTTCTCTCTTCGTTTTCTGGATGCTTGAAACAAGCTGCAGATTGCCGAGATCTCGGCGAATACAAAGTAGGCTACAGAAGAGTTTCGATATAATCTCGAGCAGATGTGGTGAAGAGAAAGTACGATACAGAGTATATTTCCTCAATTGCAAGGGGGCATGTAATAAGAGCAACAATTTCGATGCCTGATCCTCCGAAGAAAATCAAATGTACCCGACTTCTCCTAGCCATTCCAACGTGAGCATGAGCGATGGTCGTGGCGAAAATACCTCCAGGAAGACCTCACTACTCTTCTGCTAGCTAAGTCGTGTGCAGCTGGCTCTCAAGGTGATCCGTTGCTGAGCTAATTTCCTCATGCCTTTGTGGACCTGAGATCGATGATCGCTCCTTGTGCAAGAATGCGTTCCACCATCTCTCTAGGCCAGGATGGATGTGGGAGGTAAAGAGCGGGCGAATTGCAGGTGCACAAGCACAGAACTGTAAAATCCTGTTAGTAAGACATACTGCCACGGGAACCAACAGCTGGACGGCTGCGCAAATATCAGACGGGCTTGTCTTACAATTCCAGCGTTGATTTCGAAGTCAACAGCAATATAGAAGGGCCAGCCGGTCCACGTCGGATCGACGCTCATTTGCTGTTCGACTTGCTGCTGCAAAACCATTCGAACGATTCCAGCGCCACAGGCTATGGCACCAAGTCCAAAAAGAAAAACGAGGGAAACCCGATCTCGGAAGGGAAGCTGCATTTTCCAGATAATGGGCATAGGCAAGAAAAAGCAGGTAATATCTGCAATGACGCCAAATACTGCTGTAATTCAAACTACATTAGATATGGTAAAGTAGAATGCGTAACAAGGTTCACCCACCATAGCATAAGGTATAAGTCATCTGAGAAACGCAATTTTGCTGACGGGAAGGGACGAGATCCCACACCGTATGTAAAGGTCTACACACATGAATATAGTGAACAAGTAGAAGAATGTTGATGACTTACATGCACTGGAGAAGCGTAGTGATAAGGAAACTGGCTTGAAAAATCACCATCAAAACCATAACGACAATGATGGATCGACGATAATGTTTTGTACCGCTTCTGGCCTGGAGCCTTTGATAGAAACAGCAAAGGGATAGTCTAATAAGAGTGATTGTAATTGAAAGTGTGAGGGAGCTTATTGTCGTCAGCTTCAATCCTTCGCTTAGACGTGCAGGTAGGATATCCCAAGCATGTCGGTTGAAGTGGTCTCTGTCATAGATAAGGACGATCAGTACTGCAGAGACAATGCTCATAATCTAGATTCATGCCAATTAGTCAATAGAAAGCTGGCGCTATTCCGAGTATGGGACAAGACCCTACCATTGCAGCGCCGATGAACAAATCATCAGAGCCAAAGCTCTTGAGAACGTGTATTCTGACATAATATCTCAGCACAACCACAACGAAAGAGATGGATGTAAGAATCAAGGTAATAATAGTGGGGGATGATCCTCGAGATTGTGGGTCAACATAGTTAGGTATCAGTCCAGCAAGGCTCGCCATAGTTGATACTCGTTCCTGGTGGACTTGAAATTAACAGCAAAGTGAGACCAGGACTCCACCATTTAAATACACCGTTCGAAGCCTGGCTGGAGAGATAAAGACAGTAGCATGACAAGCTCATGCGGTATAGCCGTATACCTAGTGTCAGACTATACATAGACGCACTGTTCTTTGGCTTTTCTTCAGCCACGGCTGAGTTGCAGTCGCAACTCCGGACATCTGTGAAGTAACTTCTGGATCAAATATATCTGAAGATTCCTATCAGGCTTTCTATAGTTAAGCGAGCTGTAGTAAGTATTCACAATGTTGTACTTATGCAAAGCACACCTTTCCTGCTGCGAGGCTGATATGCATGTCTCAGGTCCGGAAATAAATTCGATTACTTCGGCTTTAGATACATTGCATCTATACGGCAGCACCTATGAGGATCATGAAACTTAGATTCCGACGGCAAAGCAAATCAACCTGTGGCATTATTGGCATAGTATCCTTCCCTTGTTCGACCTGCACAATTCTGTTTGAAAGCCTTGGATGCCTTCCTACCGAGTTGATTCAGGCAGGGCGGCTGAAGGTTTAGAACTGAAAGGGGAAACCAATCAGTCACCGTGGGTAGAGCCGGGTTCGGTTTCTGTAATCCCATTTAGTAGCCTTCTTTTCTGTACCAATAGTAAAAGATACCAAAGATAGCACTTTAATGGAAATAAGGCGTCAATGAGTAGCGAGATGACAAAGACTGCATACTGCAACAACACAGTTGAAGAAGAACGACTGGGATGAACGGTTGGTGGTCGTACGTTGAGATAGAGTAGGTACCACATACGGCGATTACCGCACCAAGGCACTACCTGATGGGCGCCAAACCAACTGGGAGGTAGAACGGATACCTAAGGAAGGTACTTTACCGTCCTAGGTAGGATGATTTTGTTGCAAGACAAGGTACTATCGTCCAGATTGTTGGAAAAGTCTCGTTCCTTGGTTTTGACAGACACCTAAATCACCTGAGGAACAGCCTCTGCCAATCACGTCAAACCTCTGCTGCGACTTTATCAGAGTCGGGCTGGGTACTCCGTATAGATAGATGGATCGACTCATGTGTATGTGCGACGTGGAGTATGCGTCTTATTCTATTCTGATTCTTCGGCTACGTGCTGCGCCCGTGGGGTGTGCATGATATGATAGGAAGCTTTTGTTGCCTCACCACTACCTTATTGCAGAATACGACAAACCTTAAGGTACTGTATGTAATGCGACACAGCCTCTAGTACCTTAAATATCTAGTAGCCAAAACCGATGACTTGCATGACCAGGGACACCAAAAATACCTTGAAGTGCATCAACTTGGTGTATTCAATGCAACAAGCGATAATTTTCCCCTCTTTGGCTGGCGAAGCACGTACTTGGGTGCTTGGGATATAAATTAGGTAGGTACGAGGCGCGGTACAGACTGCACCTCGCACTTCAACGCTCACGGCTGTAGCATGAGCCCGGGATCTGAGTGTCAATGTTCTGGGAATCGCAATTCCGGTATCTTGATCCGTAGACGTTTGCTTGCCCCTTCTCATCAGATATAAACCCCTTGCTGATTTCTTCCCAAGGAATTCCTAATCCACCCTTTCGCTACCATCACGCCATCATGGACTTGACGTCCGCACTTCAAGTCAAATACCTTGTAGCTTGTTGCATGGTACCAGTTCTGTTGATCTTGGCTACTTCTCGATCGCACGGCGCTCTTTTGGAAAAGATACCCTGGGTTGGGAGGGAATCAAAGATTTTCTCCAGGGTTAGAGCGAGCTTATTGAGTATTAGCCAAGCTCGTGAGCTTGTGGAAGAGGGTTACTATAAGGTTCGCCGCCTTAGGCACCTCGAAACGCCGCGGTCGTTTACAAACTGATATGGTTCACAGTATTCCAAATTCGGCCAATCCTTCGTTCTTCCAAGTTGGACTGCAGGACCGGAGGTGATGCTTCCGCTAAGCTTGATTCAATGGCTCGCCGTCCAGCCTGATAACGTTTTGGATGTACAAGAGTTGCATCAAGACATATTAGAAACAGACTATGTTTTTCAATATCGCCACGCCGTCAGCAGCCCCATCCACGAAGATGTCATCAGGCGAGATCTCAGTAGACAGCTTGGATCCTTGACCACGGAGGTCATGAACGAGCTTGAGAACGGGTTTAAACAGTACTGGGGAGTCGACACGCAAAATTGGAGAATCATCGCTGTTTTCGACAACATGATGAAGACTGTTACCAGGACGACAAATCGTATGTTGGTCGGCCTACCACTGTGTGAGTATTATCCTGCTTGGCCGGGAAAATCTTAAAGGCTAAGCAGGATATATCCCACCTGCAGGCCGAAACGAAGACTACCTTAGCTATGCTGCGAAATATGCCCAAGCTATCGTCATAAGCGGCTCCATCATTCGCATGGTCCCAATCTTTATGAAACCGTAGGCATCTCCTTCAACCACTCCGTTGCATTTCTAAGCAAAAGCTCCATTATTCCTCCGCTGTCACAGCAAGGCCAGTCCGCAAAGAGTAGTCGAAACTCACTAATGGCCATTGTCTTCAGGTTCATGGGGCCTTTGATTGCACTGCCAACGCGATACTATTATCGAAAATGCGCGAAACATCTGCTTCCTATCGTAAAGCAGCGTATGGCCGACATGGAAAGAGACAAAGCCGGATCCGTTCCCAGCTGGACAGAGCCAGTGAGTAAACTTCCAATGCCTTATGCTACCTGGTCAATCTCATAATCTTATGATTTGCAGAATGACTACGTCACTTGGTCGGTCCGTGACTCGTTTGGTCGTTCAAACCCTCTTGACCGAAGTGCTGAAATGCTTGCTTATCGCATCATGATGGTGAATTTCACGGCGATCCATACGACTACCTTCACAGTTACCAATCTTCTCTTTGACCTCCTGGGATCCCCTCGGGCTTCAGAGTTCTATGCCGGGCTACGCGAAGAAGCAGAGCGGTTACTCCGAGACTACAACGGAGTGTGGACCAAAGCAGCCGTCGCAAAGGCCATCCGGCTGGATAGCGCAATCAGAGAGACGATGCGCCTTTCAAGCTTCCTTGGTCGTGGTTTAGAGAGGAAGGTTGTATCAAAAGAAGGTCTAACACTCGAGGATGGCTGTCACGTACCTCGCGGCGCAAAAGTTGGGGTGCCTGTCTATTCGATACATCATGATGAGGCTTTCTATGCTCAAGCACATGAATACGATGCCTTCCGGTTCTCGAGGTTACAGGAAGACGCTACAGTGCCGAAAAATGTTCCTGAAGATGGGAACACAGGTAGCAATACTTGCCAGCCGGATGCTTCGGACGCCTCACAGGGTAAATTGGAGACTTTAGTAACCACAAGTGAGACTTTTCTATCGTTCGGACATGGACGCCATGCTTGGTACGTGATGATTTTTTGACCCCTTATATTATACAAAGGGCTGTCTGATCCTGACTGGACTTGCTCTATCACAGCCCTGGTCGCTTCTTTGCTGCAAACGAGTTAAAAATGTTGCTTGCCCAAATCGTTCTCAATTACGACGTAGAGCCCCTGAATGTTCGACCGCCAAATAAATGGATTGGTGACACGGTATTACCGCCAATGACGGCTACAATGCGGATAAGACGGCGTAACAGGGGATGATCAGAGCCATTAGCTCTTAAAGCAATCTACAGATTTGGCAGCATTCTGCGATGACCAATTGCGGCTCGTCCTAGATTATAGAGCTGTCGGCGTGTCTGCAGGGGAGACATACTTTCTCTGATCATCGTGCATAAGTTAAGGACAGCCAATACACGCGAATGTGCCTTGTGAACATAGCCTTCTCCCCTAGCTCAGCCAAACTTCATGTGACGCTTGACTGGGGTAGAACAACCCGAATATGCCGCTGGTATTGCATGGGATATTCTGATGCGATCAAGAGGCGCCGGAACTCGATGATGACGTGTCTCCTTTTGCGCTGCGATTGAACGATCTCCCTACATATATGCGTTAAAATATTCCCACCACCTCCTTAAGATTACACTCGCCCAAACCCAACCTATGCAAATCAGATGCCTGCACGCATGATATGTCGTCGAATTTGTGCGTCAAGTCAGTAACGTAGCGGCGATTTCAAGCTGATATTAAATCAAGCATCATCCAGCCCCTGACGGACGCTCTCTGTGACTTCCAAAGCGCATTAACGATTGAGCAGAAGCTTGATCTCTCGGGGCTAAATTCAGTTCCCACAATCGATGAAGTGATAGCATTTACAGCTCGAGTAGACCATGAAAACAGCAAGCGAAAAAGCCGGTGTGTCGCCAGTCGCCTTTGTGGTGTTCTAGAATCGGTCCAACATTTTTCATCGGTATTGGATACTTTTGCTTCATCGCATCCGATTGCCGGGCTGGTATGGGGCAGCCTCAAATTGACGATACTTGTAAGCTGATGAGAATCATTGGATGAAAACTCGAAATATTGATCCTTTGAAGGCTGCAAGCGGTTATTCCAGTTATTTTGACAAGCTTACGGCTTGGTTCATGAATTTGCGAAGTGACTGCTTGAAATATTCGGAATACCAATCTATTTATTCGGAGTCAACAAGGTTGCAAGCAGCGCTTTGCAAGTACTATGCTACCTTCATCAGATTTTGTCAAAAAGTGATCCAGGACAACCAAAAAGAGAGTAAGCTCAATATCAATGTGCCTGGAATTGTCTCTTACATTTAGACCTTAGAGTTTCGAAAGATGAGCGCAGCGCTATGGAGGCCCTTTGAAGTGGAATTCGGCACGTTTCAAAAGAAGCTGAGGATACAAAGTGAAGAGGTGAGGCAAGAGATAGCCTTGAGTTCCGAGAAAGCCGCGGACCATGAACGACAGCTGCAACTCATCGAACGAAGCTCTGCCTCTCGGTATCGAATACGCGGGGATATGCATCGCCGAGAAGAACAGATCTGGAGGCAACAGTACCTTGAACGCAAATCCAGTAAGTGATGCAAGAACCTTCATCCTGCCACTACAATCAAATAACACCTTCTCGTCAGGAATGAGGAGAGAGCAGTTACTGAATAGTCTTTCCACATATAATTATATGGCGCCTTTTAAACAAGCTCGCAAAGCCCGACACGGTTCGACGACCACGTGGCTTAGTGAGACGTCAGAATTCCAGAACTGGTTGAACGAGGCCGAATCTTCCTTGTTTTGGTGTTCCGGGATCCGTAAGTCAAAGCGTGAAATCAGCACTAGGTCTTCTATACTGACTATAAAACCTACGCGAAGTCGGCTCAGGAAAAACCGTACTCACGTAGTTCTTCAATGTCAATAGTACCTTAGAAAACTACTGACGCCGTTGAAACAGGGCCAGTGTCATTGATGGACTCTTTTGCCGTCAATTACCTGCTGGCACGGCTAGGAGCTTCTTCTTCTGTCAATTCGATAATGCCGACTCGCTCACCGCCAGGGCCGTTGTTGGCTGTTTGATCAAGCAACTGCTGAAAATTGATGGTATCTCTGTATCAGTCGAGGCGAAACTGACCGAGTTATTAGATGACGGCACACCAGATGCGGATGATCTTCTGCCACTATTCAAAGAAGTGCTTACAACGTTCCCACGGCATTTCATCGTTATCGATGCTATCGATGAATGTTCGAAAAAGGACCGCGAATCAATCCTAACGATGCTGCGAAGCGCAATGGACACATCTCGCACAATTGTTAAGGTATTCATCGCCAGTCGCCCAGACTTGGATCAACAGGTCAAATGCACGTTCAGATATCAGCATCATGTGTCAATGAACTCTTCAGGTCTCCAGTGCGACATCACTAGCTATATCAAAGACCTTATCACGGAGAAGACCAGTAACGGCGAGCTCGTCATTGGCAACCCAGCACTCATAATCGAGATCCAAGAAGCTTTGGCTGACGGGGCTCAGGGAATGTTCGTGATCCTATTCTCGGAAAGATCAGAAAGATGCTGACAGAAGAAGGTTTTTATGGGTGGTATTTCAATTGCAAGACATTTGCGCCCAGATTTGCGACGAAGACATCCGCAAAGCTATCAAGGACCTTCCCAAAAGCCTACTGGAGACATATGAACGTGCTATTCATAGAATCATGAAAGCAGGAAAAGTCCAGCTGGCAGAAAAGATATTTAGATGTGTGGCTGCCACAAAGCGACCTCTGCGTCTGGAAGAATTGCAGGAAGTTCTAGCCGTCGAGCCTGGCCAGACTTCTCGTAGACCAGATAGGGTTATAAACGACATATTTGGTCTTCTTCCCTCGTGTGGAGATCTCGTTGTGATTGACGAGGAGTATCTTCTTGTTCGCTTCGCACACTTCACCATCAAGCAGTTTTTCTTGTCGGTCTCCAACCTGCCTTCACTGGAAAATTTCCGTTTCAACCCACTACAACTTGATAACCACCTGGGTAAGGTCTGCGTGACCTATTTGAACTTCAATGATTTCAAGACGCAAGTAGCAAAATTTCAAAGAAGTGTTCCCCGTCTGGAGCCGAGCGATATAATAAAGGCGTCGCTGTCAGCTGGCTTGAGCAGAAAAGTTGCAGACTCCTGGCCGAGCGTTGGCAGAAGGTGTAAACTTGGCGCGCTGGCAGATTATGAAGTACTGCGCCAGTTGCGGATTGAAGTAGGATTCAAAGACATCATATCATCCACCAAATTGCAGTCACATTTTCCATTCCTCGACTATGCCAAAGACTTTTGGCTTGATCATACTCTTAATTTTACTAAGGCAGACACCGATGTATGGTTTTTATGGGCTCATCTGGTATCTGCAGAAGAGACCCAAGCCCCATTGCCATGGACACGTGCCGAGTGGACGAGCTGTACGGAACGTGTTGCGGAGTGGATCCTAAAGCATAGGCACTGCGCTCTATTAAGATTAATATTGGAGGCCCATAGAACCGAGCTTTCACCAGAATGCGGAGGATACCTTTTAGTAAGATCTGCGGCTGAAGGATTAATACGTCTTTTCAGTATCGCCATTGATGCTGGAATCTACCTGCCAGTAGACTTGGTCAAGGCCCTTCAAGAAGCTTGTCGAGGCGGACACATAGGAGTTATTGAAAAACTTGTGATGACCAAAGTCGATATCAATGCAGCACCAGCCAGCACTTGTAATCGAACAGCATTACAGGCAGCTGCGCAATGCGGCCATGTTGAAATAGTAGGAAAGCTTCTAGCGATTGGTGCCAATGTCAATGCCGGTCCCGGCCGCGGTAATGGTCGTTCGGCCATTCAAGCCGCAGCTGAACATGGACAAATGGACATTTTAAAGATCCTCTTGTCCGTTAAAGCCAACATTAATGCTCCAGCTTCCGAAGAAGGTTGTACTGCATTACAAGCAGCTGCCAGAAATGGTCATTCTGAGGCAGTGGAAATGCTGCTTGCTGCTAACGCATTCGTGGATGCCGCTCCGGCTCCGCTTGGGGGCCGCACGGCACTACAAGCAGCAGCAGAAGGAGGCCATGTTGATGTTGTACAGATTTTACTTATGAGGAATCCCGACATCAATGCACCACCAGCTATTCATCGTGGTCGGACAGCTTTGAGCGCTGCAGCAGAATTTGGACACTTGGAGATAGTGATATTACTCCTCAAAGCCGGCGCTAAAGTGAACGGAGCAATCTCCGCAGATAACGGTCGTACAGAAATGCAAGCTGCCGCAGGGGGAGGACACCTTGAAGTGATGAAGACACTGCTACACGCCGGTGCAAGGCTAGATACGCCAGCGGCTCCAAACTACGGCCGGACAACAATGCAAGCAGCTGCGGAAATGGGCCATCTGAAAATGGTCAAGAGTTTGCTAGCAGCGCGTGTCGATGTCAATGCACCACCGGCAAGGATGCAGGGCCGTACCGCACTTGAAGCTGCAGCTGGAGAGGGGCACTTGAGGATTGTGAACAAGTTATTGGCAGGCCAGGCTAATGTGAATGCATCCACCGATCCTCGGGATCGAATTTGTTTTGAGCTGGTGGACAGTAAATGCTTACCTACGGTAGGTAGTATCCGTTTTGGGCCTTGAAATGGTCTGCGGGATAAATACTCACGATGCTGTAGCTGCCTTCACTTGACGATAACCTTCAGACAGCGAAGAAGCTACTCGGGGTGAACTCTAACGTAGACGTTGGGTCGAAATTCTTCAAGGGACGGACGGCGCTTCTTGCCGCGGCAGAGAATGGCCACATCGAAATTGTAAAAGCACTCTTGAAAGCTGGAGCAGGAGTAAACATGATAAGCTTGTGTGGCAAGTCGGTACTTACCGTGTCCGGTGTAGGCGAACGTACCGATGCCGTAGACGGCGAGGAGGGTAGCCATGACAAAACATCTCTTCAACAAGCTGCAACTGGGAAGCATCTGGAAGTACTGGAGAGACCCGTAAGAGTGGAGGCGCATGCCAACGCTTGTGACACTTCCTCTGGCCGAACAGCGTTACAAGCAGCCGTGGAGGGTGGGCATATGGATGCAGTAGCACAGTTAGTGAAGGCCGGAGCCAAAAGGACAGGATGATGGAAAGTCTGGCAACGTCCTGGCGTCGTTGATGCAGGTGTAGCCGGAGGTCCTGGATTTACCTTAGGTTGCGGGCTATTTACCGAATCATACGCCAAGATGTCACTTTTTAGATATCAAGGAATACATACCGTATGTACCTTACTGTTATCCCTTTAGCTGCTGTCGGGAGGCCACTTTTAGCGTATTCGCTTAGTCCACCAATAGAAACCATAGAATATCACCCTGAACTGATTTTATTGATACTATTCAGATGCTATTGTGATATGCAGCCCAACAAGGACCGTTTCTACATATGGGGATATCACAGATATCACAGCCAAAGGTAGAACGCTTTCTCCGCTTGCTACCACCTAAATATGATGTAATCTCACCGAGAATTTGTCGTTTTCTAGGCCTGGCTGTTAAGCCTATCTCCTTGCACCCACGGCAGTCCCCAGGGCTCTTTCTTTTGCAGATTTGATGATCTTCTAAACGTATCATTGAACGGTCAATTACTGACTCAATTGACGTTTTTTTTTCGCTTTAGAAACTGCCTTTGAGAGGCATGATCATGATATATTGACTCAACTGACGTTTAAAGATATCTGAATAGACTCAAATTGATCGTCTATAACAGTGATAGAACGCAGATTAGAATGATCAGTTTCTAAATCAGTTGAATCAGGTACTACGTCGCAGAAAGGCATTATCGAGATGAGCAAGAACAATAGAGAGCTTTGTTGACATTGTTTCTATTTACAAAAAACTAGGTTCGTTGACTGCTCAAGCAAGTCTGTTACCAATGAAAAGCAACGCAGCTTTCAGCTATTGCTAACTCAGAACTTATTGATTATTGTGATCGTATAGTAGGTAATTGTAATTGTAATTCATACATTCTTGTGACATTGATTTAGACTCGACTCATGAGAAACTCTATGCTATTTATATCAAGTGAACAAAACTCTCTGAGAAAGAAAATCACTCGTCGTTTATACGACTGCTTCACGCAGTTGAAACAATAAGATTAACACTGTGTTATTAAGTAATAAATCTATAGCTTTTATTCAGCGTGTGATGCTTGAGTAAACTCTTGATGAGAGTGTCTGTGCTATTTGATTATGATGCATTGTCTTTGCTCTGCTCTTCATTGATGATATTTTATACAACGATGCTTCAATCTTCAATCTTCGATCGCGAAGTTGATTTCATTGCACTCGTGATGCTCGTAATTGTAGTGTTGAAAACTGCATTCTCTTGCTCAATGATTGTCATTCATTGAGCAGAGAAATATGTGATGAAAGAGAGATGCACATGATGAGAAGATAGAATGTGATTGTATTGAATAATTCTTTTTTTCTTTTGATTTGACTTGTGTCATGTAAACGTTGAATGAATTGTTAGTATAAATGTGCAATTGCACTCGTTCAATGTTTGACTCTGATCAATGAAAGAAAATGTGTTCTGATCATTTTCTTAAGCTCTCAATTTTTCACATAGATAAATGAATGACTTGACATTAAGTAAAGAAGATGAGTTTAAGCTTTCTTAATATATCAGCATGATCAACGAGTCACTACTTCTTTGAGCACTGTAATCACGACTTTTAATACTTGAAATGATAATTTTATTTAATATCTTTTCATCAATTACTTAATAATACTGTCAATGTGATGAAGATGTTTTGATATCAACGCAGTTGACAAATTGCAAATCTTTTGATCACTTGTAATCACAACTTTCAGACTCTTCATCTGAGTTGTTTAATCACTAATAGTATTTTTTCATCTCTTACTGACATTGATCTGTCATTAATCTTCTTCATAGATTGATTGTGACTGTTAGAAAAAAGATTGTCACATGAATGAAAATTCTGCATGATGACTTTTCTGATCACGCAACATTCTAACATCATTCAAACTGCGTTGAATTGAAATCTCTTGATTCTTCTAACTTTTATTCAAACACAAAATAGAATTAAAAGATTCATAGTCAACATCATGTACAGATGAATCTTGTTGTCAATCATCGTATAGTAGATTAATTACTAATTAATTTAACTAACTAAATAATAGCTATTTACACAATTTAATATATGCGCTGAGAAAGTCAATGAGAAAGTCAACGAGAAAGTTAATGAGAAAGTTAATGAGTAAACTAATGAGATAAAAAGTCATGAAGAAAGTCATGAAAGAAATTATGAAGACTGTTTGATAAAAAGTCATGTAGAATGTTCAATAAAGAGTCATGTAAAATGTTCAATAAAAAGTCATGTAAAATGTTCAATAAAGAGTCATGTAAAATGTTTAATAGAAAGTCATGTAGAATGTTTAATAAAAAGTCATGTAAAGTGTATGATAAAACTTATATTTGATGCTTGATAAAGATCAAATTTGATTCTTGATTGCAAAGTAATTCAAAGTCTGATAGAAAGTCATGTAAAGAATTGTGTAGAAAGTCATGTAGAAAATCATGTAAAAATCATGAAGACTGTTCAATAAAATCATATTTAATGCTCAATAGAAAACAAATTTGATTTTTGAATGATGAGTAAAATGATGAGTAAAGTGATGAGTAAAGTGATGAGTAAAGTAATCAGTAAAATAATCAGTAGAATGATTAGTTAAAAGATTGATAGAAAGATTAGTAAATAAATCAGTAGAAAGCTTGATCAAAAGATCAGTAGAAAGATCAGTAGAAAGATCAGTAGAAAGATCAGTAAATAGCTCAGTAAAAAGCTCAGTAAAAAGCTCAGTCAATAGCTTAGTTGATAACTCAGTCAATAACTCAGTAGAAAGTTCAGTAGAAAGCTCAGTTTAATAAAGAGTTTGATAGAAAATTTGATAGAAAATTTGATAAAGCGTTTAATTAGAAGTCTGATAAAGTGTTTGATAGAGAGTTTGATAGAACGTTTGATAGAAAATTTGAGTAAGCGAGTAAATAGCAAGTAAATGATGAGCATGTAGAATGACGAGTAAAGTGATGAGTAAAGTGATGAGTAGAATGACGAGTAGAATGATGAGTAGAATGATGAGTAGAATGATGAGTAAAGTGATCAGTAAAATGATCAGTTGAAAGATCAATTAAAAGATCAGTAGAAAGATCAGTGAAAAGCTTAATTGAAAGATCAGTAAAAAGCTTGATGAAAAGCTTGATGAAAAGCTCAGTAAAAAGCTCAGTAGATAACTCAGTCAATAACTCAGTAGAAAGCTTAGTTGAAAGCTTGATGAGAAGCTCAGTAGAAAACTCAGTTGAAAGCTTGATTAAAAGCTCAGTAGAAAGCTCAGTTAAAAGCTTGATGAAAAGCTCAGTAGAAAGCTCAATCGATAGCTCAGTAAATAACTCAGTAGAAAGATCAATTAAAAGATTGATAGAAAGCTTGATAAAAAGCTTGATAAAAAGCTTAATAAGAAGTTTAGAAGAAAGTTCAATGCAAATGATAAGTGTTTAAACATATAGCTGTTAGAAGATATAAAAGACATATAGCAGAAGATGAAAGCATGCTGTTAGTAATGAAGAATGATGTTATGATTTTAGTCTTCATTTATTCTTCGTTTATTCTTCATTTAATCTTCGTCTGATTTCATTCTAATCAAGTTTAGTGAAAATTTAATCTAGAAGTGATATCATTGAAATTCTGCATCATATGTGTAAAACATCAACTTAATCAAGTTTAGCATAAAGCTGAGAAACATACATATAAAAATTGAGTTTTTTTCTGTAGATACTTTTCTTTCTTAGCATTTATTTATTAGTTAAATGACATTCATATGACTCGCTTTATGCTGACTTCTAACAGTAAATAAATGCTAATCAACTCTGTTATTGACATGTAGACAATACAAAATAATTTACTTTTATTCAGAAAATTCGCAAGAAATTCTTTGAATTACTTTCATCAAAATACACATTCAAATTTACTCAAATTTATCAAATTTTATCACAATCAAATTTATTTATCTATCTTTATCTTTTTTATAATGACATGCAACTCTGAATCAGTTGAGTCATGAACAGCTCATCTGCTTAGAAGCATTGTTGATAAATGAGTTTTTCTTATTTCTTTTGATGCTTTAGCGAGATTTTAGAATGTTGCTATCTCATGAAACATCAACATGAATCAACAACTTCGTCAATGAGCTATTGATCAGTCAGATGAGATCATCAAGATGCTGATCGAGTTAAGAGATCAATGAGACATGACTTTGAAACTCAATGAGCAATGAATCGATCTGCAAGTCAATCACATCAAGAGACTTAATGAGCTAGAGACAAATCAAACGACAATAAACATTCAAGAAGAGATTATCATCAAACTATGAAAGAAAGTATTGAATTTTAAAAAGAAACAACGTTCAGTTGATTAATCTTGATCTCAACAGTCTATTGAGTCTTGATCTACTACAAATCATTTATCTCAACAAGATATTAAGTCATATACTTTTATCAAGAATCATACTTGACAAGAAACATTTATTAAGTTCATCTTATTCAATAATGAACATTATTAATTTTACAAATTTTTGAATTCATTTATATTTATTGATGAAGATAAATTGACTTAAAAAAAACTGAAGAAACAACATGAATGACAAGCTGATTATCAATGTTAATCAATTCAATGATAAAACTATCTATATTATTTACATGATGTCTAAACTAGAAAATAACATTGTAAAATACATTTTCGCTCAACATTGTTTTGATTCTTTAAATTCATTCACTTTAATTTACAGATTATTTAATTATTTGAAAGAAATATATGATGAATTGAATAAAAATCAAAAGTTTTGACATGAATATAATGCTCTGAAATAAGCAGACAAGTCTTTCAATGTCTTTTACTTCAACTTTATAAAATTATTCAATTATCTTAATTATGATAATTGCATTCTGATAAATAATCTTCAGAATAAAATCAATAATCACTTGCAGAATGCTTTATCAATCTGTTCAAAGAACTTTACTTCGCTCACTCGCTTAAAAATCTTTCTTCAAAATGTGAATAATAAACAACGAGTTAACTATCAGTTATATAGCGAACATTGCATTGTCATCATCAAAGTCACTGTCATATCTGACAAATATATTACTTCATTATCAGTAACAACTTCAATAATTAATTATGTTAAGTTGATTATTTTTTTTATCTTTGAGTCAGCAAAATCATTAATTATCTGCTACATCTGCAAGATTCTCAATCACTTGTTCAAGAATTATTCTCAGAACAAGATTAATACTTTGACTTTTCAAGCTTTCATCTTTCGTTTACATGAAATCATCATTTCGAAGAATAATGAGAATAAGAAAATGTCTTTCAAGAATAACGAGGCAAAAAACTAGAGACTTTCATCAAAGACGTAATGAAAAATGTGTTAATTTCTTTAACATTGAGCATGTTAAATGATTCTTTTACTTCTGAATCTTTGACTATTGAATGTATACTTTCTAGCAATGAAATTAGTTACTCATTAAAGTTATTGATTGACATTGAAGCTGCTAATTATTTATTCATTAATGAAGTAACTGCGCAGATTGTTTATAATTAGTTGCAAATTGAGTCTTTGACTTTGATCAAAGCGAAGTCAATTTGAGAATTCAATGATCATTATGCTAAAAAACTTATTACTCATGTCATTTATTTGAATCTGACTGTTTAAGATCATATGATTGACACAGCTTCTATGTTGATCATTCAATTAAATCAACATCAGATGATTCTTGAAAAAACATGAATGAACAAAATTAATCTAGTAATTGATATGCAAATCAATTTTCTTCAATTTTCGAATTTCAATCTTACTAGTTCAAAATCAATTGCTTTACTCTCAAGCAATAAATCAATCACGAAATGAAAGAGCTTAACTTCTACTCATATATTGAAGAGATTTTTCACTTTCGTTACATCTTAATTCAGTCAGAAATTACTCTCTTTCAATCAGTTCAATGAGAAGTCAGTTAAACTAATTGAATAGTCAAAATCATGTGACGTGACTTTAACTAACGTCAAAATTTCTAAATCAACGTCAGATTCAATGAACATTGCAATGATAAAAACTGCAATTTATAGAATGTTAATTAAACAATTAAACATGAAGACTTTTGCTGTTATTGTCTTGAAAATTGATTAACTCATAACTACAGTTGAAAATAAGATTGAAGAAGTGAATCTGCATAAGCTTTCACATGTCAAGACTCTTGAAGAGATCTGTTAAAGATCAGCATAAAGCGAGTCATATGAATGTCATTTAACTAATAAATAAATGCTAAGAAAGAAAAGTATCTACAGAAAAAAACTTGATTCTTATATGTATGTTTCTCAGCTCTGTGCTAGACTTGATTGAATTGATGTTGTCAAGAAATAAAGTACAGATGCAATATAAAAAGTCGTATCAAAGCAACAGAGAAAGCAAACAATGAACATGTACAATGATCATGCTAGTAGAAAGATACTGTAAAACGTGTATGTTTCTGTCTTTATCTACAAGTTGCAATGACATTTATATGTACACTTGAAAAACGTCTCTCAACTCTTTTATCATTGACTCAGATCTCGATCTCTTTTCTCTTACTAACTATCTTGTGAGAATGATACAAGCAGTCTCACGACATTCATTTCTCATTCAATTAGTGATTGTTTCTTAATCACTACAGAAAGAATCAAGAAGAAAACAGAAAGAAAACAGCAAGAGAACAATTTATTCATCAATGTTCAAGAAAACAGAAAAAATACAATCTATCATTAATGTTCAAGCAATTGCTTTTGAATGCTTTCATTCATCATCTTTCATCGACTTAATATCATTCTTGACGTAGTAGAAATAGAATTTAAATTCATAGACTGCAATCTCTGTCTCTTTCATTCTTTCATAAGTTCTTTTCATCTGATTCAATGCAGATTTTCAATGAAATTCAACAAACTCTTTTACTTGCTTCAGATTCTGATCAAACAAAAGACTTCTTTCTTTCAACATTTTCATTGAATTTCAGCTTTGAAGATTTATCAGCATGTTCAAAGTTGAACATACTTCTCAAATTTTTACAATGACAGAATGACAAAATAATACTTTCTCTTGTTCATCATTTTCTAATTCAGAAAAGATCACATTGATGAGTCTTTGATCTTGTAATGCAATGATCACTTCATTCTTAATTTCACATTTTGCAATTTTCATGTTGACTTCATCTTTGAAGATCACTGTGTGATAAATGAGCATTGCAATGCGTTGTTCATCAGATTTATCTTTATTATCATGTGATAAATGTAACATTCAGAAATGAACACTGTCTGCAAAGCAAGACTGATTCACTTATTTCAGATCTGATCTTCGTGAATCATTCTCATTGAATATCTCGAGTACTACACAGTGAGTATATTCATTCATTGCTAGATTTCACTTGATTGCTTCTTTTCATCATTTTTTCATGCAAAGATGTAAATCAAGAATGAATTCATCATCTTTATCAATTGACTCATCTGCAAACACTGCTGTGCTCTGAATTCAACTTTGTTCTCTATCACTCATCAAATTATTGACATTTAGATTCACATGTCTTATGAATTCTGAATCGTTCTTGAAAGTGATCTTTATAAAATATGAAAAAGTCAGAAGATTAATTTTATGATTCAATCAAAGAATCACAGTAATGAGATAGTATATTATATTTTGACGTACTAGTTGTTGCAACGTGATGTACATAATCGTTCTCAATCAGTCGTAATTTGTAAGATCTAAGTTATTTCTCTGATATCATAAGTACATATTTAGTTTCTCTCTTATCAAGACTTATGTATTGTCATTCAATATTCAATTAAACACATTTAATAACATTATTGCGTTGTTTTTCTTTCACTTCTGATACTTGATCTTCTTTATAAACATGTTATGAATCAAAGATGTATTAATCTTGTAGTTCTGTGACATATGCAATTGTAGTTGAAATAGT
>JAABUS010001076.1_pt1 | contig 63144 bp, 2 predicted proteins | sample 5560161 | NCBI WGS metagenome assembly JAABUS01 (sample SAMN10711885, study PRJNA513376) | rock metagenome | isolation source: Antarctica rocks | place: Antarctica: Victoria Land, Trio Nunatak nord | collected 2016-01-04
TTAATTATTACTCTCTAATATATCCTATTATTACTTTATAATATATTCTATAATATATTTTATTATTATTCTCTAGTATAGTTTATTATTATTTTATTATTATTTTATAATATATTTTCTTATTACTCTCTAGTATATTTTATTATTATTTTATACTATATTTTATTACTACTCTATAATATACTTTATAATATATTTTATTATATACTCTATTACTACTCTATAATATACTTTATTATTATTTTATAATATATATTATTATTACTCCCTAGTATATTTTATTATTATTTTATAATATAATTTATTACTATTTTATAATATACTTTATTATTATTCTTTAATATATTTTATTATATTTACTCTCTAGCCTACTCTATTATATTTACTCTATAATATAATTTATTACTATTTTATAATATATCCTATTATTACTCTATAGTTACTTTATATAAATTTTAATATATAAATTATCTATTTAATATTTCCGCCTATAAGTCTATAATTTATTTTATTTTAGATTAATATAGAATTATTTAATCTTATCTATTTTTTATTTTCTAGTTTTATCCTCTCTATCCTCTCTATTCTCTCTATCCTCTCTATCCTCTCTATCCTCTTTATTTTTTCTACCGTCTTCTATATAGAGGCGAATCGTTTTAGTCTTTTTAGTCTTCTTTTTTAATCTTTAATCTAATCTTATCTACCCCGAGTACTACTTTATAATAGTAGTCTCGAGCCAGCTCCAGCTTCTTAAGCGCTAGGACTAGAATATAAAAACTACTTTAATATAGACCCGTTTTCTATAACATCGGGCATCGTTAGTATTAATGCTATTACGGCTTCCACCGGTCGCGCCTTTAGAGATTTACGCGCATTATACAAGAGTCTACCGGGAAGATAACACGCTTTGAGCAATAAAGTCTCTAACATTAAATTGCTTCTCTCCCAAGTCGCCTCCCTAATTAAGAAACACGAAGGCGAAGGCAAGGCCGCATTAGGGGAGCAAGAAGCCTACATCCAACATCAATTAAAGTAGGCAGGATCGAAGTTAAACCAGTTAAAAAGCATCGTCATCACGCTCACGAATACAATCAGGACTGCGAAGATTCCAGCGTTCCGGGCGCACGCCTGGTGCAAGAATGAGTCAAGATTGCAAGCGTTGCAGGAAGACATCAAAACCGTCAAGTGCAACCTCAACATCATGCTGGGTGCTTCCAATTCTCAAGACATGATGCGTATTCGTGTTCATCTGGACGAGATTTCAATGGTCAGCTCCAGCTCCGCGCGGAATCAAGCTGACATGGAGGAGAAGCTGCAGACGAGCCTTGTTCGCCACCGCGACGACCTGGCAGAATCTTTGGCCCACATCTATCAGCAAGTAGATCAAAGAATCGGCAACGTCGAAGAACTCCTCAATAAACAGACCGCCCAATTCCAAGCAAGCCAATACAATCAATTGGGTACCTCCTACGGACGCCGCCCTTCCTATTCAAAATCTACGATAGTGTCGCGGCAACCCACACAATATAAGGAGGTCGAGAGCTCGGGAGATATTAGTATGAGGGTGATCAAATATGCTGCGTGTGCACCAGGCTGTCTTTGCAGATGCCATATACAAACAAGGACATCATTACCTGGCCTCGTTGACCGCATCTTCGGCCAAATCTTTGTAGGCTACGCTGGTCTACCTCTGGTCAATGCCAAATACGATACCCATACGTGCGAAAAGAATCAAGCTGCCTATATATTAGTGTCGAATATTGGTTTCCCCTTGGCTTTGTCTGGTCCAAGATTCTGCGTCTACAGTTGACGTATCAGCACCATCTTGGTCCACAGTTCGAGTTGAGCACGCTCAGGAGGGTCTCGGATACTGCACCGTGCGTCAACTTTGCACTCACCGGCAATATGGAGGGATTGAAGGATCTGTTCAAGAGAGGTCTGGCGTCTCCACGGGATGTCAGTACCACGCGAGGCTATTCTGTGCTCAGATGGGCCATGTACGGAAAGTAATACCAGACCTGCAAATTCCTCTTCCACGCTGGTGCAGATCCAGACTATCGACCTATAGCTGCGTCCGATAATAGTCCAAGAAACAAAGCATACCAAGCCCTGCTGATGGGTCGCCTCTCGGAGACTGATGTCGAGGCACTCCGATGCTTGACACAGGGTGATGACTTTATTGGGGAGCAGAATTATACTGCGCTACACAACATCATTCTGGGCTTCTCAATGGCAAATCTCGAAGAGGAAATATGCCTTCATCCCGAGCAGATCAACACCAGAGATGTCATGGACCGTACGCCACTCGCTTGGGCGGCTTGCCGTGGAGACGACCGAGCCATCGTCACACTACTGAGCCACGGCGCAGAGGTCAATACACTCGACATACAGCATTCCGCGCCAGTCTGCCACGCCGTAGACAGAAATCATGCCATCTGCGTTCGCCTGCTGCTCGAAGCCGGGGCAGACCCTAACATCGCTGCCGCACACGGCTACAAAATCGGCGACGCGCTAAACGTCGGCTCTCGCAACGCCTCCGACCCTCTGATCATGAAGACCCTCCTCGACTTTGGCGCTAACGTCGAGTCCTGCGGCGTCGACGGTATGACACCCCTAGTCCACGCTTCTCGCCGCGACTACGCTAGCTTCGTCTTCCTCCTCCTCGAATACGGTGCCAACATCAACGCTACTAACTCCGCCGGCCAGACCCCGCTCACTATCGCCGTCGCCTACAACAGCCACAACGTCCTGCGCCTGCTACTTAACCGCTGGTTCGAATACAGCACCTGTCCGCGCCTTACGGGCGCGCACCTACTGCAGATCGCGGCGCTGTATGCGGATCTCGAGACGGTTACTATCTTGAAGAATACGGATCACTTGCGGCTGAAGTACGATTCGAGTTATGGCTTGGGGGATTTCACGAGCAGATTGAATAAGAGGCCGGATATGACGGAGAAGTTAATACTGGCGTTTAAGGAGCTGTTAGGTATTGTTAAGCAGAGGCCTGTATTACCGCCTATACATCAGGGGACTACGAATCTCATGGAGGCGGGGTTGGCGGGTGATAGTGGGAGTGATTCTAATAGCGAGGTTTTTGAGAATACGATAGAGAGTTTGGTTCTTAAGAAGGAGAGGCTGAGTATTACGAGGTCTATTTCAAAAGTATTGAGAATATACTAGAGAGCGATTATAAAATATCGCTTTTTTACTACTAAAGTATAAATAATAAAAAAAGTCGCTTAATTATAAAGTAATTATATTTTAATCTCGATTTATTAATTATAGAGATTATTTCTACTATTATACTCTAAGATTTAATTATAGTAATATTACTAGTTATTAATAAACGGATTAATATCGTTTTTTATATTAAGAATTTTATATTTTTTTAATTATATTATTCTTAACGACTCTTTCTCTTTAATAAATATCTAGCGCGTTATTACGCGATTTAATATAAAATTCTAAATATATTTAATAGAATTTAGATTAAAATTATTATTAGTTTAATTTCAAAAATTAATATATTATTAATTAAATAATAATTTCTATTATTATAATATATAATTATTAATATTATTCTATATAAAATATAGTAATTATTTAAATAATACTAGTTAATTAAAATATAATATAGTTAACTAGTATAAATAAAATAAAGTTACAACTATAAATAGAGACTATAAACGGGGATTAAATTTAATAACGTATTTTTAATTTACCGCCCGTTAATAGTTATTTTAAATTTACTCGGTATATACCCGAGTAATTTTAAACCCTTTAACTATATATCTCGGGCGTATATTAAATCGGAAGATAAATATTATATTTAAAGTTCCCTAGGCGCCCGTCGAGCGTTTTAAATTATAATCGAGTTATTTTTTATTTTACTAACGAAGTTGACCTTGTAAAAAGAGTAATTTTAAAAAGTATTTTCTATAGAGTAAATAAAATACTCTATCTACTCTTAAATTAATTAATTATATTATATTATAAACTAATTAAGAAGATAGCGAAAAAGTAATTATTTTCTAATTTTGTTTAAAGCGCGGTTTATTAGAACTTATATTAAGAAAGTATTAAAATATATTTAATTAATAATTACTACTTTAATAGAAATCTATAATATATTTAGTTTTTAATCTTCTAATTCTTAAAAATATTTATAATTAATTATTCTTCTTTTATAATAACTATAATATAATATTAGATAATTTATATTTGTAAAATAAAAAGTAATTTAATTATAATCTAAAGTACTCGAAGAGCGCTCAAGATATAATTATTATAATATTAATTTATCGACTCGATAAGAGCTCGAAGAGTATAGATAAAAAGTTTAAAATTATTTAAATATATATCGAGCGAGTTTAAAACAACTACTATCGAATATTAAATTAATAATAAATTATTAATTTTCGAGTATACTAATCTCTATTTATAATTATTATAATTATAACTCTATTATTATCGTTATTATATTTCTATAATTATCGTTATCGTACTTTATAATTATCGTTATATATATATTATTATATAATTTAAATACGCTCTTTCGCTAGGATTTAATATAAATTAATTAATTTCGAGAATCAAAATTTATTAATACTAAAACTAGTTTTAGAGAATTAGTATCGTCGATAAAAATAATTATAAAATATAAAAAATGTAAAAATTCTAAATTCTAAATTCTATAATCTAGTATTCAAAATAATCTTTAAAATAGATATATATTTAATAATATTTACGAGTTTTATATACTCGAAGTTAATTATATATTAATTTCGGTCTTTTATCGAGTTTTTATCGAGTTATTATCGAGTATCTAGACTTATAAAGATACTTTAAATAATTTTTAAATATTCGAGATAATTAATATTTTAATTCTAAATTACTAGAGTTAGATTTCGATTTATCGATATAGTAAAATAATTTTTATTATTTATTCGATAATTGTCGTCGTTTATTAATAGAGATATTATTTATATAATTTATTAAAGTCTCGTTAACTCTCTATTAAATTATTTTATTTATTTACTCTTTTCTATATATTTAATATATTTGAACTAATATTATTATTAGAAGAAATCGTTTTTACTTTTTATTTAAACTCTTCGTTAATTATTAATTAATTTCTTTTATTTCTAAATTAGAATATATTATCTAATTATTTAATAATATTTTAACTAAGGAATAATTTCTATATTTAATATTTATCTCTATTTTTATAATAAGAAAAAAAAATCCCTTTTATTTAAATTTATTAAACTCGCTTTTTATAATAAATTTATTAATAAAAATATCTTTATAATATATTAATTAAGAATATTCAATATATACTCTAAAATATTGAAAATAAATAAAGTAAAGTTATCTCTAATTAATACTCTATATACTAATTCATTTTTAATCGAAGATATTATTAATTAATTTGTTAAAAAATCTTATATGAATTTTTTTATAAATAACGAGAATATTAAAGAGAGTATTATTTACTTTTTCATCTCTTTTTTTAAGAAATAAATATTTAAAAAAAAGAACGATAAGCGAATTAACGAGTACGAGTATATAAATATTATAGTTAAAGTTACTCTTAATACTAGAGGTTATCTTAATACTAGTACCTAGTAAAATAATAAATAAAATCGGTCGAGAGAGAGTAATAAGAGAGATACTCTAAATATTAGAATAAAAGAAAAACGCGTTCTATTTATTAATAAGTTTGAAAAGTAAATATTAATATACTCTAAATATTATTAATTTTATTAAAAAACTATTTCTAAATTTATACTAAAACTATATATTAAATACTGACTCGAGGTTTAGTAAAATTAGTAAATCGAGAGTCTAGATAAAGTTCTATTAATAAATACTATCTATTATTAATTCATTAATTAATTTATATATTTACTCTAGTAAAATTAATTTATTAATAAAGAAGTTCCGCGAAAATTTTCTTAATAAAATTATTAATAGTATTTACTAATTACTAAAGAAACTTTACTAGTTAAAAACTCTAATTTATTAATAGTTTATTTCTCCTTTTTACTAGTTAATAATTAATAATTATACTTATTTTAAAATATTATATATCTCTTCTTTCTATTTTCTTTTTATTTTAGTTTTTCTAAATTAATTTATCTATCTCGTAGGCCTATAGGCCGCTTTATTATAATATTATTAATATATTAAATAATCGATATCGACGACTCTCTAGTTAGTAGTTTCTTTTTCTTCTTTCTTTTCTTTATAGATTTAAATACGTCGCTAGGTCTTAATAATAATATAAATTATATTAATTATTCTTTAATAAAAAAGAATTAGTTAAATTATCTTATCTTTATTATTAACCGGGTAACTATATATAGATCTTAAACCTATATTAATATTTTTCTAAAGTCGTATATATTTATTTATTTTATAAACTCTACTCTATCCTAGTTAATTCCGAGTAGAATAATAATATATATTTTATACTCTATTTTCTTTATTTATACTAGTAACTAGCGCTATAAATTATAAATATCTCTATTTAGTATAAAAGCTTATTTACTCCGATTTTATTATATTTTAATTATATTATTATAAAGTTTTCAATTATTTTTAATTAATTATAATAATTAATTAATTCTCGAATAAATCTCTCTCTTAAGCTAGGTTAAGAGTCTATATAAAAATTATTATTCTATAACTTTTTTATTTATCTAATAATTATTAGCGAGCCTAGTCTTTTATTTTTTAATTAATAACTTGAATATTCTAATATTCTTCGATATTTTCGATTAAATTTATTTAGTTTTTTCTCGTTTTAATATTTATAATTACTTTATATTATTCTTTAAATTTTAGAGCGCGAAGTCTCTAGACTTTCTTATTAATTATTAATATTAGAAATATTTATTATTACTTACCTCCTCTATACCCGAATTTATTCTAGACTCGTATATCTTTTATAAATATAATTAAATAATATCTTTAATTTCTTTAATATTCTATTATTAATTTCATTTTAAATATTAAAATGAAAATAATTTTAAATATATCTAGGACTCTTTTAAAGTAATTATTTTAAATAATAAATATTTTTTTGTATATTTCTTTATAGCCTCCGTTATTCTCTATAATTAATATTATATCGGAGCCGTAAATATTAATATTAATTTAATTATTATATTATATATTACTTTATACTTCGCGAAAATAGTATTTTATATCGAATTAATTTAATATTTTATATATTAATAAAGTAGTAAACTAGTATTCTATTATAAAAATTAGAAAAAACGTATAGATTTAATTAGTTTATATACTAACTCTAGAAATTAATATAATATCTACTTTCGTCTAAACTAGTCTAAATAATACCGGTATATAATTAGATATATATAATAATATAGTAGATTATATAGTCTATAATATCGCGCTAGCTTCGAAGATATTACGTATATATATAATTTTTATAAATTAATATAATTTAAAATCGAAATTAGATTAATATAATTATAAAACTTTATATAATTTTAATAAACTACTCGGCGCTAGTAGAATATTACGGATTTAAGATATTAAATTCGAAATTATTTTTAGATTCTTTATTAAAAAAAAAAAAAATTTATATTCTCTTTTTATTACTTTTCCGCCTAAATTAATAAATTACGTATTTAGTATTTCGACTCTTCTTATACGGGCTCCCGCTTTATCGATATAATATAATTTTAATTAATTACTCTAGTTTTAATTTAGACTAGGTATAGTTCTATCGAAATTTTAAATTAATATATATTTTTAAAACTCTAGTATATATTTTAAATTCAATAATTATATTTTTAAAATTTATTTTTATTTTTATATTAAATTTCTTCGATATTCGAGATATATAAACTAGTTTATACTTCTAGAAAATAAATAATATTTTAGAAATAATTATTTATTTTAAATAAATATTATAAATTTATTTTAAATTCATATAATTCTTCTTTATACTCTCGCTATAAATAAATAGATAAATATCGTGTATAAATTCTCTAATTTATATTAATGAGAATATTTTAACGTATTTCTCGATTAGTAATATATTAAAAAATAGAGAAAGTATTAATAAAATAATTAATCTTTATAGAATACCGGTTATTACTTCTTTTATTATATTTGTTCTTTCTTTAAATATTATAGATATAGTCTTATTAAATAAAAAACTTATTATCTAGTTAATAATTAAACTCGATATACTTTTTATTTAAAGATCGTATAATAATCTTTTATATAAAACGTTATCGAATACTCTAGTTATATTTATTAATAATAAATTTACTACTTTTCCCCTCCTATTCTTATTATAATTTTTTATCGTATATATTATATTTATAAAAATTTCTAGCGCGATTTTTATTAAATACTTTTATTTAATTTTTATTTATTATAATAATAGTAGTTTATACTCTTCTACTATATTATTTAATTTTTTAAAAATAAGTACTTCTATTACTTTATTAAATATATCGAGGAGTATAATAAATTTATATAATTCTAGTTTTAAATAATCGTCTTTCTTTAATTTTTTAAATTTTATTATATTAACCTCTTTAAAATATTCTAGAGAATATTTTATTTAAAATAGATTTTGAATAAATATAAAATATATCGACTAATTCTCTTTTATTAAAAAATAACTAGTATAATTTAAATTATTACTAGGATCTAGTAATATATTTAAATTTATAAAGGAAAAAAAAGAGGAAATCACCGGTTAAAGAGTTATAAATATTAATTATTTAATAAATTTATATTAAAACGGCCTATAGGCCTACGAGATAAATAAATAAAATTAAAGAAACTAAAGTTAAAATCAAATAAAGGGAAGAGATAAATAGTATTTCAATATAATTATAATTATTAATTATTGATTAATAAAAAAAGAAAATTAGTTTTTAATAAATTAAAATTTTTATTTAATAAGATTTCTTTAATAATTAATAAACGCTACTAGTCGTTTAATTAAATAAATATTCGCGAAACTCTTTATTAATAAAGTAATTATACTAGAGTAAATATATAAATAAATTAATAATTATTAATTAAATAATTATTCTTATTTTCTTAAATATAGTAACCGCGTTTTAGATATTAATAATTATATTTATTATTATCTCTTCCTTCTTTATATTTCTTATGAATATTAATATAAATTTATTACTAGTAAAATATACCTAGGAGCTCGAGGATATTATCTTTAATAATATTATAAATTATCTAAATTTATTCTTTAATTTTTTATCGAACTCGATATAAATTTTTCTATTTATTTAAATATACTCTATTTTAGTTTTATAATATTTAAAATAAATTATAATATTTCTCTCTCGAGTATTTAATATTATATTTATATAATTTATATAATTTTATATATATCTCGTATTTGGGCTAGTTTTTATATATTAAAATTATATAATTATATATTTAAAAGTTAAAATATTATTTTAAATTACTAGTTCTTTTCTATTTTTTATATAATAATAATTATTCGCTTTTTAAAAATCTATTTACTACTAGTTTATTTACTATATCTAGATTCGAGATCTCGAGGAGGAATATTGAATTTTATAATTATATTCGTCTAGTCTAAAAACGAATTCTAATTATTTATATTTATAATATCTAAACCTAGATATAATTTATAGTTATTTTTTTTCAATATTTTTATTATTATTTTTTAGATTATTTATATCGACTATCTCTTTCTTTAATATATATATATAATTATTATATAGATTTATTCTAGTACTCTCGTTAAGGAGTTAATACTCTTTATATATTTAATTATTTTACTTCTATTATTATATAATATAAAATAATATCTTCTCTTATTATTGATTTTACTCCGATAATTAACACCGTTATTAAATAAACTTTATTTCGGAATCTTTTAACTAATTAAGAGTTAATTATTTTTCTTAATTATTTTTCAATTTTAATATTATTTACCCTAATTATTAACTACTTTATTTTCGCGTTAATTATTATTATAAAGAGAGGAACTTTCGTTTCGGTTATTTATTTAAATAAAATAAATATATTAATTCATTAAATAATTGATTTATATATTTACTCTAGTAAAACTACTTTATTAATAAAGGAGTTCTACGAGTATTTTTCTAATAGAGTTACTAGTAGCGCCTATTAATTATAAGAGAAATCTCGTTAATTAAAGACTTTAATTTATTAATAATTTATCTCCTCTTTTTATTAATTAATAGTCGATAATTATAATTATTCTAAAATATTATTTATCTCTTCTCTTCGTTTCTTTTTTATTTTAATTTCTCTAATTTTATTTATTTATCTCGTAGGCCTATAGGCCGCTTTATTATAAATTTATTAAATAATCGATATTTACGGCCCTTTAGCCGGCGGCCTCTTTTTTTCTTTCTATTTTATATAGGCCTAGGTATATTATTAGGTCCTAGTAATAATTTAATCTATTTTAATTATTCTTTAATAATAAAGAATTAGTCGAGTTACCCCGTTTTTATTATCTACCGCGCGATTATATATATATTTTGGACCTACGTTAATATTTTCTTAAAATCGTATATATTTATTTATTTTATAAACTCCGTTTTATTCCTAGCTAGTTCCGGGTAATATAATAATATATATTTTATATATTACTTTTTTTATTAATATTAGTAACTAGTATTACGAACTATAAATATTTTTACTCCGTATAAAAAATTATTTAATACGATTTTACTATATTTTAATTATATTATTATAAAGTTTTTAATTTTCTTTAATTAATTATAATAATTAAATTAGTCCTCGAATAAATCTCTCTTTTAAACCGAGTTAATAATTTATATAGAGATTAATATCTTATAACCCTTTTTTTATTTAACTATTATTAACGAGCCTAGTCTATTACTCTTTAAATAATAATTTTAATATTTTAATATTTTCGATATTTTAATTAAGTTTATTTAGTCTTTTTTCTTTTTTATAACTATAATTACTTTATATTATTCTTTAAATCTTAAAGCGCAAAGTATATAAGTTTTTTTTTCTATTAATAATATTAAAGATTCTTATTATTACTTATTTCCTCTACGCTAGAATTTATCCTAGATCCGTATAATTTTTATAAATATAACTAGATAAGTTCCTCGATTTATTTAATATTTTATTATTAAGCGGTTTATCTAGAGGTTAATTAATATAATTATTAACTCTATTTTAAATATTAAAATTAAATTAATTTTAAATACTCCTAGGATTATCCTAAAATAATTATTATAGATAATTATTAATTTTTTTATATATCTCTTTATAGCCTCCGTCGTCTCTTTTAGTTAATATTATATCGGAGTTATAAATAATAATATTAGTCTAATTATTATATTATATATTATTTTATACTTCGCGAAGGTCGCGCCTTATGTCGATTCGACTAGATATTTTAGAATACGGTTTTAATTAATTACTTTAGTTTTAATCTAGACTAGGTATAATTTTTATTTTAATTCTAAATTAATATTTCTCCTAAGACCCTAATACTCGCTTTAGATTTAATAATTATATTATTAAAATTTATTATTATTTCTATATTAAATTTCTTCGGTATTCGAGATATATAAACTAATTTATATTTCTAGGGGGTAAATAATACTTTATAAATAATTATTTATTTTAAATAAATATCGTAGGTTTATTTTAAACTCGTATAATTCTTTTTAATACTCTCGTTATAAACGAGTAGATAAACGTCGTCTACGAATCCTCTAATTTATACTAGTAGGTTTATTTTAATATACTCCTCGATTAATAATATATTATAGAATAAAAAGAGTATCGGTAAAATAAACGATCTTTATAGAATACTTATTATTACTTCTTTTATTATATTTATTCTTTTTTTAAATATTATCAATATAGCTTTATTTAATAGAAAATTTATAATTTAATTAATAATTTAACTCGGAATACCTTTTATTTATAAATCGTATAATAATCTTTTATATAAAATATTATCGAACGCTCTCGTTATATTTAATAATAATAGGTTTACTACCTTTCCTCTCTCGTTCCTATTATAGTTTTATATAGTATATATTATATTTATAAAGGTCTCTAGCGCGGTTTTTATTTAATATCTTCGTCTAATCTTTATTTATTATAATAATAATAATTTATATTCCTCCGCTATATTATTTAATCTTTTAGAGATAATTGTTTCTAATATTTTACTAAATATATTAAAGAATATAATAATTTTATATAATTTTAACTTTAAATAATCGCCTTTTTTCGATTTCTTAAAAATTATTATATTAATTTCTTTAAAGTACCTCGGGTAATATCTCTATCTAAAGATAACCTAGAATAAATAAATAATAATATTTATTATTTCCGTTTTTATTATAGTTTTTAGGAATCGATTTAGGATTCTATTTATTCCTAGTATTTTATCGGCGGCTAGATATTATATTACTTTTTATATTTTTATCCTAGTTATTTCCTAGTTTATTTTAACGGGTTTTAAATATTTTATTTTATCGATATTATTTAAATCTACCCTCGATAAAGAGGGGTATAAAATTCTTCGTAAAGTTTTTATTTTATCCTCGAAGTCTTTAGTTTTTTTTTCTTTATTATCTTTAATAATTAGGAATTAGGAAAGTATTTTAGGATAATTATTCTTCTTCTTTCTTTATTTTACGAGTTTTTATACTCTCGTCGACTTTAATAAAACTTTATATATCCTCTTTTATTAAATAAATATTTTCGTTCTTCGAATTATATATATTTTTTTATTATTTATTATGTTTAGGGCCTTCTCCGTCTAGGTATTTTAATTTTATTAATACTCCTTTATTTATTTCTATACTTTTAGTATAATATTAATATAATAGAAGTTTTAATATAATTTAACTCCTTAATATAAACGGGTTTATAAAATTTTAAAATTAATAATTTCCTAGTAACCTCCTATTATTTTATTTAGGTATTAATTAATCTTTTTTTTACTCTTAAACTCTAGTTTCTCTAATATTTAATAAAGAGATTTTACGTTTTAGTTTACCTCTTCTTAAATAATTTTATCCTCGATTTTCTTTTAAATATAACGGATATATAGTATCGCTTTCTTTTATATTTACTCGAATTTTATTATTACCGGTTTATAATTAGAGCCGTAGTATAAGTCTTCGCGGATTATAGAATTATTTATAATTTAATATACTCCTCTCGTAAAGAATAATAAATCGATTAATTTTTATATCTTTAGACTTTTTATCTAATCGACGTCTTCGATAATTTTAATTTAATTTAATTTTTATTATTTTCCATTTTATTACCCCTAGGAGCTAGTTTATTATAATAAAATATATATACTAATTAATATTATTCTAGCTAGGGTAATAAAGATTAAATTTTTTAAAAAATATATTTAGCCTCCTCCGCTAGTATTTTCTTTAATAATAATAATATTAACGGGTTATTAATTGAGGTATATTATACTAGTAAAAGATTATATAAATTATAAATCTAAACTTCTTTATACTAGGAGTTTTATTTATTTAATTCGTTTTCTCTTTTAATTTTATTTATTCGAGGCTTTCTTTTAACTCTTTACTCTTTAAATATAATTTTTATAAAGTATAAATTACTTTTAAATAAATTAGTTCCTAATTATTAATATCGATTCTTTTATTTATATAGAAGTATATACGAGTCTCTAGACCTTTCTTATATACTTAATAAAAATAATTAATATTATTATTATATAGTATTTAGATAGCCGGATTCTAGTTTAGTTTTTAAATAATATAATATCGATATTTTTAATTTACTCGTCCTAGAGTAGCTTTATTATTAGTTTCGATTCTTTCTTAATATTATACTATACGATTTTAAGTTAAATACTATAATTTATTATATATTAATATTATATTTATAAATTCTTCGTTTATTTTTTAACTATTTAATAATTTTAAATCTAGTTAATTTTTATCTAACTAGTCGAAAGTCGTTATTAGAATTTTTTTTAAAATTTAAAGAATTGTTTATTTAGGTATTATTATTTTATTAATTTATTTTTATTTTTTTCTTTTCCTAGGTATAGTAACCGCGTCCTAGATTTTATTAATTATATCTATTATTATTTTCCTCTTCTTCGTACTCCTAGTCGGTATTAATATGATTATTATTAATTAATTATACCTAGGAGTTCGGGTATATCGTCTTTAGTAATATTACGAATTCTTTATATTTATTCTTTAACTTTTATTAAATTCGATTTGATTTCTTTTAACTAGATACGCTTTATTATAGAATTTATAATATCTAGTATAAACTATATAACGCTTCTCCTTCGAGCTTCTAATATTTTATTCGTAAATTAATATAATTTTATATATATCTCGTATATAGATTAATTTTTATAAACTAGAGTTATATAATTATATCCCTAATAATTAAAATACTATCTCGGATTACTAACTCTCTCTTATTTTTTATATAATAATTATTATTCGCTTTTTAAAAACCTATTCGTTACTAGTCTATTTATTATATCTAGGTCCGAGATTTTAAAAAGGAGTATTAAATACTTCTTTTTATAATTATATTCGTTTATTTAAAAGGCGAATCCTAAATATTTTATATTTATAATATTTAATCCTAGGTATAATTTATAGTTATCTTTTTTTAATATTTTTATTATTATTTTTTAATTATTTTTATCGACGGCCTTCTTTTTAATTTTATCTCTATTACTCTTATTTCTTTTTATCTTAACTAATTTCGTATTTCTAAAAAATTTAGGATTACGAAATCTAATTAGTCTAATTTTCGTTTTATATTTTTAATTTTAATAATAAAATATTAAAAGTTTTAATATAGGTTCTTCCTTAAATAAATATATTTTTATAAATAATATTAACTTAGTTCTATATTAATAATCTAGATATACTTTTTAATTTTCAATTTCTAAATCTTTAATTTTAGCGACTTTAGTTATATTATTTAAAATTTATACTTTTCTACCGATTTTTATATATAATTAAGAATTATTCCTAGCGCGGTTTATATTAATTATAATTTACGATATATTATTTATTATACCTCCTTGTATTTTATATATTTTATAATTTTTATTATTTTTATACTCCCTTTATATCCTCTTTTTAATTTACTTTTTTTATTTTTTTATTATAACGTCTTCGTCGCGTTAAAACGCGTTAATAATATATATTTACTCTTTACTCTATTTTAAATTCTATTTTTACTATCTTTATTTTCTTTTCTTTTAACTAATTCAAACTATCTAAAACTTTTTAAAATTATAGAATTATAATACTATTAGGTTTCTTTAATATATAAAATTAATTTATAATATAATAGAGGTAGAATTATAATTAGTAAATCTAATTTAAATAAAAGTTAATATTATATTTAATAGAAATAATCTTGATTATAACTATTAAATATCTACGATTTTAATAATTATTTATAATATAAAAAAAAAAGTACTAATTATCGACTTTAATCGAATATATATTTAATAGATTAATATATAGAGAATAAATTCCGATTATAAAAGAAACTCTTTAAGGGAGTTTTAATATAAAAGTATATTTCTTAAATTTAATGAATAATATAATAAGAACGTATTATATTTAAATATAATTAATATACCTAGTAGTATAAATAAGAGTAACTAAATATTATTAAATAAAAATTACTCTTTCTAATTTAAAAAGCGACTGGTATAAATATTCGAAAAAAAAATAACTACTTGGATTAAATTTATAACCGAATATAAATAAAAATAAACGAAGAGGCTAAACTTTAAGAAAAGATATATATTATTAATATATTTCTTTGAGATAATTAATTTAATCTTAATTAGTCTTTAAAATTAATATAAAGCGAGTAGTAATAATAAAGAAATAATAAACTACGGTTATAATACGGGCGGTAAAAATAAAACAAAGTAAAATAAAAATTATTATCTTTTTTCAATCGTTATATTTTAAAATTGGAATTTATTATATTTAAAAATCCGCCCTCTTTAGATCCTATATTTATAATTATATTTAATATTAAATATAAAGATAAAAGTAATAAAAGTATTATATAGATTTTAATTTCGACTCTTTAGAGTAAGAAATACCGTCGTTATAAAAGTACGAAATTACTAAAATTTATTAATATATTATAAATACTACTATATCTCTATTTCTTTTAAAGATTATAAATAGTAACGATATTAATAACTTAATAATATAACCGGAATATTATATAAAAGTAAATAACTTTATAATTAGAATATAAAAGAAATAAAAAACTTTACTTCGATATATATTAAAGTTATAAGTTCTAGATTAATTCTATAATTTTAACTATATCCTTATTTTTAAAAAAGTACGGAAATTTATAATCTCTACTTTTATATATTACTATTATATTTTAGATAATAATTAACGATAATATAATTTCTAAATAATTTAACCGATTTTAGAAATTAAATAATAAAGAAAATATAAAGTTAGGGTTAAATAATAATTAAATATCTATATTTAATAATAAAATAAATTAAAAATAATACCTCGAATTATATATTCGATTTGCGATTTACTTTTCCGGATTTATAAAATAATATAAATATTAATTCCTTTTATATTCGAATAAAAGTATATTATTTATATATTTAATATAAAAGTCGCTTTCTAATATCGTTTATTATATTAATAATATATCGTATATTAATTAATTAATTTATATATCTACTCTAGTTAAACTACTTTATTAATAAAGGAGTTCCGCGAATATTTTCCTAATAAGGTCGTTACCGGCGTTTATTAATTATTAAAAAAACCTCGTCGGTTAAAAATTATAATTTATTAATAATTTATTTCCTTTTCTTACTAATTAATAGCCGATAATTATAATTATTTTAAAATATTATTTATTCTTCTCTTCGTTTCTCTTTATTTTATTTTCTTTAATTTTACTTATTTATCTCGTAGGCTTATAGGCCGCTTTATTATTAATTTATTAAATAATTAATATTTATAGCCCTCCGGCCGGTAGTTTCTTCTTTTTTATTTTCTTCTTTATAGGTTTAGGTATATCGCTAGGTTTTAATAATAATTTAAATTATACTAGTTATTTTTTAATAAAAGAGAATTAACCGAGTTATCCCGTTTTTATTATCTACCGCGCGGTTATATATATATTTTAGACCTACGTTAATATCTTCTTAAAATTATATATATTTATTTATTTTATTAATTTCGTTATATCCCTAGCTTATTCCGAGTAAGATAATAATATATACTTTATAGTTTTTTTTCTTTATTTATACTAGTAGCTAGCGCTATAAACTATAAATACTTCTATTCGGTATAAAAATTTATTTAATCCGATTTTAGTATATTTTAATTATATTATTATAAAGTTTTTAATCTTTTTTAGTTAATTATAATAATTGAATTAATCCCCGAATAAATCTCTTTTTTAAACCGGGTTAGTAGTTTATATAAAAACTATCTTTTTATAACTCTCTTCTTTATTTAGTTATTATTAACGGGCCTAATTTTCTACTTTTTAATTAATAACTTTAATATCTTAATATTCTTCGACGTTTTTAATTAGATTTATTTAATTATTTTTCCTCTTTATAATTATAATTATTTTATATTATTATTTAAACCTTAAGACGCGAAGTACCTAGGCTCTTTTTTCGTTATTAATATCGGAGATATTTATTATTATTTACCTCCTCTACGCTAGAGTTTATTTTAAATCCGTGTATTTTTTATAAATATAATTAAATAGGTCCCTCGACTTATTTAATATTATATTATTAAATAATTTAACTAGAGGTCGATTAATACGATTATTAATTTAATTTTAAATATTAGAATTAAAGTTATTTTAAATACTCCTAGGACCGTCCTAAAATAATTATTTTAAATAATTATAAATTTCTTTATATATTCCTTTATAGTCTTCGTCGTTCTTTTTAATCAATATTATATCGGAGGCGTAAATATTAATATTAATCTAATTATTATATTATTTATTATTTTATACTTTGCGAAGATAGTATTTTATATCGAATTACCTAGGTATTTTTTGACGCGGCTTTAATTAATCGCTTTAGTCTTAATATAGGCTAGATATAATTCTTATTTTAATTTTAAATTAATATATAATTCTAAAATCTTAATACTCGTTTTAGATTTAATAACTACGTTCTTAAAATTTATCGTTATTTCTATACTAAATTTCTTCGGTGTTCGAGATATATAAATTAACTCGTACTTTTAAGAAATAAACGACGCTTTATAAAAAATTAACTATTTTAAATAAATATCGTAGACTCGTCCTAAATTCGTATAATTCTTTTTTATATTTTTATTATAAATAAATAATAAACGTCGTCTACGAATCCTCCGATTTATATTAATAAATTTATCTTAATATACTCCTCGATTAATAGTATATTAAAGAATAAAAAGAGTACCGGTAAAATAAATAATCTTTATAGAATACCCGTTATTACTTTCTTTACTATACTCGTTCTTTTTTTAAATATTACGGATATAACTTTATCCGATAAAAGGTTTATTATTTAATTAATAACTAGGCTCGGAATATCTTTTATTCGTAAATCGTATAATAATCTTTCGTATAAAACGTTATCGAATACTCTCGTTATATTTAATAATAATAGATTTACTATCTTTCCCCTCCCGTTCCTATTATAGTTCTATATAGTATATATTATATTTATAAAAGTCTTTAGCGCGGTTTCTATTAAACGCTTTCGTCTAATTTTTATTTATTATAATAATAATAGTTTATACTCCTTTAATATATTATTTAATCTTTTAGAAATAATTATTTCTAGTACTTTATTAAATATATTAAGGAGTATAATAAATTTATATAATTTTAATTTTAAATAATCGCTTTTTTCGACTTCTTAAAGATTATTATATTAATTTTTTTAAAATACCTCCGGTAATATCTTTATCTAAAGTAAATTTAGAATAAATAAATAATAACGTTTATTATTTCAGTTTTTATTATAGTTTTTAAGAATTAGTTCAATAAATATTCCTAGCGTCTTATCGGTAACTAGGTATTATATTACTTTATATATTTTTATTTTTATTATTTCCTAGTTTATTTTAACGGGCTTTAAATACTTTACTCCGTCGATATTATTTAAATTTAATATCGGTAGAGGGGGAAATAAAACTTTTATTTTACTTTTAAAATCTTTAACTTTTCCTTCTTTATTATTTTTAATAACTAGGAATTAAGAAAATTCCTTAAAATATTTATTTTTTTCCTTTTTTTATTTTACGAGCTTTTATATTCCCGTCGATTTTAATAAAACTTTATATATACTCTCCCGTTATAAGAATATTTTCGTTCTTCGAATTATATATAATTATTTATTATTTATTATATTTAGGGCCTCCTCTATTTAAATATTTCGATTTTATTTATATTTTTATATATATTCCTTAATCTTTAATATAATTTTAATATAATAAAAATTTTAATATAATTTAGCCCTTTAATATAACTGGGCCTATAAAATTATAAAGTTAATAATTTTTTAGAAATCTTTTATTATTATTTTTAAATATTAATCGATTTTTTTTACTTTTAAATTTCAACTTCTCTAGTATTTAATAGAGGGATTTTTTTTTTTATCTCTTTTTAAATAACTTTATCTTTAATTTTCTTTTAAGCGCGGCGGGTATATAATACTACCTTCTTTTATATCTACTCGAATTTTATTATTATTAATTTATAATTAAAGTCGTAATATAGGTCTCTACGAATTATAAAGTTATTAATAATTTAGTATACTCCTCTCGTAAAGAATAATAAATTGATTTAATTTTCGTATCCTCGGGCTTTTTATATAACCGATATTTCTAATAACCCTAATTTTATCTCTCTCGATTCTATTATTCTTAAGAGTTAGTTTATTATAATATAATATATATATTATTTAATATTATTCTAGTTAGAGTAATAGAAGTTAAAATTCTTTAAGAGAATATATTAACCCTCCTCCGCTAACGCCTTTTCTAGTAATAATAATATTAACGGATTATCGGTCGAGGTATATTACATTAATATTAAATTATATATATTATAGGTTTAGATTTCTTTATATTAAGAGATTTTTTTATTAAAGTCTCTCTTTTTTTTTTTTTTTTTTAATTAAAACTCTTTTCTAACTCTTTATTCTTTAAATATAATTTTTATAAAGTATAAATTACTTTTATAATAAATTAGTTCCTAGTTATTTATATCGATTCTTTTATTTATATAGAAATATATATAGGTTTCTAGACTCTCTTTATCTATTAAATAAATGAAGTTAGTATTATTATTATATAATATTAAGGTAACCGGATTCTAGCTTAATTTTTAAATAACTATAATATCGATATTTTTAATTTACTCGTTTTAAAGTAATCTTATTATTAATTTTAATTTTTTCTTAATATTATATTATACGACACCAAATAAAATATTATAATTTATTATATATTAATATTATATCCGTAAATTCTTCGTTTATTTTTTAATTATTTAGTAGTATTAAATTTAGCCAGTTTTTATTTAATTAATCGAAGGCCGTCGCTAAAAGATTATTTAAGATTTAGAGGATTATTTATCTAGATATAATTAATTTATCAATTAATCTTAGCCTTTTTATTTTTCTAGGTATAATAATTATATCCTAAACTTTATTAATTATATTTATTATTATCTTCCTCTTTTTTATTTGTTTTATTAATATTAATATAAATCTATTATTAATTAACTATACCTAGAGGCCCGAGGATATTGTCTTCGGTAATATCGCGAATTATTTAGATTTAATCTTTAATTTCTACCGAATTTAGTATATTTCTTTTTATTTAACTAAATATATTTTACTCTAGGACTCTTAGCTTTTAATATAAACTATATAATATTTCTCCTTCGGGTTTCTAGTATTATATTCGCGTAATTAATATAATTTTATATATATCTCGTATTTAAGTTAGTTTTTATAGATTAGGATTATATAACTATATCCCTAGTAACTAAAATATTATATCGAATTACTAGTTCTCTCTTATTTTTCGTATAATAGTAGTTATTCGTTTTTTAAAAACCCTTCCGTTACTAGTTTATTTATTATATCTAGGTCCGGGATTATAAAAAAGAGTATTAAGTATTTTTTTTATAATTATATTTATCTAGTTTAAAAGCGAATACTAGTTATTTTATATTTATAATATTTAATTTTAGATATAATTTATAGTTATTTTTCTTTAATATTTTTATTATTATTTTTTAATTATTTATATTAACGGCCTCTTTCTTTACTCTATATATTATTATTATATAAATTTATCTTAATATTCTCGTTAAGGGGTTAATATTTTTTATTTATTTAATTACCTTTTCTAACTTTTACTATATTTTTACTATTATATAATATAATATAAAATAGAGTCTTTTTTTAGTTTAAGGGTAAATCCTAGTAATTTTATATTTATAATATTTAATCCTAGGTATAGCCTATTATTATTTTTCTTTAATATCTTTATTACTATTTTCTAATTATTTATATCGACGGCCTCCTTTTTTACTCCGTATATTATTATTATATAAATTTATTTTAATATTTTTACGGAGGGATTAATACTTTTTATTTATTTAATTTTTTTCTCTAGTTTTTATCGTAACTCTACTATTATATAATATAGAACGAAGTTTCTTTTTATTATTTATTTTATTTTAATAATCGACTCCGTTATTAAATAAACTTTATTCCGGAATATTTTAATTAATTAAAAATTAATTACTTTCTTAAATTATACTCTAGCTTTAGTATTATTTATTTTAATTATTTACTATTTCGCTTTCGCGTTAATTATTATAATAGAGGGAGGGAGGTTCGTTTCGGCTATATATATTAATAAAATAAATATATATCCACGGGTAATATTAGCCTAATTTTATATTAATAATATAAATATACTCCTCGCTTTAAATTTCTAGTCTTTTTATTTTAGCGACTTTATTTAGGCTTTTTAAAGTCTATACTTTTCTATTAATTTTTATATATAATATATAACTAAGGATTATTCCTAGCGCGATCTATATTAATTATAATTTATAGTATATTATTTATTATACCTCCTTATATTCTATATCTTTTATAATCTTTATTATAATTATTATTAATTCTTTTAATACTTTTATACCCCCTTTATACCCTCTCGTTTAATTACTAGTCCTATTTATTTATTATAATATCTTCGTCGCGTTAAAAAATATTAATAGTTTATATCCGCTCCTTATTTTAATATTTTAAATTTTATCTCTACTACTTTTATTCTTTTTTATCTTAATTAATTTCGTAACCCTAAAAATTTTTATAGTAGTGAAATCCTATTAACCTAGCTTTCGTCTTATCTTTTCAATCTAAAGAGTTTAACTTCGTCGTTTAGAAGAGAAGAGAATCTAAGAACGTAGTTATTAAACCTAAAATAAATATTCATATACTCCTATATATATACTAGTATTACTTAAACTAATTTATTCGATTTATTCAATATTATTCGATTTTTTTTCCAAGTATTAAATACGTATTTTATAGTTTTAGATAATAGTAGATTTTAAATTAATCTTTAGAGTAAATATATAAACTATATATATCTACGCGTTTTTTTTATCTTTTTCGGTAAAATACTAATTTATCGCTTTATTAATATAGTTAATTATATTTAATTTAGATATTATCTTTTTACTCTTAATTTCTTTACTTATATACTATTAAACTTCGAGAAGGATAATTATAATAATTTTTCGACTTTTCGTCGATATTAATAAAAGTAAACCTATTAAATAAATCTCCGAGAAATTTTAAAGAGAATTATTAATAGAGTTAAACTATATATAAATATTAACTCCGAGGAATTCAAGAAATAATAGAGATAATATTTGTCTCTATAAATTTAAATACTTATAAGAACCCGGTTTATAACTCGATATATTATTTTCTCGAATATTTAATAATAATAAATTCGTCCTATACTACGAAGATTAAATTAACGTAATTAATTAAATAATTAATATTATACTATATCTACTACTTAGTTTAATATTAAAACTAAATAAATATTCGTCGATTAATAGAAGAATAAATATAGTTAATTTATAAATAACTATATATTAACTTTATTTAGTAATTTTCGATTAAATTCTATATAAAATAAACTCCTACGTAAATTAAAATTTAATTTTTTTCTAATTATATTAATTGTAAAATACGAAGTATATAGATTATTTATACTAAAGTAAAGCCTAACTATTTACTCGATTTTAAATAACAAACTTATTAGAATCTTCTAAAAGAAAATATAATATATATTATATAAATTTTAGAAGAAGTTTAAATTACTACTACTAATTTATTCAAAATCTAATAAATATTTAAAATAGAAAGATATATTCTTTTATTTATTAACTAATTACGAAAGATTTATCTAAAGATATATAAATTTATCTCGTTAGAAGATACGCTAAAGGGGTAAATAAAATTAAATTTAAATTTTAAATAATCTTTCTAAATATATTTATAAACGTTTCAAGTTATCGTAGGCTCTTCTAGTAATAATTATATAATCTATAACTTATTAAAGCGCTCGGATTAATATAGTTTTATTATAGAGACTTTAATAATCTAGTATATTAATATCGAGGAAATATATATTTAAATTAATTTATATTTATATCGAAAGTTATTATACTCGAGGAATAAGTAAGAATACTTTCAAAAATTATTATATATAATAAATAGTATGGCCTCTAATATAACTTATTTACGTTTTTTATAATTAATAATTATATTCCTAAGATCTTAAATACTATAATATAATTATACTTTATAATATATCGAGGAATAATATAGTATCGATTATAATCTAGTTAAACTAATTAAAATATTATTTTAATTTACAACTTTATTTTAATATAAACGAAAATATTAATATAACGAAAAATATTAAATTAATATTCGAGGACCGTTATCTAAATAGTAAATTTTAATTTCTCTAGATCGAGTACTAGATACTCTCTCGAGTATAAAATTCTCTTCTATATATAAATAAATTATAATATTTCTATATAGTTATACTATCTTCTAAAAACTCTTCTAATTTATACTTTAATAAAATTTAATTAAAAGTATACTTCTTATTAAGTACTCTAGGATTAGATTTATATACTATTACGAAAATATAATCTAGTAAATAATTTCTCTAATATATTATTTATAACTCTAGAATTTTAGCTTAAAACTAATTTTAATAACTTCGTTACTAATTTTTTAAATAATTCTCTATAATAATACTAACTCTAGTATATATATTTATAGTAATTATATTTAATATAATTTTTATTACTAAAGTATAGTCTCCGGCTATATATACTCTATATATATTATTTTAAATAATAATATTATTATTTTAATTTTCTTTATAGAATTATAGTCTAGTTTGAGTTTTTTTAATATAAATTAGTCTAATCTTATTAACGGCCGATAGATTAAAAAGACTTCGATTATCCTCTCGCTATTATTAAATTTAATAATAATTTTAATTAATAATAATTCGAGTATTTATTTCGGCTAGGAAAGATATAATATATATTTATTTATAAATAACTTCGTTCGCTAGCGCCAAACTAGCGGACTTAGATAATATAAAAGATATAAAATAATTACGAGGTTTAAATAAATAAATAAATTTAATTAAAAAATAATTTCTAAATATTTAAAACCTAGGGTATATTAAGTTAATATATAATTACTAAAACCCTCGTATATCCGAGACCGGTATATATTATATCGATATATATTATAAAAATAATTAGAATCGAGGTTATATAATAAAGGAGTATAACGACGTATATAATACTATACTCTAATATTATCGTCGATATAAATATCTAGAATTTATAATAATTTATTTATCTTAAACGCGAGACTAAAGTTAGTATTCGTATAAATAACTACGATATCCGTAAATTTTAGAGTATTCTCTACTAACTTTAATATTTAGATTAAATTAGTAATTTCTTTAAATACGAGAAGATTAATTAAATACTCGCTACGTTAATTATAATCGAATTAGAATATATAAAAGAATTTAATATAGGATAAAGATATTTAGTTAACGACGTTTAAATATAGAGATTAAATATAATTATTTATATATTTACTCTTTACCCTAGTATTTTAAATTTTAACTCTACTATCTTTATTTTCTTTTATTTTAACTAATTTCGTAACCCTAAAATTTTTTAGAGTAGTGAAATCTTATTAACTTAACTTTCGTCTTATCTTTTTTTTTTTTCGAGTCGCTTAGTAAAATAGATTATTATTAATATATTTTAAATCTCTAAAATATATTTTGAATTAATAGAAAGAGGATTTATTTCTTTAATATTATTATAATAAAACGAGCGCTTTATAAAGAAGAATATATACTTATAAATTAAATTAATACTAATTAATATATATTAAATTTTTCGAATAAAAGTATATTATTTAATTAAAATAAATTATAGAATTAATATAGAATTTACTATACACTAGTTACGTAATATTTATTATATACAAAGATCGTTAAGGTTATTTATATTAAATAACGTTATTACCCGTTAAATTTATTACTAGCGCGGCGTTAATAACGGATTTTTAAAATACCTCCGCTTTTCTTTTATTTCTAAATTTAACGAATTAGTTATTTTTTAAATAACTTCGTTAAATTATTTAACTTCTTTATTATTTAATTATTTAATTATTAGTTTCTATACTATAGTATTTAATTCGGTAGTAAACTCTATTTATTTACTATTAAATTATATAATTCCTATTATTAATAATTCTTAAATAAAATTTTAGATCGACGTCCTAATCTAAATAATATAAAGATTAAAATAAATAACTAAATTAGTATCTACGACTTTTCTTTATCGTAAAGCTCTTTATAATAATAATTAATAAATTATAAAAAAGATTAATCTAAAATCTAAATAAATAATAAACTATAATTAAAGAAGAAGAAATACGAGACTAATTAATATTTAAATATAACTTCGGTTTAATATTAAATTATAAATCGTCGAAAATATTAATTTTATATACTTAATATAAATAATTAATACTAATAATTAATAAAATAGATCCTCTCGGAAATTCTATATTACGAAGAGGCTAGAGAGAGTATATATTAAATTTATAACCGAAGAGAAAAATCGAAGAATAATTTTTAATATAATAAAATTAAGAAAATACCTTTTATTATTATTAAAAATAGAAGCCGTTATTAAGCGCGCGAAAATTATAAATATAAAAATAGTTTAGCGAGCCTAAAAGAAAATAATAAAAATAATAAAAATAAGATATTCTATTAAATTAGAAATAATAAAGACTATTAAAGTAAATTAAAATCTAAATAATTAATAAAAAGTTTATATTAATCTCTATATTAATATATCCTATTTAAAGTATATATTATTAATATATAATAAAATTAGTAAAGATAAATATAAATAGGTTATTACCTAGGTAAACGGGGTTTCGTTAATTAAATAAATAATAATTAACGATAATAAGATTATAGATTAAATCGATAAATAATTATTAAAGAATATTGATAATTTCCTAGATATTAGTAATTATATTCTTAAAGTATATTAAAAATTAGATTAGGACGAAATTTATAGTATTTAAAACGAAAATAAAAAGTAAATTAAAACTCGTAATATTTAGGCTTTATTTAATTTATAAATAAAATCCAGGGACTAATCGACTTATAATATTATTAAAGAATATTAAATTATAGTATAAAGTTTCTAGTCGTAATTATACTAATCTTTATACTAGTTTTATTCGATTTATATTATATATCTTTATTTCTTATATCTCCTTTAACTCCTTTTATACTTCGAAGTTCTACTCGTTTTTTTATAACTTTTTAAAGATTTTAGGATAAAGCTAGGTTCTTTATATAATTATAATAGAATTTATTTATTTTTTAATTTATTCTTTAACTCTTTAAATTTATTAATTACCTCCGGTTTAAAATAAAATCCTATATTTAATTTCTTCTTTTTTATTAAATAGCTAGATATAGAGTTTTAAATAAAATATATATATTTCGAATTACTCTCGTTTATTTAATACCCGGAAACTTTAGTTTTTAAATTATTTTCCCGAGCCTTTTCATTATTAATATAATTATTACGCGTATTTATATTACTCTATAAGTTTTTATTTAGAGATTAGATTCTTTAACTCTTCCCTAATTATAAATTAAATTAATAATTAAAATTAGAGATTTTTTATTTCCTTTATTTTTATTATTAAATCCTAAAATAATAATTTCGTCTACGAGATTATTATACCCGCCTTCGTCTTTATTATTTATAAAGTTATTATTATTATTTATTATAACCTCGTCCCTTTTTTATACCTCTACTTTATATTTTTTAAAAATTATTATTTCTTCGTAATTTAAATTTTATTAAAATACTATTACTTCGTTTTATTTAAATTAAAAATAATTAAAGACTATAAAAATTAAGAACGTCTCGGGACTATAAGATTCTTAGGCTATATATAACTAGGTAGTAATATTAAATACTTATTTATATCTAATACTTATATAAAATACGATTAGGATATTATAGACCGTATAAAAGAGATAATTAAATACTAGCGAGAGGTCCTTTTATTTATTAAATATAGATTTACCGTCGTCGTTACTAAACGCTATATATAATTAGTAGATATATTTATCGATATAAAGATTAATATAAATAAAAGATTTACTCGTTTCTCGATATTTTCGAAATTCTTTACTCCGACTTTTCGAGTTTAATAACGTTTTATTTTACCTTTAATTAAATATTTAAGATTATTTACTTTAATATCTCTTTTAATATAGAAATTATTTTATTAAATAATTATAAATACCGGTCGAATTACTCTTTAAATTATTTTTAATAAAAATCCTTTTATTTTTATCTAATCTCTTTATTCTATACCTAATCTTTATATATAATCGTCTTTCGAATTAATTTTAAAAAAGTTATTATATCGTATAACCCGCTTAAAGTTAATTCGGTTTAAGAATAAAATTAATTAAATTTATCCTACGTCTTTTTTAGACTCTTTAATATAGATTTCTTCTAAATTATAATCTTCTTTATAAATTTTTCTTCTTTACTCTTAAGATAATTAAATAAAATATTATGAACCGAAAAAGCTATATAAATAGTCGGCGTATATAATATATTTATTATTTATATATATTAATAAAATAGTTTATAAAATTCGATAAAGTATTTTATTTAAATTTGTTTATCCTTATTTAATTATAATTATTCCGTTTATTTACGAAAAAACTCTTTTAATACCGGCCTTAGTTTTAAGGCGCCGATTAATATATAATAAATTAAATTTTATTTAATCGCTACGTCCTAGAAGAGCTTTAACGTCGTAAATTTATTTCGATATTTCTTATCGTATATTCTTTATACCTAATTCGGCTCGACTAGTTTAATACTTTTTATTATTTAATTACTTTTAAATATCCTAAAAGTTTTTACGCCGTTAATTATTTCTATTAAAATAAATAGAGGCTTTACGAATCTATATCCCTAGATATTAATATAGAAATAAATATCGGTATAATAATTAATATATTATTTAGAATACGGAAGTACTTTTATTATAGTAAATAAGATCCTAGGTTTTTTCTCTATTTTAGAAAGTTTTTATTTATTTATTTTATCGTCCTAATTCTTCTAAAAAAAATTATTTATTAATAAGATTTTAATTACTTTAAGAAGTTCTTTTAAACCTAGTTAAATAATATATAAAAGATATAAAATATAGTAGACTCCGGTATTTATAAAAGTATTTTAATTATTATAAAAATTATAGATCTTATTTTTTAATTTTTTTTTATAGTTAAAAATTAAGTTTTTTCTTCTAGTAATATAATTTCGAGGGCCTAGTATATATTATTATTATTAAAGACGATATTCGTAGTAATTAATATTATCCAATTCATTGATTTATAATAATAAATAATAACGTTTAAGTATAAGGTTAAATTAATATTATTATATTTTCTCTTTATATATTTAAAAGCTAGGAGTACCTCGTAGTATTATTATTATTAATCGATGAAGTAATATATTTATAATTATATAACTTTATGGGTTCTTAGAAAATTATAAATCTAGTATTATAATAACTTTTATATCGTTATTAAATAAACTCCGAAGAAGTTAATCTTAAATATTATTATATTTTTTTATAATATAATTTTTAACTATAAATATAAAAAGGAGAGTAATTAACGAGTTCGTATATTTAAATACTCGTTATATATTAATATTATTAATAGATCGTAAAGAGAGTTTAAGCTCGATAATTATTTATATAAATAATTTAAAAAAGTCTTTAAATATTATTTCTCGGCCGTTAAATCGTAGTATATTAATCTTTCTTTTACTTCTCTATAATTAGGATAATAAATATTTATATTAATCTTTATACTTATATATTAAATAGGTTAGAATATACCTAGTCTCTAAAGAATAATATAATCTAGATTAGTTTTATATCTAAATCTAAAGTTTTCCTCTTATATCAATTTAATATAAGATATATTTTTATATTATTCTAAGTATTAATCCTCGTAATTATTCGGTAATTATTTTTATAAATATTTCTCGGCTCCCCTATATTTACTATAGTATCGTTATAAAAGAATTCCTATTCCGAAGCCGGTTTAGGCGCTATCTTAGAGAAATTAAAATATAACCTTTATATTTCTAATTCTCTTACTTAATCTTTTAAGTACGATACTATTTTTATTTATAAAATTATTCGAGAAAAACGATACTCATTTCTACTATATATATATAATAATATTTATCGGAACTTTTAATCGTTAAACTCTTTATAAAAGAATTATCTCGAGTAACTAAACTAAGAATAGAAAAATATTAATTTATAAATTAAAATTTATTAATAACTAAACTACTATTTTAAGATATTCTAAATACGTATTTTAAAAACTAATAAAGAAGGTAGGAAAATAAGAGGAATTATTAAATTTTTTACGATTATATAATTTATAAAGATACGCTATATACGATAGTTATAATTTAATTATATTAATACCTAATAGGAAGATTATAGAGATACTATAGATTTATATTTATTTTATATATTTTAGGTTAATATCCCGCTAAAAAGTAACTTTAAATTTATAGTAAACTAGTATTCTAACCCTCTTTTAGAAATTCTTTTTAAGATTTAACTAAATTTTTATTAATTTAAATTAATAGTTATATTTCTAGCCGTTAATAAAAACGTAGCCGATATTAATTTTAAATTACTCGATAACTTTAATAATAATATAAAAATTAATTAAAGCTCTCGATTATTAAAAACGCGACCGAATCTAAAGATAGCGAGGTAAGTATTTAATATATAAAAAGTATATATAAAAAAACCTCGGGTAAAGAAAATCGCGGTATAAAATAAATAATTAAAAAGCGGTAATTAATAAAATCTTTATAATAAAATCTTTATTTAATTTAACTCTTTAGTTATTAATTTATAAGAAATTAGGTTTTTTTTAAAAATTATTAATCTTTTAATCCCGAAACTACCCTTTATACACTTTATATACGAAATTATATATATTTTTATAGACGTTATTTTCGTATATAGTTTATAGGTATAAATACGTTATAAAAGGCCTCGGAGGCGATATTAATTAAAGAATTTATAAATAAATAACCTAATATTATCTTTATAAATATATAATTTTAATTTTAATTATAGTAACTAATTTTTATATAATTTATAATAAGCGGATTATTATAGCCTCGAAGTATATATAGTTTATATAGTAATTAAAGGCTATATATATTAGGTAAAAATATATTATAATTAATATCCGAAGATCGACGCTTTATTATATTTATCCTAAACTTTATATTAGTTAAACTAGTACTACTACTTTTACTACGAAATTTAGATTTAATTATAAAATTTTAGACTTTCGATTCTATTTTAGAATAATCTATTAATTATTTATAATTACTACGATTAATATTATAGTTTATTAGTACGAGATAGGATAAGAGATTATCTTAATATAAAAGTCGTTATCGAGAGAGTATAACTTCTTATTATAAAATTAAAATAAATAATAACTAGGGATCTTGCTTTTAGTGTTATAAATCTAATTATTTTAATTATTTATAACTTTACTTTCCTTTATACCGAAGCTATATTAACTATATTATTAGAAAAGCGTTTATCTTAATTTAAAATATCGTATAGTATATTTATATATATAAGGCCGGTATATTTAATTACTAATAAATTAATTAATTATAATTTTCTCTACTTTTATCTATAGTTTAGTCTTTATAAATAACGTGAAATTAAATAAAAATAAGGTATAAACTAATAAAATATTAATTTATTATAATCGTATAATTATTAATATTTTAAATATTAAATAAGTATATTAAGATAAAGATTAGGATAAATAATATTAATTTAATTTATAGAAAATAACTCCTTAGCTCCTAAATTATAAAGTAGTTAATTTACTATATAAAGAGGTAAGATTACTAGGATATAAATTAAAATAAATAATATTAATAAAATTTATAATAGTCGCCTAAATATAAGACTTTAGAATAGAAAATATATAAAATAACCCTAGCCTTCTAGTAAGTTTTACGATATAAATATTAAGATAAATAATTTTAATAAAGTATATAAATCGTAGTTATTTAATTCTATATAAGAATAAATCGACTTCGATAATAATATTAATACGAATTACTACCCGTTATCCGAAGGTTAATTAAATATACTAGATTAATTCTCTTAATTTATCTACTCGGAATTAAAGAATATAATTTAACCGATATTTATTTAATTATATAAATTATTTATACCTAGGAATAAAGTAGAAACTAATAAATATAACTCGGGTAAAAATATTAGAATTAAAGATAACGATAGTACTAACGACGATAACGATATAATCGTCGATAATAATAACGACGTAATAAGGTTAGAAGGCTATATAAACTATATAAATAATAATAATATATACGAATAAATTAAAGATAATCCTAAATATTAACGGCTATACTAAAAATACTAATATAATAATTACGAATATATTATCGAAAGGTAGGATTATAAAATAGGGATTATATTTCTTTATTATCTTTATTTAATTAATCCCTCGAATAATATTTAGATTTAATTAGTAATACCCGGGATCCTAGAAAACTACTAAAAGAATAATAATTAAGATAAAGATTAGGATAATTCGGTCCTAAATAATTAAAATAAACCTAAATTCGATAATATTAAATTTTATATAAATTATATAGAAGAGCGTATCTTATACTCTTATTTAAAAGAAGTTAATCTTATCTTCCGAGGGTATAGGAATTATTAGTAGAATAATTTAAATTATTTTTTACTCGATTACTCTTATTTTAATTAAGATAAAAAAGATTTAATAATATAAATAAATATTTAAAACCCTACCGATTAAGATAAGAATTACGATAAAAATTATAATAATAAATAAATAAAATAGATCCTTTATATTAATAAGAATAATTTCTCGAAACCTAGTCCGAGCGAAATACCTCTCGATTGTTTAGAGGGTATTATTAAAGAAATATATATTATTTACTAAATAATCTTTACGAATTTCAAAATTAGTTAGAAAATAATAAAAGAGAAGAAAAAGATAAATAAAATATAAAAGGCTAAAACTATAATTAAGGATAAAAATTCGTTATTTTACTATATATACTAGCTTTATTTTAATTTTTATATTAATCCGTTATTATAAAAACTCCTTCGAGACGCGGACGTCCTCCGACAAAAACTAAAATAGAATAAAATAATAAATAATTTACCCTAATTCTAGCTTTATTATAATAATTTTATTAATATTATATAATTTATTAAGGGCTTAAAATATAGAACTCTATATATAAAAGCGCTAAGAGTATCTAATCTTATAAGTTTTTCCTTTATACTAGATATATTATAAATTCTATATTAATCTCTAGATATTAATACTAGCTACGCCTTTATTTTAAGGCTCTTTATTTATTAATTAGATTTCTATAAAAATATAGGCGGTTAAAGTTTTATTTAAATCTTTATTTAAAGATAGTATTTAAGCTCTAAAAAGAAAGAGAGGAAAAATAAATTAAACTCTTATCTCTACCTAACGACGTATAAAGCTCGGTAGTAAATTTTATATTATTATTAACTACTTTTATCCTAATTATAATATTAATCCCTATTAATGAAAGTATTTAGGGAAATTAAAAAATATTAAAAAATTTTTAATTTATTAATATTATAAACCTAAAGATAAATTTAAAAGTAAATTTAAAAATAAATCTAAATTTATAAATATGATTAGAAATAGTACGTATTTTCCCCTTTATAATTCTATATAAATATTATATTAATATTAATAAATAGGGAAAGGAAAAGACCTCTAGTTAATTTAAATAATATTATAAAATAACGGGGAGGGTTTAAATATTAATTCTTTAATAATTTACTTTATTTAATAGTAAAATTACTAGAAAATTAATATCTAATAAATTTCTATATAAAGCCGCTTTTTATATCTTTAAAGTTAAGTAGAAGAAGAGGGGAAAAATAAATTAAATTCTTATATCTACTCGACGATATATAAAGTCGAGTAGTAAATTTTATATTATCTTTAACTACTTTTATCCTAATTAAAGTATTAATCCCTATTAATAAAAATACTCCGGGAAATTAAAAGATATTAAAAGACTTTTAATTTAATAATTCTAAAAATACCCTTTTCGTATTTAGTTCGTAAAATTTATTACTAAAATCTTTTTAAAGATATACGATTTTAGAATAATATAATTAATATTTTATAAAAAGCTATAAAAAGTTATTTAATATATATATTCTTTAGTAAATTTATTTCCTATATTATCCCTAGATAGATAATAATTTAAATTATTTAATAGCTATTTTATATATTATATATAATAAATATATTATTTTATAAGCGAAGGATATTAAATTTTTAAAGATTTTAACGAAAATATTAGGCGAGTAAATAAATATTAATAATTAGAGCGAGAAGGGATTTCGTTAGGGATTAAGATTTTAATAAAGATTTAATATAAAAATTAATATAATTTTATATACGGAGGATACTTATTAGAAATTAATATATAAAAACTACGATTCGTTGTTCTAGGATACTATAATATATATTAGTTATTTAGATCGAGGGTAGTATAGAGGTTAATTTATTTAATCGCGCTATTAAATCTTAATATATTTTATTTATATTATCGTTATTATAATAGCCTTAAAGATACGCGTAGATATAATTTATTAATAAGAATAATAACTAATATAATTAATAAAACGCTATTAGCGACTTTAAAGATATCTAGTATTTATATTAATTATTATCCTAATTAATAAGATATATATATATATATATATAAATTATATAAGGCTAGCCCTATTAGGAAGAGAGGGAAAAAATAATAAAGAATTTCTTTCCTTCCTTAAATTAGGGAAGGGAATAATTTTAAATTTATTCTTTTTTTTCCCTTCTCCTTCCTTTAAGTAAGGAAAGAGAAGAGAAAGTAATCTCTATTTTATTCTATAACGTAATCCGCGTAATATATTATAAAGTATTATTTAGGAAAATCGAAATCTCTTAAAGACTTAAATCTACGGAAAATCTTTTTACTTTTATCTAATTAAATAAAATAATATTCTATATATTTTAGAATTTTATTAATATAGGAATTATAATATATTAAAATTATAAAGTTTACGATCCCGCGCGTAATATATAGAATATCGCTCTCTTTAGTTATTAGAAATAGTATAATTATCGAGATTAATTAACGAAATATACTTTTCTATTCTTTCCCCGTATATTATTTAATATTATTATAATAACTAAAATACTTTAAATTTATAAATAGGGATATATAACGAAATAATTAATTTAGTTAAATAGTTAAGGGTATTTTAAGAATATTCTTTATACCTCGACTTTTAAATTTCTTTCGATTTAATTTTACCGCGGCCTTTATAATCTAAACTATTTATTTAAGAAAATAATTACGACCGGCGATACCTTTAACTAATTTATATCAAATATCAACTATTATATATTAATAAATATTAATATAGGGAAGGTACTAGGCGAAGTTATCGAAGATATAAATATATTTATAATCTTTCTTTCGTATCTATCCCGGTATATATTACTTTCGATATTATTATTATATTTAATAATAATCGTATATCCTCTATCCTCCTTTTCTATTTAATTATCCGAACTCTACTCGTAATATATAGTAAATAGGATATTATTATAATAATTTAATTCTAGTAATAAAAATTTACTTCTTATAATTAACCGAGATATTAACGAGTATTAAATATCCTCGACGGACTCTCTTATCTATATAGGTAATAAATATCCTATAGCGGCCGTATTATCGGATAATTAAAAAAGAATAATAATTAATTATATAAATATTAGTATATTAAGATACTATATATTTACGCTCTATAATAATATTTATAATAATATAATATACCTCTATTATAATATAAAGATTAATACTTTTCGAGATTAGTATTAAAATAATAAAAATATTACTAGGCCGGTTTCTCTACCTTCGCGCTTAATTATTAAAGTTTCTAATTAATAAATAAATAAAATATATTAATAGATCACTAGAAATATTAATAAATTAAATTTTATTACTAACTAGGAGAACCGAGATTACTATAATATTTTCGGGAAGTTATTCCTATATAAACTACTATTAATCCGTAGTATATATCTCGGTATAAAAGCGAGAGTCTATATTCTTAATATTAATCTAGCCTAGTTCGCTTATAACGTACCTTCGAATAAATATATATAATAGATTCTCTATAAAAAAACGGTAACCGAGGAGAAACTCGATTATTTTTATATTATCTCGATAGTATATAGAGTACTTTATTATTATAACGTATTTAATTCCTATATTAATAATAATTACTTATTCCTCTTATTAATTATTTAGGATCTCGTCTATAATTTTAGATAAAAACTTTTAAGTCTCGTTATTTTAAAAAACAACGTACTACTATAAAAGCCGAAGTCGGTAGTTATTAAAGAAACTATTAACTCTATTTTTAATATATTTAACTCTAGCTAATTATTTCGTAAATACGAAATCAATTTTATCGCGAAATAATAAGAAATCCGAATATTTAATAGTATAAATAATTACGGCCTATTGATAATAAATAAAAGGTTTACTAGCTTTAGTATTTATAATATTATAAAAGAATTTTTCTTCGATACCTATAATTATCGGAAAGATATTTAATTAAATACGACTCGAATAACTAAAGAGATTAGAGTTAGGATTTTTATATTATTATATATCTTTATCGTCTAGTCCTCCGTTTATTTTAATAATATACTCGATACTTTAATCGCTAGCCTCTACCGTTATAGTTATATTTAAATCTAGTTTCTTTATTATTCTTTATAACTATTTTTCGACCTCTTTAATAATTTTAATAATTATATAAAATTTTACCCGAAAGAGTTCTTTAAATACTACGAAGTTACCGTAATACTTTCGGTATAAATATATATATATTTAGAAACCGCGATTAGTTTAGTAATATAACTATAAGTTTTATAAATTTATATAGATATTTTAAATAGCGGAATACTTTATTAAATAATTAAAATTATAGGAAACTTCTAGCCTAAAGAATCTATAAAAAAGCGTTTAATAATATTCGAAAGTATTCGAAATCTTTATAGGTTTTATAGAGTTAAGGCCGATGAATTTATTAAAAATAATAGTTTTACTAGTCCTCTATTGTTTTTTGATTTATAAACTATATATAAATTCTATTTATACCGAGTAAAGAGTCGTAATTATTAGGTTAATAATTTATAAATTATAAATTATAATATAGAGGTATAAAACTCGATAACGAGTAGTATTATTTAATATAAGCGGATTACTAACAGCCCTATTTATATAACTAGTTTAATATAATTATCTATTTAACGCCGGCGATATCTATATTTATAAAACCTCGCGATTTATAAAATAATAATTAAAATAACTTCGACGGTAAGAAAATTACTTCGAAAAGTTAATAATTTAATATTATATTCTATAAATAAGTTTCTAAAGGATAAAAATATAGATTTAATTAAAATTAAAATATTTTATATATAGTTATTAGAATTAATTTACTTCGTATTAAATAATAATAAATATCGCGTAAACGGGATACTCTAGCTTAGCGCGTAAAATAAAATCCGTATATTTTTAGATCTTTATTCTTATCTCTATATTTATTTTATCTCTATATTTATCTTATCTCTATAATTATTTTATCTCTTTAATTATTTATTCTATCTCTTTAATCTTATTTTAAGTTATTTTAAATATACTTTTTAATATTAATATTAACTATAATAATTAAAATATAACGAGTATAATCGATACTATTATAAGAAAAGCTCTATATATTAATAATTATTAATACGAGTCTATTAAAGATATTATTAAATAGTATTTAAATAAAAATTCTCTTTTAGATATTAGTTTTAAAGATAATTTAAAAAGATAAGAATTTTATAAAATCTTTATAAAACTATTATCTTAGATATCTAGGCTCGGGTAATTAATAATATATAAATTTATTTCTTTACGAGGTTTTCACGTAATTTACTAGTTATATATAATAGTAAAAAAAGTTAAAATTATTACGAAGTAAAAAGTTACTCCTAGGAAGTATTTAATAGATAAAATATTCAAAGTATCGGAGTCTAAAAAATAAAGGGTTTTACTTTATTTAAAATTAAAATTCGAGTTTATATTAAATAATATTATTATAGAGGAATTATTTAAATCTAAAATATTATCGCTCCCGCGACTACGCCCTTTAGATACTCGATTAATCGAGAATATAAAAAAGTTTTAATACCTATAAATAATAATTATATAATATTCCGAGTATATTTTTTATTATAATTAAAATACTAGTACTCGAGTTATAAGAATTTAAAATTTATAATTAAACTTTCTAATAAATTATTTATCGAATATACTTTTACTTTTCCTCTATTAATTTTTAATTTATTAGAATTAAATTCTTTATCTCGTTCTCTCTATATATTTAATTATAATAGAGTTAATCTTAATTAATAAAATAATAATATTATATAGGAAAAGACGTAGATAATAATATATTTTAATCTACCCTCGCTCGATAAACGAAATATTAATAAGAGAGTAAAAAAGGATTAATATCTACCTACGTTACCGCCCGTTAAATAATATAAAGTAATACCTTAGATTACTTCTTTCTTAAAGTATTTTAAATTATTTAAAACGATACTTCTCTCTACCCCTCTTATTAAATATTTTAAAACTATATTATTTAAGAGATTTAGGTATAATAATACCGATACCTAATTATTAAAATATATATCCTAACTCTTATTAAAAAAGGAGAAAATAAATAACGAAAAATAGTAGGTCCTAGTTTTAAATAATAATTCGGAAGAGAGCGAAGATAAAAAGGATTAAAAACTAGATATAAACGAGGAAGAAAAGGAAAAGGAGGAAAATAACGAATTTAATAAAAATTATAAAGATATAGAATTAATACTATATTTACTATTTACGATATTATTAATAATAATATTTACGATAATAAGATTAATAGTAAAGAGGTTAAATTAATAAATATATATACTCTCCTTTATAACCCTAGCTAATAATAATTTATTAATATAATAATTCTAGGAGGTAAATATTTATTAATATAATACTCTACGAATACCTAAATATATAGACTCTACTCGATATATATATATTCTTTATAATACCCGAAGTTACTTTATATATTAAAGAGCGAAAGAATCCCGGGCTAGATAAATCTAAATTTATTATATTATATTTTCCGTTTCTAGGAATAAAATTAGATCTCTATTTCTATTAATTTTTAGCGATTTTTATTTTATTAAAGATATATAATAATATCGGAGATAAAGAAATCCTAATTAATAAAATAAAATATAATAAAATTAATAATAACGTCTTTACTCGATAATATTCGAAGTTATTCGATAAAACTAATTTTCGTCGCTAGATCTTTATAATATAAATATAGGTTATAATATAGTGCTAGATTAATTTAAATTAATATAATATATATACCTCGCGAGAAAAAAACGACCCTCGATATTTAATAAAGAGTTTTTTTAGTATTTATTTAAACTAAACTAATTAACCTATATTATATTAATATATAAAAGCGAGTATAATTTATATATTCGATTTATAATATAATTTGAATATTATTATTACTCCTCCGACTTTAATATTAATATAGCGGAGCGAGTTTCGGAAATATTAAAACTTTATTCTATTTCGAAGATTAGGCCTTAAATAAATTATCGATTATTTTATATTAAATATTTCTACTAAAATCGAATATTAGATCTAGGTAGATAGTATTAAATAAAAAAGAAATATTTAATATATCCACTATAAATTAGAGAGAAAACTAATTTAGTAATTATAAAAATATATAATTATCGCGAGTATTAAAAGTTTCTAAAAATAGGTCCGCGAGCTCTTTAATATAATAAAAAATAATTAAGAAATACCCGAAGGGAATAAAAACTAGTAAAATATATAAAATAAATCCGAGGACTAATAGTAGAAAGATTATTCGTTAACGAATTTATTAATATAAAAAAAGTAATTACCGGATAAATAATACTACTAAAAAAACTTAAAAAGTAATCTTTCGAATAATAATATATACTCCTCGCGTTATTTAGAATATTATAAAATAAGTCGCCTTTAAATCTTAATAACGTACTCGAGGTCCTATAAATAAACCGGGCGAATAAATAAAAATAATATAATAATCTCCGCTATAATTTATTAAAGAAATTTTATATTATAATTTTAATATATAATAATATATTTAAAGGAAATTTAAAGAGTATTAAAAATATAAATAACTTTATATAAAGAAGAGAAGAATTAATCAATCTTCTTCTAAATATTATAATTATATATATAAATACGTTTATTTAAATCGGGGGCGAACGAATATTATATCTACTTTTTTATATTATTATATATAAGATATTCTCTTTCCCTATAGTATTTAAATAAGAATTTATCTAGGTCGAATAAATAATTAAAAGGGATATTTAGTAATAATTTACGGAAACGGACGGTAAATTTATAAAGAGCCTATTTTTTAATAAATTAATTAAAATACGATTAATTTTATTTATATCGTATTTTACTAAATTTATTACCGACTCTAAATATAACGTCGATCTAATTTAGACGTCGTTTAATAAATAGTATATTATCGAACGCGTAGGTATTAAAATAAATAATTCTTATTATAAGAATATTAATATATTTAGTTAATACGCCCCTAAATTAGATTAGATTTAGTAGATAATATAGAGCCTAAAAAGTATATAATTTAAATATAATAATATTAAAATACGGGAATAAATACCCGAGAAGTTTATTATTATATCGAACCTACCCTTAATAATATATATAACGGCGAAGATAACTATTACCTCTTCTAGTTTTTCTAGGTATAAATCTTATTATTATTTTATATTTAAAGCTTTACTAATTATTATTAAATAATTTAAAAATAAATTTAAAATATCCGGTCGTAATCTTATTATTAGATTTCTTTATTTAAATTATACTATCGAGGAGTATTAAAATTACGTCCGTATTTTCTAGGATAACGAGGAGGTCTCTATAAGAATCGATATTTTCATTTATTTATATTAGTTATTCGCGAAGAGATATACTATAACCCGTACGAAATAATTAATATTAATAAATATAAACTAGCTAGACGAGATCTAGGAGTAAATTAAAAAGCGGATCTATTATATCGGGTCTCTAAATAATACGACCGCGTATATCTAGTATATAGATATTAGGATCGATAAAATAATATTTAATTTATAATAAAAGTATAAGAAGGGGCGGGAGGGTATAATTAAAAATAAAAATAAAAGATATATTATTATAAAAGACGTAAACGACTAAAGAGAAAACGCGGGTAAAGGAAAAACCTACTACTATTATTTAAATAATATAAAATATATATATTTATACCTAGCTTTAGCGAGTAGTATTAAATTTATTAATAAATTAAATTCTTAAAGGAAATAGCGATAAAATAATTCCTTTATTAGAAATAAATAAAATATACTTTTATTATATATAATTTTAACTATAAAAAGGCCTACTTTTATTCGATATTATTCGAAATTACTCGAAAATAATTACTTCTATTAGAAATAAATAAAATATACTTTTATTATATATAATTTTAATTATAAAAAAGTCTAACTTTATTAATAATATTCGAAATTACTCGAAAATATACTAATACCCCTTAATAAATAAAAACTCGGTTATTAATTTAATATCTCGGTAAATTTATAATATTAAATATATAAATCCTATCTACGTCGAGGAAATAATCGTATTTACTAAATCGATAATTTATAAATAATAGAGGGTAATAAATAAGTATTAAATCCGATAACGAGATTTATTAATTAATATAAATAATATATAAAGAGCTCTTTTTATATCGTTAGTTTAATATAATTATCGATTTAATACTAGCGAGGACGATAATATTTCTATAATATTCGAGATCCGCTCGAAATCGTTCGAAATAATTCTTAGGGTTAAATATACCTCTATATACCCTCGCGCTAGGGGATAAATAAATATTTTAATATATTTTACTTATTATTCGATATCGCTTCTATGAAGTTATTTATTACAATATATTTTATACCGTTTTAATATTAAATTCCTTTTATATTTTATTTAATTTACTCTATCTTTATTAATCTCGTTATAAATATATCTTTTAATATAAATTATAATTATAATCGGAGTCTAGAGACGATAAATAATATTAATATAAAAAAGATTCTTTATATTAATAAATAGTAATATAAGTTTATTATAGAGAACGCCTAAGACTATTAAATATCCTATAAACTTCTATAATTTAATTTTAAAGAAAGTATAACCGTAAAAGTTATATAATATCTTTATAGATTAATTATCTCGGATATTTAAAATTAGGTAGTTATTAAAATATTCGTTAATATTTCGGCTTCTTATATAGGCTACTAGTTATATATAATAAAGAAAAGATTTAAAATAATTATAAAGTAAAAGTTACTCTTTAGAAATATAAAATAAATAAAGTTTTAAAGATATTAAAATTTAAAAAATAAAGACTTTTATTTCCTTTAAAACTTAAACCCGAAGTTTTATTAAATAATTTTATTATAAAGGAATTATCTAAATTAAAAGTATTATTATATCCGTTACTACTTTCTTTAAATACTCGATCGATTAATAATATAATTATTTATTATACTCGCGATAATAGTATAACTAAATTATATCTTCTTATTAGGTCATAGTGCCTAGGGTATTTATAATAATATAAAAGTAAATATAAAACCTTAGTAAGAAAATAATCTCTATATTCAAATAATAGAATTAATCTCTAAAGAGTTAGAGCGAGGGCTCCGAGCCTCCTATTTCTAAAGGGGCTCTGGAGTACTAGAAACTATAATATAATATTATAATATAAATCGCGTAACCACGCCGTATACTCTTTATATAGGATTTATATACTATACTTAGTAGTTACTATAAAGTTGGTTTTAGTATAGTATAATAATTACCTCCCCTTTTAGGGGTTTCGCCTTTAAAACTAGTAAATATTAATTTAACGTTTTAATACTCCGACGAAGGAGTATAATATAAGAGAATTTAAATTAAATAGGGCGTACGCGTAATACCTACGCCTTTTATTTAATTTTATTAATCTCTTATCTTTATAGTAGTAATATATTAAGAAAAACCTCTAAACTTAATAGGAAAAAGGGAGGGAAATAAATTATATCTTAAAGTTTAATAATACGTCGCGTATAGTTCGTAATCGGCGTAGTTATATAGTCGTAGATTATACTAAATATTTAATAAAAACCTTTAAACCTAAAGAGAAAAGTAAGGGAAAGAATATTATAATTACCGTCGAAAATTATAAGCCTTTACTACTAGTAGGGCTTTAACGATATCGGCGGTAGAGTAAATTATTCTATTTTATTATTTAATGAGAACTCTAGTTATAAGAGTAAATACGTACGGATAATGATTTTAACGTAGGTATAAAGTCTTCGCCGATCTTTTAACTTTTTTTCTTCTATAATATTTTATTATCTTTTATATATATAAACTCCTATATATTATTATCGATAGTTATACTATATCCAGATTTTTACTAATTTATAATAATCTCGGCCGTATCTTTAAACTCTTTTTTTAAGGTCGTAAATATTATATATATATTCCGCAGGTAAGGTTAGAGTTAATATATTATAATTTAAATAAATCTTTTTTTTCTTCTTTTAAATTCTTTCTTTAAACTTATAATTATTAAAGTAAATAAATAACTTATTCTATCTTTAAATAAGGTATTTATTTATATTTTAAAAGAATTAATATTATCGTAATATTTATTTGATTTTTAAATTATTAGTTTTATACTTTACTTTATTAACGATATATATATAACTAGATTATTTTAATACTTAATATATTAGTTTAATCTCTATAGTATATAATATTAACGATAATATTTAGATATTTAATACGTCTTTAACCCTCGCTCCCCGTAAAATAATTACCCGCTCTATTTCTACCCTACCTTTATCCGTACTTTTATACCTCCGTTACTTTAAACGGATAAACCTAGATAACTACGTCTTATATAATAAAGTACTATATATAAAGTATACCTATTATATAAAGAATAAATACCTATATAATTTTATATATCGTTTATATTCTAAAATCGAATTATATTAATATATCTAGATTCCGTTTAAATTTTATACTCTTATAAATTTTCTTTTTAATCGTTTAAAACGTCGAGGCCTTAATAAATATCTTCGCGAGCGGGTCGTTAAATATACGAAAGATATTATAATCTTCTTTTAGGAGATTAAATTTAAAAACGGCGATATTAAAAAAGAGAAGGATATACTATAATTAATATCTCGGTTTATTACGAGCGTCGAGGGTATAAATAATATCTTTCGTACTTTAGTAAATTAATATAATTTAGATATAATTCGTATATTAATAATTTTTTTAGGGAGGGATTATTATTTAGGATATAAATATATTTTAAAATAGGATTATATAATATTAACTTAACGATTTTCTCGAATCGACGGACGAAGATAAAGCCGACGATAAAGACGAAGACGATACTCGTACTCGTCGTATATAAGATATTTCTAAATACGACTCTTCTCCCGGCTTTAATCCCGTTATTAATTAATTTAAAATATTTATTATTAATAATCTCGATATTATCGATTTTACTCTATTCTTTAGCGGTATATAAAGAGTTATAACATTTAATCGTAAAGTTTTTTTAATTAAAGATACTATAAAGCCTCGCCTTTAATACGGCGGTATAAAGGGTACGAGTCGTTATATCTTAAATAAATTAATATCTTCTCGCGAGGCTTTTAAGGAAGAAGTTAAAGATAAGGTTAATAATTTTAATTTTAATTTTATTTTTACCCTTTATTTTTTAATCCGACTTCCCGCTTTTAACCCTACTCGTAAATAGCCGAGTTTTAATATTAAAAAAGCTGGCCGCTTTAGACGTAAACCGGCCCGCGAGCGCCCCGTTAGCCGTAAAGATACGTCTCGCTCGAAGTCTATTAATAAGAAGTAGTTAGTAGTAGTTAGTAATTAATAATATTTTCTTTTCCTACTCTTTACTTTCTGTACCTTTTTTATTTTCGTATTTTTATCGAATATTTCTCGTATTTCTAGCGCGTTATTTAAAGTATTTATATTAATTTATTTATTAAAGGTCTTTAGTTATTTTAATTATTTTATAAAGTAAAGTACCTCGCCCTTTACCTTCTTCTTTTTTAGTACCTCTTCTATTTCTTATTCGTTCGTATTATCTATTAATTCCGGTAGAGGTATATTAGGAATTAAAACATCGCTTTATCATTAATAATACAGCTTTAGAAGCGATATATAGAAAATATTATAAATATAATAACTAGTTAGTAATCCTAGGCGGTATATTTATATTCCGACGGTATCCAAAATCTTGAATAATCTAATTATTTTATGAGAGAGTTTCTTATTTAGTTATTTTTACGTTAAATTTTTAATTAATAATAATATAAGGTTATTTATATTAAATAATTTTAATTTATACCTTTTATTATAGTTATATTTCTACGCCTCGACCGCGATAGTCTACACTCTTATTAGGTACTCTCTTAAAGTATTTAATTTTTTAATTCTTTTTTATACCGACGGTATTTCTCCCCCGTACGTCTCGCCCTCGAGACGCGGTTTAAGAGAAGGGTTATAACTATATATAACTATAAATAGTATCTATTTTATTATCGTATACTGTGTATTATAGTATATTTATTCTATTATAAGTAAGAGTATTACCTAGTTATTTTACTCGCTTAAATAGAAGGTTTTTAAATAGTATTTTAAAGTTTAGTTCTAGCGTTTTATCTAGTTATTTATTTATGAATAAAATACGATATTTAGGCGCCTTTTAATTTTCATTAAATAATATACCTTTAATTAAAACGTATTTATAAAGATAGAACCTCTATTAGAAATAATTCTATTAGGAACTCTAAATTTTAGGATAATTTCTTCGAATATTAACTTTATTAACCCCGTAGAGTCGATTATTTTAGTAGACAAGATATATTATAATATTTTTATATACTTATTTATAATTATAAAGACCGTATTATAAACGCGTTTATATCGTTTATTTAAAGGTAAATTAATAATAAAATTTATTATAATTTCTTTCTACGGCCCCGTAGGATATAGTAGAGAATTAATCTCGTTATAAAAACGGTATCGATATATCTTAACCTATTAATATATATTATATATATCGATATACTTTTATATATCGGCCTTAAGAGTACTCTAAAAATATTTTCTAATAAATAACTTTGTTATCTTCTTAATATTAAAATACCCCGTTAATATATCGTTATAATATCGCTCTAGTAACTCTTCGCGGATTAATCCTTCTTTAAATATATAAATCTTATTATTATATTTAAGAATTAATATAGAATCTAAAGTTTATACTCCGGCGGAACGTTAGTAATCCGTTTATATAATTTCGGCGATTTTTATTTACGAGAAGGAATTATCCTTTTATAAAGCGCGAATTATTTTAACTATTAATAAACTCTTAATATTATAAACCGTTTCGTAAAATACTATTAATTTAATAATAATACGTAGAATAAATAGTCTATAGTCTATAGTTCTAGCGATAGAGTTAAATAATTCCTCTATTATATTATAATCGATTTAAATAAATATCTTATTTAAACTCTTTAGAATTTCCTATCTAGGTATTAACTCCCTAGGCCTAGATAAATATATTATTAAAGAATATACCTTTTTTATAATAAACCTTAAAGACTCTAGTAATATAAATTTTATATATATTAGGTTTTACGCGACGCCTACGGATATATTATTTAATACTAGCGAAGTACTATTTATCTTTAAATCTTCTATATCTGCGAACGTATCTTATATCGTAACGAAAATAAAGCCTTAACTAGTACTTTCTAAATTTAATAACTTTTATTATAATATAAATAATATATTATCCAAAAAACTATCCTAATCTTTATAATTAAGACGACGCGAGGGGTTATCGGCTAGGTTACTCTTCCTAAAACGATATAAAATTAAAAAATTAAAAGATAAAAGTCTTATTACCTAGCGCGCCTAGCGATTATTTAATTATTTAATATTTATAAAACCCCTTAGATTATTATAATCGGTTAAGACTTTTACTTTATATAAACTACCCTCGAGGTAGTATTATTATTATTTAAATATCGCGACGATTATAAAGAGTTTTTTATTATAAATCTCGTATCGAACTTCTAGACCCTATATTTTACGGGATTAAAAAGCGACGGGATACTATTTATTATTATTTTATAACTACGTTAAAATCGTAGCCACGGTAAAATTAGAAGTATCTATTTTAATCCGAATTTTTAATTCTAGATTAAAATATACTAGAATAGGTATATACGAGAATAAATCGCGAAGTAAATAAAATATTTATTTTATTTCTTTAGGTTATTTAAATAGACTAAATTTTTTATTATTTTAACTACCTTTTAATAAACCCGTTAATAGGCCTACTATCTACGAATAACGATAAATAAATCGACGATAAAAATTAATAAAGTCTAAAAATACTTATATATTATAAAAGGACTTTAGTTTTAGTTAAAACTAAATCGTATTAATCCTATATTCGTCCATCGATATACCTTCGGTATTTACGATAAATTTTAGAAATTTAATTAACTAAGTAAAGAACTCGTATTTCTTAAAACTCGCGAATAAGAAATATTTTCGTAGGCGTTCGAGTATTTATTATATATAATTAATATACTCCTCTTTTAAATTTAAATAAATTAGGATATTATTTAGATAAACGACGTAAAATATATCTATTAAACCCGTTAACGATTTATTAATATAGGTTTAAAAAGTAGTAGGTATATTCGTTAAACTAAATAATATTATTATATATTCGAAAAGGTCGTATCGCGTACGAAATATTATCTTCTATTTATCGCCTTCTTTAATTCTTATTCGATAATAAATATCTTTTAAATTAAGTTTCGTAAATTATATAATATTATTTAGGCGGTCTAGCGTCTTACTAATTAAGAGTAACGGGTAGCGATTCTTAATAATAATTTTATTAAGACCTCGGTAGTCGATATATAATCGTAGTTTATTATTTTTCTTTAAAATAAAAAGGATAGGAGCCCCAGCGGGGTTTATAGAGTATTTAATTTAACCCTTCGCTAAAGCGTCGTCTAGGTATCTCCTTAACTCTATTAATTTTAGGTTCGATAAATTATAAAGAGGCCCGTATAACGGGTTACCCTTTATATTAATTATATAATCGCCGTTTTTATACGACGGTAATCGATTTACTTCTTTATTTAAAAAGATACCGTTAAAATCTATAAATTCATTAGGAAGCGTAGGCGGTACGATAACGGAACTATTAAAAAATATTATATTAACGGTAGTATCGTCTTTCCTAGCCTCGTTCCTATTAATAGAATTTTAATTAAAGGGACTAATTTTAATATAAATTAATATATATATAACTAACTACGTTTTTAATAATTTCGTAAAATCCTTAGGTAATTCTAATATATATATATTTAACGCGATACCGAACCGTTAGGTACTTATATTATAATCGGTTTAAATTTTTTCCTTTTTTATAACCGGTATATTTATAATAATAAACGAGTCTTTTTTATTAATAGAGTAAAAGGTATTATTATACTCCCTAATTTATCCCTATAAATTAGTTAACCGGTAAACGAAATTATAAATATTATAATAATAAATAAATTACTCGTTTATTTATTTAGGAGTCGGTAGCGGCTCGCTCTTAAAACACTTTAAATTATACTATTATATAAATATCTTATTAATAATATTTATCTCCGCTCTTAGATCTTTATCTATTTTAATACGAATAATTTTTATATTAATATTAATTAAGTTTATAATAACTTCGTTATCGATATTTATACTCGGTCGGGTTTTTATTTCCTTTTATTCCCTCGGGATAAAGATTTCCCCGAGGGTTTATTATTTTTTAACTCGGCGGTATAATCGCCGATATAATTAATAGTCTTTATTTTCTTCTCCGGATATTTATTAAAATAATAGCCGAGTTTATAATAATTAAAGTACTTAATATTCTTAAGATTCTTATCGCTCGCGCGAGTCGTATATATTTTATTTATATTTTTACGACTACTTTTATTAGAACTTTATTTTTTTATATTAAATTTATTTTTATTATCTTCGCCCTTTAACTCTTTTTTATACCTCTTCCGAGGTCTTAATTAATTATTTTAATTATTATTTTATATCTTAAAGTCTCGATTAAGATTACGTTCGTAACGCGCCGTAAACGATATAAATTCGGTTTATTTAATAGAAATACTTTAGGCCCGGTTAATTTCTTTTAAAATATTAGATTTTAAATAAGTTGTTAAATAAATTATTTATTACTCTTTATTATAGGGAGGTAGTTCGGTTTCTAGGGTATTAAAATAGGTATCGAAATTTTATACTAATTAATTATTCCTCTAACGTATATATTAATACTTAAGATTCGTATTTATAACTCGGTTTAAAGAGTCCTCGATTACGTTAAATAAATAATCCGTAAAAAACTTCTATATTAATATATCTACTAAATAAAGTTCCTTATATTTATTTTATAACTTTTTAATTTATCTTTTTAAATAGGGTATTATATATAAAATCTTCTTTTCGTCTATTCGAAAGTTTATAAATATTAAATAGAACGCGGTCTCTACGTTATAAATTTATTCTCGATAATTTTACGGATTCTTCGTATAAAAATCCTATAGTTTCGATAACCGTAAATTACCTTAATTTATATTAAGACCGATTTAATTACGACCTACCGTCGGGCCGTTTTCGTTTTTTATATTTAATTTTTAAAGATTATTTTCGATTTCCTTATCTCCTTTACCTACGATAATACGTCGTAAATTTTCGATATTCTTCTAAATTATAATAATAGAGGCCTCTTTCTCGAGGGCTTTCTACTTATATTTTAATTCTATAAATCGTTAATCTATCGTAAGATTAGTATTCTTTAGTAAATCTCCTATATTTTTATTTAAAATTTTAATCTTATATATCTCGCCTTCGGGACGATTATTTTTAGAAAGATTTTTTATACTTCTAACGGATTATTACCTAAGAAGGTTAAGAGAGATTAAAATTATTAAATTATAATACTTAAGGTATTTATAATAATATAAAAATAAATATAAAACTTTAGTAGGAAAATAATCTTTATATTCAAATAATAGAATTAATCTTTAAAGAGTTAGAGTAAAGGCTCCGAGCCTCCTATTTCTAAAGAGGCTCCGGAGTACCGGAAATTATAATATAATACTATAATATAAATCGCGTAACCACGCCGTATACTCCCTATATAGAATTTATATATTATATTTAATAGTTATTATAAAGCTAGTCTTAGTATAATATAATATTTCTTTTATAGGAAATCTTTATAAAAACGCGCGAATTAAATAATAAGTTACTTTATATATCCGTAAATTTTAAAGATTTTAAAAAATAATTAACCCTAAATTAAATCTTAGAGGAAAATCTAGGTAAAGAATTATTTAACTAAATATATAATATTATTAAAAAATATTTAATTTCGGTAGATAATAATTAGATAATATTTCGAGTATATTTTCTATTATAGTTAAAGTATCCGAAGTATAAGAATCTATAGTTTATAATTAGACTTTCTAGTAAATTACTCGTCGAATATATTATTATCTTTCCTTTATTAAAATTAAATTTTTTAAAATTAAATTTTTTATTTTACTCTTTTAATACGCTCGGTTAAGAGTAGAATTAATTTTAACTAGTAAAACTATAGGGCGATAAAAGGAAATACGTAAATAATAATATATTTCAAATTATTCTCGCTCGATAAATAAAGTATTAATATAGGGGAAAAAAAGAATTCGTATCTACCCGCCCTACTCTTTATTAAATTAAGTAATTTCTTACTCTACTTCTTTCCTATAGTACTCTATATTATTAAAAGCGACGTTTTATTTTACCTCCCCTTTAATATACTCGGGCTCCGATATTTAATTCTCTTAAATATAAAAATACCGATATTTATTTATTAAAAGGAATATCCTAATTCTCGTTAAAGAAGGAGAGAAAAGTTAATTATAAATACCCGATTTAAATTTTAGAGGACTAAAAAGGAAAAGAAAAAAAAGAAATAAAATTTAAATATAGATTTTAAAAAGAAGAAATATAAAGAGGAGGGTAAATAAAAGAAAGAAATAATAACGACTATAATATCTATTAAAGACGAGAATAAATTTAATAATAAAGAGATTATATTATTAATAATATAAACTCTCCCTTATAACTTTAATTAATAATAATTTATTTATTAATAATTCTAGGAAATAAAAACTCGCCGCCTCGACTCTTTATAAATATAAAAATCCTTAGACTCTAGTAGAAATATATTTATTTTTTTAGATACCTAGAGTTACCTAGGAAATTAAAAAGCGAGGGATATTTAAATTAAATAAATCTAAATTTATTAAAGCGAGTTTTTTATTTCTAAAATCGAAAAATCTATTTTACTACTACTAATTTTTAACGACTTATATCTTATTATAAATATATAATAATATCGGAGATAGGGGAATCCTAGCTAATAAAATAAAATATAATAAAATTAATAATAATACTATTACTCGATAATATTCGAAATTATTCGATAAAATTAACTTTTATTATTAGACCCTTATAATATAATTATTTAATAATACTTAGCGGTATATTAACTTCAAATAATTCGACGTATATATAATATAATAAAAGAATAATACTCGATATTTAGTATAAGGATCTACTAATTTTTATTTAAACTAAACGAAGTAACCTATATTATATTATTATATAAAGTCGAGTATAATTAAAAAATACGCTATATAATATAGCCCTAACGTTATAAGTTTTTTTAGATAAATAATATTATTATTTAGGATAAGAACTCTAGAAACGAGTTCCGAGTTAAATTAAATATAAAAACTTCTTCGAGAAAGAGCTACTAATAAATAAGTTATAAAGAATTAAAATATTACTTTATAGAGTACCTCTATTTTAATATTAATATAATATAACGAATATATTAAACACCGGGACTCTAGATTAAATTAAAACTTTAATTTTAAATAAATTATCGGTTATAATATAATAAATAACTCTATTTAAATTAAAGAACGGATTCGGGTAAATAATATTAAATAAGAAAAGAATAATTATAGAATAAGTTATAAATTAAAGGAGATACTAATTTAGAGTTTTTAATAACGAATTATATATATAAATACCTTAATTTTCTCGATATAAGTCCGTAAATAATATAATATTATAGAAGATTCTTTCGAAGTTTATTTAGGTAGAGTAAAATTAATAAAAAAATAAAAATTTTTCTAGGGGTTACTAGTAAATAAAATATTCGTTAATAATTTAACTAATATTAATAGAGAGATTATTCGTTAACGAATTTATTAATATAAAAATAATAATTACTAGATAAATAATACTATTAAAGAAATTTAAAAAGTAATTTTTCGAATAACGATATATACTCGTCGAGTTAATTAATATATTATAAAATAATTCGTTATTAGACCTTAATATAATATTTAAGGTCCTATAATAAAGTCGGGCGAACGAATAAAAAAAGTATAATAATCTTCGTTATAATTTACTAAAGAACTTCTATACGATTATATTAGTATATAATAATATAGTTGAAAGAAATTTAGATAATATTAAAACTATCGACGATTTAAGATTAAAAGGAAAGAATTAATCTATTTTCTTCCCGAAATTATAATTATATATACGGATACTTCTACCTAGATCTTAAATTAATAAATATTATATTTATCTTTTTATATCGTTATATACGAGATATTTCTTTTCCTAGAAGTATTTATAAAAGAGTTTACCTAATTCGAATAAATAGTTAAAAAGTATATTTAACGATAGTTTATAGAAATAGGCGTTAATTCTACTAAAAGCCTATTTTTTAATAAATTAATTAAGATACGATTAATTCTATTTATACCGGGCCTTACTAAACTTATTATTAATCTTTAATTTAATATCGATCTAATTTAAACGTCGTTCGTAAATTAGTATATTAACGAAAAAATACGTATTAACTTAAATAACTCTTATTTTAATAATATTACTATACTCGATTAAAACGCCCCGAAATTAGATAGGATTTAGTAGATAATATAGAGTCTAAGATATATATAGTTTAAACGCGAAGATATTAAAGCGCGGGAATAAATACCCGAGAAGTTTATAATTATATCGAATATACTATTAGTGTTATATATTATAACGAAGGTAAATATTACCCCGTCTCGTTTTCTTAAATATAAATTTATTATTATTTCGTATTAGGGGCTTCTCTAACTATTAAATAATAATTTATAAATAAATTTAAAGCGTCGGGTAATAATCTTATTACTAAATTTCTCTACGTAAATTATTTTATCGAGAAATATAAAACTTATTTCGGCGCTTTCTAAAATAATATTTATAATAATATTAGAACCGACGTTCTTATACTCCTATATTAGTTATTTTCTAAAAGTTATATAATAACCTAGGTAATATAATCGGTATTAATAAATATAAACTAACTAGATAAAACTTAAGAGTATACGAAGAAACGGGGCTATTATATTGAATATTTAAATACTACGACCGCGTATATATAATATATTAATATTAAAATAGATATTATAATTTGAAATTTATAAAGGAAGCGAGGTATAAGACGAGAGGGTACGATTAATATTAAATAGAATAAATATTATTAATACTTCTTAACGGTAAATAACTAGAAAGATTACGTAAATAAAAATAAAAGTTTTTATAAATAAATCCGTTTATCTAATATAATCGAAGACTATTTAATAATATTCGATAATACTAGTATAAAGGAATATTTAATATTTATTTAGTTTAGCGCGGTAGGTAATTAAAACTATTAATAAATATATTTATTTTAATATTATTTAATACTATTCGATAATATTCGAAAACACTCGATAAATAGAATATTTAATATTTAATTCGATTAAAATAATAATTCTAGCTTCGTTTTAAAAGTCGTTAATAAAGCGCTCGAATAACTAAATCTCGTTAATTGAATACTCGAGGAGCGCTCGGGGGGCCCGATATATACTCGAGAATTCTAATACTTTGAAGATTTTAAAGGTAAAAAAGGCCCCTCTAGCGAGTTTAATTTAAAAAAACTTTAGATTAACTATTTTTAGGGCGCCCGAGATAAGACTTTAAAATACTTCGGGTTCTCGAGATTCCGTAAATATTTATTTAATAACTATAGTTTTTAAAGTATTCTATACTTTGACCCCGAGTCGTTAAAGCCGGTTTTCGATTTACCGATATAAATTTAATAATATATTATTTTAATTTGTAAATTTGAAATCCCTCTTTCTATTTCACGTAGACTTATATTTAATAACGTCGATAAAGTTAATAATTTAATTACTAGTTATTCCTTTACTAGTATTATTTTATTATAATTAAATATAAATATTTATTCTTTACCCTCTTACTCTTACTAGTAATTAAGTAGTCAAAGTTATATTAATAACTTTCTAGATAATATAGAAAATAGTATAATCTAGAGAAGTAAATATAGTATTATTTATTATATATAGTTAATAATATCTTCCGAGATATATATTTCTTTAATTATATTTAAATTATTTAGTTATTAATAAAACGGCGTTTATAGAGCGAATTTATGAAATATTCTTTGAAATTAATAAGTATTACTTTATTAGAGTTTTAACTTATTATGAAAATATATAATTTATATTTAAAAACTCCTAGAATTATATTAAAGTAGTAAATAATAACGCCGGCTAGTTTATAAACGAAACTCTAGATAAATATATTAAACTAGTTAACGAGGAATAATAATAATTACTTCGATATAATAGTCGCTTCGATATATAACTAGAATACTATTTCTCTATAATAGTATAAGAAAATATACAAGAATTATTAAAATATATATTAAGAAATACTTTATTTATATATATATATATATAAGTAATTAACTCATGTATTAATTTACTTAATCGAAGATTATAAGAACTTATTATTCTAGATCGTTTTTAATATTCTATATAATAAGTTATCTTCGATATTAATAATATAAATCGTAGATTTTATCGAATTACGTAAATTACTAATCTAATATATAATAGCCGGAGGATTATCTCGTTTCCGTTTCTATTACTATCTATTAACTAAGACTAATCGAGACTTGTTAATTTTCTAACAAAAATAGATTACTTTCAACGACGAAGTATATAAATAAATACTCGTAGCGAAGAGAAATATACTATTAGTAAAAATATATAAAAAAGTTCGATATAATATAATTTCTTATAAATAACTATATTAAATATTAGATAAAATAGTTTTTTTATATTTAAATATTATTATTAATATTCTCTCTTAGATTTTATTATTTTTAAGTTATAACTAGAACTTCTAGAGTAATTTTCGAAGCGAGATAATTACTATATTTTATAAAGTATATTAAGAAACGATCTTAGCGGGCTAGAAAAAATAGAAACTAGAAAAATATAATAAAAATATCTAATTTAGTTATTAAAATCCTAGATAAATATAAATTATTTATTAAGAAAAATTATATTATAAAAATTATCTAGCGAGTATCTAAAATACTAGATTATATTTTAGTATTATTAGTTTTATTATTTATAATTTAATACTTTTACGCGAGTATAGTAAATACTTTAATATTATACTCTCTATAATTATTATAAATATAATTATTAGTTTTTAAACTAGGGACGATTTAGCGTAAAATTCGTAGTAATAAATATTCTATATTAATTTATATCGATAAAGCGAGAGCTCGTATAAGAAGAGTCGAGGTACTAGTTACGTATTTTATTAATTTAGACGGAAAAAATATATATATATATATATAAAAAAACCTAAAATAGTAATTTCGGATTTAATATCTTAAATTCGTAATTTTCTACTAGGATCGGGTAGCTCGCTAAAGTTATATAAAATATTATAATTACGTTAGTCTAATTTCTTCTTTTAAATTAAAGAAATTTCTAAAAATTATATACGCGCCTAATATCTCCTTAAGCTAGCGCGGTATTATAGACTATACAATTTACTATATTACTATATATATCTAATTGTTTACTAGTATTACTTAGACTAGTATATTCCTATTTATTCGAAATTATTTAAAATTATCCGAAGTACTAAATATATATCTAGTAACTTTCGACGAAAGTAAATATTAAATTAACCTCTAGAGCTAATATATAAATTAAATAAATCTACGCGTCTTTTCTATCTTTTCTACTAAAATACTAATTTACTATTTTATCGATATATAATTATAATAATAATAAAGAGGTAATAACGAGACAAAAATCTCCTAAATTATATTATTTTTCTAATTTAGAATTTAACTATTTAGGATAAAAGTATAGTATATTTATAATTATATTTTATTTTATTAAATATTAATAATTACTTTATTTAAATATAATAAACGATTTTTTTATTTAGTATATAAAATTAATAGTATTAAAATTTACTATATTATTATATTAGAAGAAAATACTTTCTTTATTATAATTTATCTTCTTTATTAGAGAATTTATTTTATATAATTAATCTTCTTCTCTATATTTCTTTCTAATTATATTCTACGCGATATTATATCGAATTTAATATTATTTATATATATTACTAGTTATTATATTACGTTATTTATCGAGGTATATTTAAAATAATAAAAGATAGTAATAATACTAGAGTATTTTATCTATAAGTTAGAATATTATAATAATTATAATTTTTAGCGTTTTAATATTACTCTTTATATAGTATAATATATTATACTCTATTTTTAAAATTAACGCGTCCTAGTTTAGAGTTAGAATTTTATATAGAAATATCAATTTCGCTTCCTCTAACTACGTATATAGAGACTTAATACTAGAAATCGGAAATAAATTTATTTAATGATTATAGAAAAAAGAGACTATAATATTAAAGAGCGAATAATTCGGAGAATTAAATTATATATAAAGTTATACTAGGAGCTACGCTTAGATATATAAACTAACTCGTATTTCTTAAGGGTAAATACTATTTTATAAATAATTATTTATTTTAAATAAATATCGTGGGCTCGTTTTAAATTCGTATAATTTTTCTTTATACTCTCGTTATAAGCGAGTAGATAAATATCGTTTATAAATTCTTTAATTTATATTAATAAATTTATTTTAATATACTTCTTAATTAATAGTATATTAAAGAATAGAAAGAGTACTAATAGAATAAATAATCCTTATAAAATACTCGTTATTACTTTTTTTATTATACTCGTTCTTTTTTTAAATATTATAAATATAATTTTATTTTAGGCTCGAAATACTTTTTATTTATTAATTATATAATAATCTTTTATATAAAACGTTATCGAATACTTTTATTATATTTAATTATAATAAATTTACTATCTTTCCTCTCTCGTTCCTATAATAGTTTTATATAGTATATATTATATTTATAAAGGTCTCTAGCGCGGCTTTAATTAAATACTTTTATCTAACTTTTATTTATTATAATAATAATAATTCGTACTCTTTTATTATATTATCTAGTTTTTTAAGAATTATTACTTCTAACGCTTTATTAAGCGTATTAAGAAATATAATAAATTTATATAATTTCAATTTTAAATAATCGTCATTCTTCGATTTCTTAAATATTATTATTTAAAATACTTCAAGTAATATCTCTATCTAAAGTAGACCTAGAATAAATAAATAATAATATTTATTACTTCCGTTTTTATTATAATTTTTAAGAATTAGTTAAAGACTCTAGTTATTTCTAGCGCTTTATTAGTAGTTAAATTTTATTTTATTTTTTATACTTTTATTTTATTTATTTCTTAGTTTATTTTAACGGACTCCGAAGTTTTTATTCTTTTAATATTTTTTAAATCTACCGTCGATAAAGGAGGAATAAGATTTTTATAAAAAAAATATTTTACTCTCGAAGTCTCTAAATTTTCCTCCTTTATTATCTTTAATAATTAAAAATTAAAAGAGTTTTTTAGAATAATTATTCTTCTCCTTTTTTTATTTTATAAGTTTTTATACTCTCGCCGGTTTTAATAAGGTTTTATATATATCCTCTCGTTAAAAGAATATTTTTATTCTTCGAATTATATATATTCTTTTATTATTTATTATATTTAGGGCTTTCTTTATTTAGATATTTTTATTTTTTTTATTTTATTTATATATTCCTTTATTTTTAATATAATATTAATATAATAAGAGTTCTAGTATAATTCAACTTCTTAATATAAACGAGTTTATATAATCCTAAAATCGATAATTTCTAAAAAATCTTTAATTTTTTTTTATTTTTTTAATTAATCGTTTATTTATTTTAGATTTCTCATTTCTTTAATATTTAATATAGAGATTTTATCCCTAATTTTACCTTATTTTAAATAACTTTATCCTCGATTTTCTTCTAAGCGCGCGGGTATATAATACTAGTTTCTTTTATATCTACTAGAATCCTATTATTATTAATTTATAATTAGAGTTATAATATAAGTTATCGTTAATTATAAAGTTATTTATAATTTAATATACCTCTTTTATAAAGAATAATAAATCGATTATATTTTTATATTATCGGGCTTTTTATATAATCGACGATTATAATAATTTGAATTTTATTTCTTTTAATATTATTATCCCTAGGAGTTAGTTTAATATAATATAATATATATATTATTTAATATTATTCTAGTTAGGATAATAGAGGTTAAAATCTTTTAAGAGAATATATTTACCCTTCTTTACTAATATTTCCTTTAATAATAATAATAATATTAACGGTTTATTAATCGAGGTATATTATATTAATAAAGAATTATATAAATTATAGTTTAAATTTTCTTATATTAAAAGTCTTTATAATTAATTAAATACGTTCTTTTTTTTATATTTATTCGAGGCTCCTTTCTAGCTCTCTACTCTTTAAATATAAATTTTATAAAATATAAATTACTTTTATTTAATTAATTAATTAATTGATATATTTACTCTAGTAAAACTACTTTACTAATAAGAGAGTTCCGCGAATAATTTTTTAATAGGGCCGCTAGCGGTGTTTACTAACCATTAAAGAAACCTCGTCGATTAAAATCGTTAATTTATCGATAATTTATTTCCTCTTCTTATTAGTTAGTAACCGATAATTATAATTATTCTAAAATATTATTTATCCTTCTCTTTATTTCTCTTTTATTTTAATTTCTCTAATTTTATTTATTTATCTCGTAGGTTTATAGGCCGCTTTATTATAAACCTATTAAATAATCGATATTTATAATCCTCTGGCCGGTAGTTTCTTTTTTTTCTTTCTTTTTTTTATAATTCTAGATATATTAATAAGTTTTAATAATAATTTAGATTATACTATTTATTTATTTTAAAAAAAAGAGAATTAACCGAGTTATCTCTTTTTTATTATTTACCGCGTAATTATATATATATTTTAGACCTACGTTAATATCTCCATAAAGTCGTATATATTTATTTATTCTACTAACTCCGCTCTATCTCTAACTAATTCCGGGTAGAATAATAATATATACTTTATATTTTATTTCCTCTATTTATATTAGTAGCTAGCGCTACGGACTATAAATATCTTTATTCGGTATAGAAATTTATTTAATCCGATTTTATTATATTTTAATTAAATTATTATAGAAGTTTTAGTCTTTTTTAATTAATTATAATAATCGAATTAATCCCCGAATAAATCTCCGTTTTAAACCGAGTTAATAGTTTATATAGAAATCGTTTTCTTATAACTCTTTTATTTATCTAGTTATTACTAGCGAGTTTATTCTTTTACCCTCTAGTCGATAACTTTAATATCTTAATATTCTTCGACGTTTTCGATTAGATTTATCTAATCTTTTTTCCTCTTTATAATTATAATTACTTTATATTATTATTTAAATTTTAGAGCGCGAAGTATTTAGACTTTTTTTTCCGTTATTAATATCGGAGGTACTTATTATTATTTACCTCCTCTATACTAGAATTTATTTTAAATTCGTATATTTTTTATAAACGTAACTAAATAAGTCCCTAGATTTATTTAATATTATATTACTAGGCGGTTTAACTAAAGATTAATTAGCGCGATTATTAATTTAATTTTAAATATTAAAATTAGGGTAGTTTTAGATACTTTTATTCTAGGTAATTATAAGTTTCTTCGTATATCTCTTTATAGCCTTCGTTGTTCTCTTTAATTAATATTATATCGGAGTCGTAAATATTAATATTAATCTAATTACTATATTATATATTGTTTTATACTTCGCGAAGATAGCGCCCTATATCGAATTAATTAAATATTCTATAACACGGTTTTAATTAGTCGTTTTAATTTTAATCTAGGTTAGGTATAATCTCTATTTTAATTTTAAATCGATATATAATCCTAAAATCTTAATATTTATTTTAAATTTAATAACTATATTCCTAAAATTTATCGTTATTTCTATATTAAACTTCTTCGGCGTTCGAGATATATAAACTAACTCGTATTTCTAAAGAGTAAATAATACTTTATAAATAATTATTTACTTTAAATAAATATTATAAACTCGTTTTAAATTCGTATAATTTTTCTCTATACTCTCGTTATAGGCGAGTAGATAAATATCGTTTACGAATCCTCTAATTTATATTAATAAATTTATTTTAATATACTCCTCGATTAATAATATATTAAAGAATAGAAAGAATATTAATAAAATAAATAATCTTTATAGAATACCCCTTATTATTTCCTTTATTATTATTGTTTTTTTTCTAAATATTACGAATATAGTTTTATCCGATAAAAAGTTTATTATCTAGTTAATAACTAAACTCGGAATATTTTTTATTCATAGGTTATATAATAACCTTTTATATAAGATATTATCGAATACTCTCGTTATATTTAGTAATAAGAGGTTTATTATCTTTTCTCTCTCGTTTCTATTATAGTTTTATATAATATATATTATATTTATAAAGGTCTTTAACGCGGTTTTTATTAAATATTTTCATTTAACCTCTATTTATTATAATAGTAGTAGTTCGTACTCCTCCGTTATATTATTTAATTTTCTAGAGATAATTATTTCTAACGCCTTATTAAATATATCAAGGAGTATAATAAATTTATATAATTTAAACTTTAAATAATCGCTTTTCTTCGATTTCTTAAAGATTATTATATTAGTTTCTTTAAAATATTTTAGGTAGTATCTTTATTTAAAATAAACTTAAAATAAATAAATAATAATATTTATTACTTCCGTTTTTATTATAATTTTTAAGATTTAATTCGGGATTCTAGTTATTCCTAGCGTCTTATCGATAACTAGGTATTATATTACTTTATATATTTTTATCCTAATTATTTCCTAGTTTATTTTAACGGGCTCCGAGTACCTCGCTCCGTCGATATTATTTAAATTTAACGTCGATAGAGGGGGATATAAAACTCTTTATAAAAAAATTATTTTACTTTTAAAAATATCCTCGAGCTTTTTATATAATTAATACTTCTAGTAATTTTAATTTTATTTTCTTTAATTTTATTATTCCTAGGAGCTAGTCTATTATAGTATAATATATATATTATTTAATATTATTATAATTAAAGTAATAAAGGTTAAAATTCTTTAAAAAGATATATTTATCCTCCTCCGCTAACGTCTTTTTTAATAGTAGTAGTATTAACGAATTATTAGTCTAGGTATATTATATTAATAATAAATTATATATATTATAAATCTAGACTTTTTTTTATTAGAGGATTCTTTTATTAAAATCTCTCCTCTTTTTAATTTTATTTAATTAAGGCCCTTTTCTAATTCTTTATTTTTTAAATATAATTTTTATAAAATATAAATTGTATTTATAATAAATTAACTTTTAATTTTTTATATTAATTTTTTTATTTATATAAAAATATATACGGGTTTCTAGACCCCCTTTATAAACTAAATAGAAATAATTAATATTATTATTATACGACGCTAGGGTAACCGGATTCTAATTTAATTTTTAAATAACAATAATATCGATATTTTTAATTTACTCGTTTTAGAGTAATTTTATTATTAATTTCGATTCTTTCTTAATATTATACTATATAATTTTAAATTAGGTACTATAATTTATTATATATTAATATTATATTCGTAAATTCTTTATCTATTTTTTAATTATTTAGTCGTATTAAATTTAGTCGATTTTTATCTAGTTAATCGAAAATCGTTATTAAAAAGTTATTTAAAATTTAAAAAATTATTTATCTAGATACGATTAATATATTAATTAATTCTAACTTTCCTATTTTTCTAGGTATAGTAACTACGTCCTAAATTTTATTAATTATATTTATTATTACTTTCCTCTTCCTCGTATCTTTTATTAATATTAATATAAATTTATTATTAATTAACTCTATTTAAAGGCCCGAGGGTATCGTTTTCGGTAATTATTTTTATTTTTTATTAATTTTAATTATTGAACTAGATTTAATTCTTTTTTAAATTTAATTATTATTCTCTTAATTTTCTTTAATTTATTAGATATATAATATTAGAAATTATATTAAGGAGTTTTATTTTATAATTAAATTAATAATTCGTTTTTACTATTTTATTCTTAATATTATTATAATTTATAATATTATTTCTAAAAGTAATTTTATATAAATTTAATAAGTAATAAATATTAAATTTAGTAGAAATAAAGTTAATTATTTAATTTTAATTTATTTACGTAATTCTTTTGAAAAAAAGTATATAAAACTCGTTTTTTAAATTAAAATTATAAATAAAATTTATTATTTAATTAAATAAACTAAAAAATA
>JAABUS010001077.1_pt1 | contig 63057 bp, 10 predicted proteins | sample 5560161 | NCBI WGS metagenome assembly JAABUS01 (sample SAMN10711885, study PRJNA513376) | rock metagenome | isolation source: Antarctica rocks | place: Antarctica: Victoria Land, Trio Nunatak nord | collected 2016-01-04
AATACTATCTTATTATATATTTAATATATAAATAATTATTTTAATATCTCGAGTATATATTAATATATTATTATATAAAGATTAATTATTAAGTTAATTAGAGAGATAAATATATTATTAATTATCGAGTTAATTATAATAATAGTTATAAAATTATTTCAAGATATATTTTAAAATATATTATAAATTAATAATAAAATTATTAAAGAGTATATTATGAATAATAATAACCTAATAGAGTTTTTTAAAGATATATTATAATATAATTATAAAGATATTTAATAATATATGAAATTATTTAAAAATTAATTATAAAGTAGTAATATAATTATTTAGGAGTATATATTATAGAGTAGTAATAAAACTATTTAAAAATATAATATCGAGTAGTAATAAAGGTATTTAGGAGTATACTATAAAGTAATAATAAAACATTTCGGAGTATATACTATAGGGAAATAATAGGGCCATTTAGAGGTATATTATAAAATAGTAATAAAACTATTTAAAAATATATACTATAAGGTAATAATAGGGTCATTTAGAGATATACTATAAAGTAATAATAAAACTATTTAGGGGTATAGTATAGAGTAATAATAAAAGTATTTAAAAGAATATAATATAAAGTAGTAATAAAACTATTTAAAGGTATACTATAAGGTAATAATAAAACTATTTAAAAATATACTATAAAGTAATAATAGAGTTATTTAGGGTTATATTATAAAATAATAATAAAAGTATTTAAAAACAAATACTATAGAGTAGTAATAGAGCGATTTAGAGATATAGTATAGGGTAGTAATAAATATAAACGGGAGTATAATATAAAGTAGTAATAAAGCTATTTAGAGTATATTATTAAATAGAATTTAAAAAATAAAATCACGTAAAGAATCTTTCTTAGCGATAAATTATAATTAATTATTACTAGGGGCTTGGCGGATAACTTAATATATTTTAATATAATATAAATTAAAATTATTTTTAATAAATCCAAATCTCGTATTAATACTTTAATAAGAAAAATTATTAAAATATAAAATAAAAAGTGGAAATATATTCTAGAATAATTAAAAGAGTAATAATAGATTAATATATAAAATATTATTAAGAATATATATTAAGATATCTACGATTTTAGATATTCTTGAAAAAAAAATATTAAAAAAATATTATCTCTCTCTTTTTATATATTATTTTAGATTTATTAACTTTACTAGAGTTAAAAGTATACGACGATTCCAATTATCTTGTATCGAGATATATTTATATATATTAGTTTTTTTATTTCTATTCCTTTTTATTATTTTATTTTATTTTATTTTATTTATTTCTATTAAGAATAAACGATAGTATTAAATAATCATCGAAAGATTAATTAATTATAAAGATTATTAACTAGTAATTATCTAGAATATTAAATAATTATATTCTATAAATATATTTTATTTATAATTATTATTATTAAAAAATCTACTCTCTAATTAATTATAAAATAATTGTATATTATATATACCTACGCCACGTTATAAAACGCTAGTACGTTATATATACCTACGCTCCGCTATCTCTATAATATTATTATTTATTTAATTATCGATACGGTGTTCTAGCTTTAATATCGCGGGGTTCTAACTTTTAATAATTTTATATCGAGTTAATATTCCCCTATATTATTAGAATTCTTAAAAATTAGTTCTATTATTAAATCTAGGATTTAAAAACTACCTAGTATTAAACCCTATAATTATTTTACGTTTTTTATATTGTTATTAAGCCGCTAGCTCTACGCTAGCGGCTTTAGATTTTATAATTTTAATCTTTTAAACCTTTTTAAAGAAAATACCTATTATTATTATAATATCGGGTTTAATCTCGAGACGTCTAGAAGAATTTAATAATAATAATACTAATTAACCCCTCTCCGACGATTAACGCCGTAAAGATAGTAGTAAATCTAGAGGTATTATTACTTTTAAAAATACTTTAAAAGTATAATTTAAAGTTATTAAAAAAGAAAATTATTATTTAAAATAATAATAAAAGTTAAAGATATTATAAATTTAAAATTAAAGATTATATAATCCTATTATTTTTACACCCGCTAGCGGAGTATTAATAGAATTTATTATTTTTAATAGAGGTCCCCTAATTATTATACCTACCGATAAAATAATAATAAATTTAACTATACTTAATAGGGATATTTTTATTAGGGCGAAAATATTATACTTTAATAAAATAGGTTTTTATAAAGGTATAAACGAAGGTAAATATTTATACTAGTTCCGCGATATTAATATTAAATTTTTAATTAATCCTAAATATTTTACTATTAACTATTTAAAAATTATATATTATATAGATTTATTAGAAAATAACTCTTTAATATAATAATATAAATACTACGACTCTAATAGTTTAGTTAGTATTATATTTAGTTACTTTAAGAAATTTCTTCTCGATTTAATAATAAATCTAGTTAACCGCCGTCTCTTTATTTATAAAAAGTAGGAGGAAATTAAATAATAGTTTATTTAAAAGATATTATTATTTAAGGCCTATTTTAAAGAAATAAAGACCTAACTACTTTTATTTTTAGAGAAGTATTAAATAAATTTCTTTTTAATTAAATTTAAGCCTAAATTTAAAAATAAGATTCTTAATATTAATAATATATTTATTTAAAGAGAAGAGATTCTTACCTAGGTTATTATATAAAAAAAGAATCTAGAGTATATATAATTAATAAATAATTTTAATTTTAATTCGAGTTTTTATTTAAAGAACTTTAGTAAAGGAAAATTTATATTAAATTAAATTACTAAACCTAATACCAGCGATAGTGTTAAAACGGCGTATTTAAAAAAAAAGAATAATAAATATAAAGTTAATACTATTAGATCTTTATATAATAAAATTATTTATTTCTATTATAGGGTAGAAAATTATATTAGGCCTAAATATCCCGATAAAAATAAACTAGTTATATACGTCGGCGCGGTATTAATAAAAAATAATTAAATCTAATTTACGCCTCGGAACAAGGGTAAAATAAATAATTAATAGAAATATATCTTTTTATTTTTTCGAAGAGTTAGATTACTCTTTAAAATAAAATTAAATAAATTATTACTTTAATTAACTCTAAAGCGTAGATTAATTTAATTTTATAATAATTTATTATTAAAAATAATTTAGAGCTTTATAATACTACTTTATTATTAACTAAAGTAATTAACGGGTAAAGTATATATTATTATAATATATATTAATTAAATTATTAAATAGTCGATAACTAGGGTTAAAGGTATAAATATAATATTTTATTCTATATTATAAACTTTAAAAATTTAGATATGATTTTAGATATATCCCGTTTATATTAATTAAAGATATTAATTAATTTTAAGGCGGATTAATAGCGGTTTAAAATTAATTCTAATAATTTATAAATTAAGGAACCGGTTAAATTTACTAGTAGTTTTAAAAATAAATCCAATATATTCGTAGTTATATACGCTACGGTAGTAAAAGTAAATAGGAAGAACTTTATAGCCTAAAGGTTCTCAAGGAATTTACTAGGTTATATAATATTTTTTTTAATAAAAAAGCGAGTACCTTATTTATTTTTAAATAAAGAATTACGTTATTAAAATAAAAATTAATAAAGAACTACCTTATAGGCCTCTTTATAACTTATTTTAAACTAAATTATCGGAGTTATAATATTATTTAGAATCCTTATTTTATAAAGATTAGATTTATTATTTAATTTCTTTAACTAGAGTATTTATTCTTTTTATATTTAAAAAAGATAGTAAATTATATTTTTATATAAATTATTAGGGTTTAAATATAATAATTATAAAAAATTAATATTTATTACCCTTAATTACCGAGATATTAAATCGCTTATATATTTTTAAAATCTTTATAAAATTAGATCTTAAGAATATCTATTATAGGATCTATATTAAAGAAAGCGATAAATAAAAAATTATTTTCCGAACTCACTATAATTATTTCGAATATTTAATTATACTTTTTAGGCTCGCTAATATACCGGCGATATTTTAAATTTATATTAACTATATATTTATAAATTTAATAAATATAATATATATAATATATCTAGATAATATCCTAATTTATAATATTAAACCGGCGGAGTATTAATAGTATATTAAATAAATACTCGAATAATTATATTAATTCTAGTTATTTATTAATCTTAAGAAATACTAATTTAATATCGAAATAGTCGAGTTCCTAGACTTTATTATATTTATTAATAAAGTAACTATAAACCCGGAATATATTAAAATTATTAAGGAATAACTTTAGCCGAAAACGTATTAAAAGGTATAAATCTTTTAGGCTTTACTAACTTCTATAAACGGGTTATTTATAATTATTCGAGTATAACTACGTCGTTTACTAGCCTATTTAAAGGTAGTAAAATAAATAAAAAAATAAATCTATTAAAATAAATAGACGGCGCTATAGAAGTATTTCAAATTTTATAAAATACGTTTATAAGCGCGCCTTTTCTACGCTATTATAATTTAACTAAATAATTATAAATAAAGACGGATACTTCTAACTTTAACTTTAATTTTATATTATTATAATAAAATAAAGATAATTATTAACGCCCTATAATATTTTAGTCTCGGAAATTAAATTCTTTAAAATAAAATTATAAGACTTATAATTAAGAATTACTCGTTATTATAATAATAATAAAATAATAATAATACTATCTAGAAAATAGCCTCTATTATATTAAAGTCTAGATTAATTATAATAACTTAAAGAGTTTTATAAAATAAAAGGAACTAAACTCTAAATAGGCCCGTTAAGTATTTAAATTAATTATTTATAACTCTAAGATCTTCTATCGGGCTAGGAAATTAAATCTTATTAATATATTATCGCGGCGCCTTAATTACAAGGGAGTATCGCCGTTAAATATTATATTATTATTAATACTTTAGAATAAATTTACTCTTTAGACTAGCGGCTAGTTATCGGAAAAAAATAAAGAAATAAAGATAGTTATAACTTCTACTTTTTAAATTATAAAATTAAGAGTAGTAATTTTAAAACGGGATATTATAGTAATATTTAAAATTATATATAATAATTCTAAAAGGCCTATTAAAACGTTAATTCGGGAATTATAAATTTATAATAATTAAATAAACTCCTTTCGAACTAAAACGAATATACCGAAGGATAGTCGTTATATAAAGAATAAAATATAGACTATAAACTCTAAGAGATTATTAAGATATAATAATTACTTTTATATACCGAGGGATAAAACTCTAAAGAAAGAGTTTATAAAAAGATATTATAATAATCCTCTAATAACCTATTTTAGTATTATAAAATCGTAGAAATTATTTACTCGAAAATTCTTCTAGGAGGGTAGCCTAAAATAATTTATTAATTATATTAAAATTTATAATATATATTAGTATATAAAAGCGTCGCGATATCGTTTATATAACGAATTAAATTCGCTTTTTATTACTCCTTAATTATAGAAGGAGATTTCTATAAATTTCGTAACTAGTTTACTACCTAGTAAATATAGGGGTACTATTTATAATACTATTTTTATTATTATAAATTAATTTATTAAAATAGTTAGGTATATATTTATAATTATTAAAATCGATATTATTTAACTAGTAGAAATATTCTATTTTAAAACTATTTACCGCTATAATATATTTAATAGTATTATTAACGATAAAGGTTCTATTTTTACGAGCACCTTTTAATTAATTATATATATTTTTTCGAAAATTAAATAATACCTAAATACTATCTTTTACTCTTAAATAAATAAGTAGATAAAGCGCTAAAATTAAATACTAAAGTACTATTTATATATATTTATTAATAATAAATAAACTAATTAGGCTAGATTACTACCTATATTAAAATTCTTAATTAATAATAATTAGAGTACCGCTATTAAAACGACGTTAATTTTTTATATATATAATTACTATCTTAAAATCCGCTAGGAGGTCGAGGATAATTCCTAGGAAAAAAGAGTATTAACTATAAATAAGGTTAGTAACGAGATCTAGGTATACGTCCTATTAACTACGAATCTTTAACTACTATTATAATAGTCTAGAAAATCAAAAGATTTTATATCGCGACGTATTAAATTTATTTTATAGCGGTATTTATATTCTTAATATAATTATAGTATCGATAAAAAGAAATCTTTTTTTTCCTCCTCCTCCTCTTCCCTTTTTCTCCCTTAACGAATTAAAGCGATAAAGAACGAACCCTCTACGATATAATTAATTAGAAAAGTAACTATAATCGCGGCGTAATATATTAGAAAAAAAGAATTATAAAAAGAACGTATCTATTATACCTATATATAAAAAAGAGTATAGAATAAATATATATATACGAAGCCGAAACCTTAGGCCTAAATAAAGGCTCCCGTTTAACTACCTATTAAATACTAGTAATATTCGAATTATAAAGAGCTTCCTCCGCCTTAAGGATTATAAAATAACCGTTATATAAAATCTTATAGAACTAGATATTTTCCTCCGCCGTTAACGAGTAAATAAAGTATAAGTATATAAAATAAAACTTATATAAATAAAAAAACCTTTATTTATACTCTTAGATATTAATATTTATATAGGAGTTATAACCCTAGTAACTAGGTAATTATATTAAGGTACTAGTAAAATATAAAATCCGTTATAACGAAGAAATAACTACGTGTATATAGTTAAGAATAAAGGTAAAAGAGTATAGAATAATAATAAAGAGGGATAGTAGGGCTAGTATATTAATATAATAATTTATTTAATATTTAACTACGGTTATATTTATATATACTATAAGGGCTTAGGCCCGTAACGGAGATAAATAATAAATTTTAAAAAAACGGGCAAATATAAAGGATAAAATAATAAAATTATCTAGGGTTAATATAAAATCGTTAACTTTAAAAATTTACGCGAAGAAGAAACCTAGAAGAAGAACTAGTAGTATATAGAAAGACCTACTAATTAATAAACTAAAATATCTAGAACCGAGATTAAGGATAAGTTAAATTTTTTATTCTTTTAAGAAATTTCTTTAACGGCTAGTTAATAATACTACCGGGTATTATATATATTCTATAAAACTCCCTTATAAGCGAAGTAGTTTTACTTAAATAAGTATATAAATTAATTAATTAATTAACTATAAATAATAACGTATAATAATTATAAACTTTAAAGAATAAAATTATAAAATATCTTTAAAGCGCTACCGAATTCTAAATTAAATACTATAATAAAATATATAAACTATAAAGTTATAAAATTAATAATTTAATTATATTAATAATAAAAAACCTAAAGTAAAAGCGCTTAAATAAGAATTTATTTTATAAGTTTATAAAATACTTTAGGATTATTAATAAAATAAGAATATAAATTTATCGCCTATTATTATCTTTTATATATAAAATTTATTATACTTTTTATATATTATTATTTAAGTTATATTATCTTCGCGATTATATTAATACGACGGAATTTTTTATATAAGCCTCTAAACTTATTAATAATAATAAATTTTAAAAAATCGAAGAGATAATTAATAAAATTAAGAATAAAGAAAGTATTTAATATAAAGTTAAATAAACTAGTTAAGGCGAAGAATATAATTAATAATTACTAGATAAAGGGTTTATTAATATTAATAAATTAGCCTAAATCTTTAAATAGGCGGGTAGTAAATATAAATATATAAATATAATTAAAAATATTATTTAATTATAAAAAACGATAAGGCGGAGTAAACGGAGTTAATATTAAAAGTATATATTATTATTTTTATATTAATATTTATAAAACGGACGTTCTTTTTTATATTTATAATTATATTATATAGTTTAAAGTATAACTAAATTTTATTTACTATTAAACTATCTATATATAATAACGATAGAATATTATATTTAAGAGAATACTTTTATTTTAAATATAATCTATATAGACGCCTAGAATATATTATTAAATAATATATCTAGGTAGGCTTAGCTAGCGCCGATTTAAAAATAAAAAGAATTCGATATTATTATTATATTATATAAAAGATTTAGTTACTATTAGAATCTCTAGAAAAAGATATAATATCCCTAATATAATCCTTTAGTCCCGTTTATACTAGCGGAAACTTTTAATTTTTTTTTCGAGAATTTTTTTTATCGCCTTTAATTCCTTAATATATTAGTTCGCCGCCGTTAATTAATTCTATAAGTTAATAATTATAGTAAGGGTTTACCTATTAAATACTATTATCTTATTATATACTTTACGTTATTAAGTAATTTACTTATTTATTAATTTATATTTATATTCTTTTTTAGGAGTCCTATTATTATTACGGGTATATTAATATATAAATCTCTTTACCTTCCTCTAGAACGACTTAAGGATTTATTAGTATTAATATATATTATTTTAGAGCTTACGGTTATAACTTACCTTTATATAATAATCGATTCCGTAGTAATTAATATAATAGAGCGTATAAGGAGGGGATATACCTCGAATATAATTATTATTAAATTAATAGAAGTAGACCTAATAAAGGAGTTATAAAGTATAGTAAACTACTATTATAATTAATATTATATAGTCGCGCTAATAGTGGACTAGTTATATTTACTAGTATATTTATAACTAGAATAAATTAATATAAATAAATTAATACTATTAGTAAATAAAAGTTATTTATAGAGTTAGAAGAAAGTTATATATAACGAGAGTATTATTTATATATTAATTATAATACTAGAACACTATTATAAAGCTAGAGTAATAATATATAAAAAAGACTAAAGAAATTACGAAGAGAGAAAATAATAAACGAGCGAGTTAATTTATATAATAAACTATCGCGCTAAGTATCTTAATATTATTATATATTAATACGCGCCTCCGCTCCGCTACCTCGCTTTTATTAATAGGTACTACTATTAGTATAATAATTATATTATTACTAATCTCTAGGTATAATATTAGGGTTATATTATTTATATATAATATTTTACTACTAGTATTTATTATAGTATAATAAGAGTATATAATAAATATAATGACTATTATTTCGCTACTAGTACTATAAGTACTATAGGAATAATCTAATATACTATATTCGCTATAAGTACTATAAGCGCTATAGGAATAATAGTATATACTATTTCGCTCCGCTACTATTATATATTATAGTACTATAGGGACGAATGAAATATTATTTAATTAACTACTATTATTATAGATTAATACTATAGGGATAGTTTTATAAATATATTATTTATTTACTATTAATATTACTATATAATAGAGGTAGTATAATAGTATTATTTTTCTATTACTATTACTATTAAATAATATTATAAGAATAATTTCGTATCGATCCGCGACTAGTATTAAACATTAGCGTTATAGGACCGATAGTATAAATTAGAAAACTCTTTTTCCTTATCTCTTTATAGGGTTAAAGGTTTTTTAATAAATTTTAATATTAGGCTAAATACTATTCCGTGACTAATATTATATATATTATAGGATTAAGTACGTAGCCTTATACTTAAGTTACTACTATAATAATATTATTATATTAAATAACTCTTTCCTCTTATTTCTCTTTAGGGGTTTAAAGATTTTTTAATAGAGATTTTTTAATTTAAATATTTAGGTACCTAGGGACTAGGGTTAAAGAAAGAGGTAATTATAAAATAATAATATATTATATACGTCTACGCCCCGTTATAAGTCGTTAATATATTATATATATCTATACTCTACTATCTTTATAATATTATTATTTATTTATTTATCGATATAGGGTTCTAGCCTTAATATCGCGGGGTTCTAACTTTTAGTAATTTTATATCGAGTTAATATTCTCCTATATTATTAGAATCTTTAGAGATTAGTTTTATTATTAAATTTAGAATTTAAAAATTATCTAGTACTAAACCCCGTAATTACTTTACGTTTTTTATATTATTACTAAGCCGCTAGCTCTACGCTAGCGGTCTTAGATTTTATATTAATTTAAATTATCGAGTTTCTAGAATTATTATTTAGAAACTATAATTACTTTCGAGTTTTAACTCTATAAAATAATTAATTAGAAAAATTAACTAGTTAGAGAGTAAATTCTTTTGAAAATCCTTTATTATATATATTAATAAAAATACTACGCTTTTTCTACGCTAATAATTTATTTATTTTTCGAATAATACTTCGTTAATAATAATATTATTCTTATTTAGAGACTCGCGGTCTCCGTATAATTAAGATTTTTAAGAACTATTTTTTAACTACGATAATATATATTATCTCGTATATAGTAAATAGGTTATTATATATCTTAATTAATTAAAATAAATATTATTAATAAATTATTAACTAAATAAAACCTCGATAATTAATAATAATTACTAATTTTCTAGTATTATTACTTAATCGAAGTTATACTACTCGCGTTTTATTTAATTATTAATAATACGATACTTTATTACTAAGAAATTACTAAGAGATTATATATTCTTTGAGCGCGATTAATAGAATATTTATAAATTTTAACTCGAATAGAAAAATCTATTAGAAATAATATATAAAAATAAAAAGAGTAATAAGTTTTTTTATTATAATATTAATAAATCGAAAACCGGCTTTAATAATTTAAAGTTTAAATATATTACTTTAGACGCCCGAAAGATATTTAAAATATCTTTAATATTCGACGGTAATTAGAGGTACCCGATAATTACCCCGATAATAACTCGATAATAACTCGGAGTTAATACGTAGTTAATTTCGGGCGTATAACGCGCGTAAATAATACTAAATATTAATTTCCTAAAGGGGCCGCTTTAGGGGCTAGATTATTTAATTTAAAATCTAAAGTTTTAAAAATTCTTAATATTCTATAATCGCTTTTATTAATAATAGTAATTTTTTAAAACTACTTTTAACGCTAGTAAATTCTAATCTCTAGAATTAATCGATTTAAACGAAACCTTCGCGGGGGTAATACGTAGACTATATATAATAATATACGATAATAATAGTTCTAGAATATAATAACGATAGCGATTATAATTATAAATAGAATTATAAATAAAGTTATAAATAAAATTATAACTAGAGGTTATAACTATAAATAGAGGTTATAATTATTAATAGAGATTATAATATTAAATAGAGTTTATAAACGAGGATTAAAATTAATAATATATCTTTAATTTAGCGCCCGTTAATAGTAATTTTAAATTTACTCGATATACGCCTAAATAGCCCTAGGCCTCTTAACTATATATTTAATATATACGTCGAGTTAGTAGATAAATATCGTATTCAAAGTTTCTAGGGCGCTCGTCGAGTATTTTAAACTATAATCGAGCCACTTTTCGTTTTATTAACGAATATTAAAAACTATTAAAAATAGATACTAATTGAATAAATAAATAATATATTTTTAAATTATATAAAGCTCGCTTTTTATCGAAGAATTTATATAAATATTATAAAAGATATAGAAATAACGAATAAAATACTTTAATAAATAAGATTTAATAATTTTAAATTATAAATTAAAGAGATATTTCATAAGTAATTAATATTCAAATTAGTTATAATTATAGTATATTATAAATTAACGAATTTGAACTTTATTTAAGGTCTTTTATATTTAAAATCTCTATTATAATTAACTAAATTAATATTTCTACTATCGCGAGCGAAATAATTTAATATCTATACTATAATTCTAGTTTAAAATAGATTTAACGCTAGAGGTTATAATCTTCTCTTATTTATTTTATTATATAATATATATCGATAAATTCGGAAACTTCGATTTCTATATATTTTATACCGAAAATATATAAAATACTAGAAACACGTATCTATTTATATCTCGTATTCTAACGTATTATATACCGATTAATTAATATTTTTAGAATTTCTTCTAATAATATCTAAAACTCTCTAAATAGGAATATATATATTTTATTAAATTTATTTTTAACCTAGATTTCGAATTCTTAATTAAATTTCTACTAGTATTATTTTATAAAGTTATAAAGTCTTTTTATAATTAAATTTAAATCTCCGCGTAGATTTTAATTCTAATTTTATAATTTTAATACTAAAGTCTATTAAGACTATAAAATATATATATTATATTAATTAAATAATAATTAAATAGATTTATTTTTCCGGATTTATCGATATAATATTAAGGCTCTCCGTTTAATACCTTAGTATAACGTCGATAGGACCTAGGTTAGTACTCGTAGAGAGGAGTATTAAGGATTAAAGGATAATAGGCTTCGTATTAATATAAAATAAAATTAAATAAATTTAATAAACTTAATTAATAATTTAGTAAACGTCTATATTTAGAATTTATAATTAAAAGTCTTAAGGGAAATTAAATACGAAGCTCCTATCTACTAAGAAAGTACGTTATTTATATAATAGAAAGAAATTGTATTAAGACCTCTATAGTCTCCTATAGTAGTATAACTACTAAAAGTTATTAAATATAATCGCTTATAGTAGTCTAGTTACTAAAACCTACTAAGTATAATCGTTTACCTAGTGTTATAATTATAATTATAACTACCCTTATCGTAGGTTTAGTTAGTCCCGCGTTAAGATCGTAATACTAACTCCCCCCTCTCGACTTCCGTCCTCGGAAGTTAAATTATTCTTTTTAATACCGCCCTATCGAATCGAGAAGTTTAAATCTTTTATTATTCGTCGTAAAAAGTTTACTTTAACCCTTCTCGTTATAATTATATACCTCTATAAAAATTATTCTTTTAATCTTAAAGAGTATAAGACTGGTCCTAGATTAAATCGGTATACCCGATATATACGTAATAATAGGAAATATAACCTAGTAGTATCGCCGGTAAATGTATATTATATAGAAAAAACAAGGAAGGATCTCTAGCTTAAAATAAAAACTATATAAACGAAATTTATTCGTTTATAATCTTAATATAATAAGGTAGAGGATAAAAAGGAAAAATTAATAAAATATAAGTTTTAAAATATTAAAGAGCTAGAATTAAATAAACGGGTAATTAATACTATTAATATTATTAAACCCGACGACCTCCTATTTAATATTTCGTCCGAGCTCTTTAAATTATCTCCCGATTTCGATTAATTAGGTATCGCCTATTCCCCTTCTAATATTAACGAAACTCCGCGAGAAATTATCGATAATTCGTAAGGTTAATACTAGATTCTTATATATTTTCCGATTCGTCGTATCCTTTTTATTTAACGAGGTAGTTTTAACCGTTACGATCTAGAATCTTTTTTACCTCGAACTCCGTTTCTTCTTTAATCTAGAAATAAAAAATATTTTATAAAGGTATTATAGAGTTTACTAGCTTTAATATAAAGACGTAGAATATTAAATATATCTTAACGTCGGCTAGAAGATTTAGTTCGTAATTAACTAATTCTTTAATCTTCCTAATCGAAAATAATCCGATTTTAATATAGTTTAATTTCTTATTTAATCTTTTACTCTTTATATTCTTTATTAAGAGATATACTTTATCCCCCTCCTTTAATTAAGGATACTCTTTTCGATATTTATTTACCGTCTTTTTAATCCGAGTATTCGTTTAATTAATCTAGGTTTATATATCTTAGTATAATATCTTTATATTAACTATATAAATTAAGGCCCTTTATATATTTGGCCCTTCTTTGGGTTCGAGGAATATATTAATATATTTATTATAATTCGCGAAGAATAATATAAGCTTTATTATATTAGACTAGTTATTATTAAATATTAATTAAGTTATAAGTAAAAGCCTTACCTAATCGTTCTATTTTTTATTAACGTAATATCGTAAATATATCTTTATCGTTTAGTTCGTCCGCTTTATTTATTTATCTATCTATAAATAATATACGGTTAATATTCGTAATTTAGTTTTAATAGTACTAACTAGTATTTTTTAATAGTTAAATATAAACTATTTATCTTTATTAGAGGTGATCGACCTCGGAATTCCGTAATCCTTAATTAGTCGATCTAATAGTACGAAGGCGATTTATTCTACTTTATAAATTTCCTTAATTAATATTATTATAGCGTATTTATTAAGTTTATTATAGATTATTATAATAAAGTTAAAGGCCTCTATTATAATAGGGTCTTTTAACTTTAATAACTTAATAACGAAGTCTATTATAATATCGTCCTATAGTATCTCTAGTACCGGGGCGAATTAAATTTAACCGTATTTAATATATCTCGTAGACTTATTCTTTTAATATTCGATATATTCTTTAATATATTTCTCGATATATAATTTTAATCCTAATACGTCGTATTCTTTATAAATAAGTTTTATAGTCTTAGTAACTCTAGGGTATCTTTAGGCTAGATTATTATAATAATCTCGGATAATTTCCTTAAGATATTCTTTAAGAAGATACGTTTTCTTATTATATTTTAATAGTTTAGCTTTTAGTTATTAACTTCTTAACGTTTTAATTAAAATATCGTTTTTATATTCCTTCCGAATACTATTAATAATCCCGGGAATAAAGATATATAATATCGTTATTAGTTATCGTACTAGGACTAGCGATCTATCCTATTATTAAATAAGGATTAATTATATAACTACGTTCTTTTCCTTTATATAGTCTTCTCGCTTATTAAATATATCGGCGTAACCGTTATTCTTTCTTAAAGTATAGAAGATCTTAAATTTATATTATCCTAATAATTCTAATTATTTAACTTATCTTCGATTTAACTACTTTATCGTCGTAAAGTTAAGAAGATTCTTATAGTTTATAAAGATAGTAAGATTAAAGTAGCTCTTTATATATACCCTCTATTATTCTAGTAAGGATACTACTACTAGTAATTCCTTATTATAAATATTATAGTTCTACTCCGTTAATAATATTTTCCTAGAATAATATATAATAGGGTATTATTTATCGTCTTTTTATTAGAGTATATAAGCGCCTATTATTAAATCTAAAGTATCGGTTTCGATTCGAGCTAGTTCGTTACTTCGAAAGGAATATAATACCGGCGGCTTCTCGTAGGCCTCTTTAAATACCTTAAAAGATTATTATTATTCTTTTCCTTATTAAAAAGTAATATCTTTCTTCGTAATATCCGTTAATAGTAAAACCTTCTTAGAGTAGTCTTTAATGAATCTTTTATTAAAGTTTATAAATCTTAAGAAACTTTATACCGTTTTAACGTTATATAATATAGGTTATTCCTTAATACTCTTAATCTTTTTAAAGTTTATATAAATACCTTTAATATTAATTATAAACTTAAGGAATTTAATTAATTCTTTATAAAACTCGTACTTTTCTAGTTTAAGGAGAAGTCTAGCTAGTAATAAATAAATTAGGATATCTTATATATATTAAATATATTCTTCCTTATTAATAGAGTAGATTAAAATATTATCGAGGTATATAATTACCGTTATATCTAAATATACTCGTATAATATTATTAATTAATATTTAGTAGGTTACTAGTGCGTTAATAAATCCAAAAGGTATTATTAAATATTCGTAATAATCGTATCTAGTTTTAAAGGTAGTTTTCTACTCCTCGCCTTCTTTTATTCGAATTAGATTATATACGCCTCGAAGATCTAGTTATATAAAGATTTTTATTATTATAAACCGATTTTATAACTCGTTAATATTTAGTAGAGAGTATTGATTCTTTACTATAATATTATTTAGCTTTTAATAATTTATATATAATCGTAGACTTTTATCCTTCTTTACTATAAAGAGGATTAAATAATTTACTAGTAATTTAAATTCTCGAATAAATTCTTTCTTAAAGTTCTCGTTAATATACCCGCGAAATACTCCGAGTTCCTTTTCTAATAAAGTATAAATAAGTCTAAATATCGGTTATTTATTAAGTTCGAGTTCGATTTTATAATTCTATAATTAATATTTAAATAATACTTTTATAGTTATCTCTTTTTAAAAGAGGTACTTTTATCGTTAATACTTTTTAAGGATATTAGGAGGTTCGTTTTTACCTTTAGAAATTCTAATTTATTCGCCCTATTAACCTCTTTAGTTAATATATATCGAATCGGATCCTTATACGAGGTTATTCTTATATAAAGATAAAGTACTATTAACTTCGACCGGGCTATAATTCGATTTCTTATTTATAGTCATTCTTTATAAGTATATAAATATTATATTAACGACGTCTTTAATACGCGGAAATATAAATACTCCTCTCTTTTAATTAATTATTAGATTATATTTCTTTAATTAAGGTATCCCTAAAATAATATAATAAATAGTTATTTTTATTATATCGAAGGTAATCTCCTTATAATAATATTAAATAATAATTAATAGCGGGAATGTTTCCTCGTTTATTCTTCCTATTAATAATTTCGACCCGTCGGTTAATTAAAGTTTATATTATTTCTTCTTTCCTTATATTAATAGGTTAATTACCTAAGTTATTATCCGAGATATAAAATTATTAATTACTCTTAAGTCTATTATTATAATAACTTTATATCCGTTAATTTTTACTAGTATTTATATATATATACCGTACTAAGTTAAATATAGATATTATTTTAAGGTTAGTATATTAATCTCCTCGTATTTCTCTTTAATATAAGGGACTAGTCTTTTCCCGACGAAGATAAAAATTTATAGTACTTTTTAGACTCGAAGTATCTTTCGTAATCTTCGGTTAAATAGTAGTACTATTCGTTTTAGTTATAATATTTCGTTTTCTTATTATATCCCGTCTAGTTTCGTAACTATAGTTATTATTCTTTATTATAGCCTAGGAAGACTTAATTCTCCCTCTTTTTAATTAAATACTATAGGTAATTATCTTTTACGTAGTTACTTTATTAATTATAATTATATCTTAATTTTATAATATACCTTCGCTCTCCTAAATTATTATAATAATTTTTATAGTATTCGTTTATATATATTAACTAGTATATCTCCTTATATCGTGGGTAATATTTATTATAGGTATAATTAATTTTAGTAGGTTATCTTTTTTCGGGTTTCTTTTTTAATATAATAAATTAGGTTTTAAAATTATCGAGACGGTCTACTACCTAAAGTTATTCTTTAGTATTTATTATATTTTATTTTTATTTTTATCCTTTCTTTAAGTCTTCCTTTAGAGTTTTATCGTTATTATTATCTAATTCTTCGAGCTCTCGAATTCTTTAAGCGATCTTTTTTTTAACGTTCCCCTACTTCTCTAATAAATTATTAAGTATAATATTAATTTATATTAGATCTTTACGGGACCCGGTTATATTATCCGGTATCTCCTTCTTAAGTATATTTAATTATTATTAATTTATTATATTTTTCGAACGATAGTTCCTAGCGATATAGCCCGGTTTATTATAATTATAATAATTTATTATTTTCTTACCCCCTTATTATTATTTACCCTCTTTATAAGATTCTTTTACGGGTCCCTTCTTCGTAAAATCGAGTTTTATTAAAATATAATTATACGGGTTAAGTTTTTCGCGGCGGTAATAATTAACCGAATTATATCCATTACCGAAAACTCTTAAACGTTATTATCCGTTAACTCCTCCGTTATAGCGTTTCTTTATTATATATTCGTATAGTTTATTATTAATTTTAATTATTTATTTTATAAGTATATCGAGGTCTTTAATTACGGTTCCTATTTATATAAATTCGTTTTTTATATTATCTTTTAATCCTCGTCGATATATTATTATAAATATAGTATTATCCTAGTCCGTTAATATTATATAACGTTAAAACTACGCCGAGTAATCGGATATAAACCTTCGTTATATTAAGTACTAAATAATACGAACCGCTATACTATTTTCGTTAGATAGTTTAAATATACGGCGAATCTCGGCTTTAAACCTAAAGAAGTTCTTTATTTAAAACTTTATTAATAAATTATCGGTATCGTATACTACTTCTATATAGCGCTTTAGGAATAGTTTAACCTACTTTTATATATTACCTCTTATATAAATTATTATAAAGATTATCTATTTAATAACTAGTATAGTATTCTCGTTAAATATAAAGAATAGCTAGAGTTATAATAATTAATCGTTAAACTTCTCGCGCTCTTTATAGTAATAATCTAGGCGGGCGATCTTAATATAATCCTCTTCTTCTATAATATTACGTCTTTTTATACCGTTTTAGGTATTTAAGGCTAGGGCCTTTATTAATCCTAAAGTATTTATCTTAAAAATATTTAAAATATTAAGGCTCTCCGTTTAATACCTTAATATAATATTAATAAAACCTAGGTTAATACTCGTAAAGAGGAGTATTAAAGATTAAAGAATAATAGGCTTCGTATTAATATAAAATAAAACTAAATAAATTTAATAAACTTAATTAATAGTTTAGTAAATATCTATATTTAGAATCTATAATTAAAAGTTTTAAGGGAAGTTAAATACGAAGCTCCTATCTACTAAGAAAGTACACTATCTATATAATAGAAGGAAATCGTACTAAGATCTTTATAATCTCCTATAATAGTATAGTTACTAAAAGTTATTAAATATAGTCGCTTATAGTAGCTTGGCTATTAAGAACTATTAAGTATAATCGTTTACCTAGCGCTGCGATTATGATTATAACTACCTCTATCGTGGGTTTAGTTGGTCCCGCGCCAAGATCGTAACACTTAATAATCGTTATTAATATATAGTTATTACGAATTCTTATATACTCTCTCTCTCGATATTAGAATTAAATATAGAGCGATATTAAATTATAACTATATATAGAAAACTAGAGATAATGAAGATTTATATATTATAATAAAAAATAAAAACTAATTTATATTATTATTATATAGAAATATTAAAGTAGTTAGTTTTAAAAATTATTAAAACTATATTAATATTATATTATACACGCGGTTAAAGAGCTTAATAAATTATTATTTCGATTATTTTATATAATCGTAATATTTAATAAAGTATAAATAAATAATTAATTATAATAATTAAATTAATTTCTAAATAATTCTAGGTTAATAGTAACGAAATTCGAGGAAATATAAAAAAAAACGTAATACTATATATTTATTATATCTAAAAGAAGATTAAGGATAAAATTACTCGAGAGGAAATATAATAAAATATATAGTCTCTTTACTAAATATTAAGGAAATTAAAATTCGAAAGTAAAAATAAAAATAACTAGTATTTAAATGAAATAATAGGGTACTTTAAAGAAATTATCGATTTTATAATCTCGTAAACTCTCCTATATTAAGGGGTTAAATTATATTAGAAATTTTATTATATTAAAATTATATTAAAGATTAAAAATTATATAAAGAAGTATAAGAGAAATTAAAATACCTAGATAAAGAAAGCCTTAACTACGGTAAATAACGAAAGAATATATATAATTCGAAGAGCGAAAACGTTTTTATAATAAGAGAGTATATATAAAATCTTATTAAAATCGACGAGGGTATAAGAGCTCGTAAAATAAAAAAGAGAGAAAAATAAATATTTTAAAAAACTTCTTAATTTCTAATAATTAAGAATAATAAAGAGGGAAAGATTAAAAACTTCGAATATAAAATAAAAACTTTATAATGAATTTTATTTCCCCTCTAGCCGATAATAAATCTAAATAATATTAATAAAATAAGATATTTACCTCGGTATATCGAAAACTAGTTTTAACGATTTAGGGCCTAAATGTAAATTACCTCGAGTACTCGAGGTAAATTAAAAATACTTAAATAACTCCAAATATATATCGAGCGCTTATCGAGTATTTATCGAGTAGTTTAATATACGATAAATACTCGATAAATATTTAAAACTATTATAAAATAAATATTTAACTCTCTATAAATATAATTTAAATTTAAAACTTCAAAGACTTTAATTTTAGAAAGTTATATAATTTAAGGCCTAAATTTTTTAAAATCTTAATATTTTATAATTATTTTTATCGACGATAGTAATTCTTTAGAATTATTTTTAATACTAGTAGATTTTAATTCCTAAAATCGATCGATTTAAGCGAAATCCTCGCGAGGATAACGCGTAGGTTATACGCTAAAATATATATTAAAGTATATATTATAATATATAATAACGATAGTTATAAAGATACGATAACGATAGGGTTATAATTATAAATAAAATAAAACAATAATTATAAATAGAATTAGACTAGAATTATAAATAGGAGTTATAAACGAGAGTTAAAATTAATAATATAGTTCTAATTTAGCGCTCGTTAATAGTTATTTTAAATTTACTCGATATATACTCGAGTAGCCCTAGGCCCCTTAATTATCTATTTAGAGTATACGTAGAGTCGATAAATAAATATCGTATTTAAGATTTTCAAGATACTCGTCGAGTATATTAAACCACGACCGAGTTATCTTTTATTTTATCGAGGAGAGTATTTAATAAAAACTATACTAAAGACTCTTATAAATATAATATATATAATATAAAACTATAATAAGAATAGGAAGGGAAAGGTAATAAATTTATTATTATTAAATATAACGAGGGTATTCGTTAATATTTTATATAAATAAATATTATATAATCTTCGAATAAAAAGTATATCGAGTTTAATTATTAATTATATAAGGAACTTTTTATTAAATAAGATTATATCTATAATATTTAATAGAAATAGAAATATAATAGAGGAAGTAATAATTAATATTTTATAAAATAACTTTACTTATTAGGGCTCTTCTAAATCTTCGATATATTATTAATCGAGGAATTAATTAAAATAAATCTATTAATATAAATAAGAAAGTTTATGAATAATATTTATTTATTTATTTATAACGAGAGTACTAAAAAGACCTACGCGAATTTAGAAAAGATTTACGATATTTATTTAAAATAAATAATTATTTACAAAGTGTTATTTACTTTCTAAAAATATAAACTAATTTATATATCGCGAACACCGAAGAAATTTAATATAAAAATAGTAATAAATTTTAGGAATATAATTATTAAATCCGGAACGAGTATTAGAGTCTTAGAATAAAAATTATATCTAGCCTAGATTAAAACTAAAGCGACTAAATAAAGCCGCGTTATAAAATATATAATTAAATCGATATAAAGCGCTACTTTCGCGAAGTATAAAATAATATATATTATAATAATTAGATTAATATTAATACTTATAACTTCGATATAATATTAATTAAACGAGATAGTAGAGGTTATAAAAGAATATACGAGGAAATTAATAATTATTTAAAATAACTTTTTAAGAATAATTTTAAAGAGTATTTAAAACTACTCTAATTTTAATACTCGAAATTATAATAATAATTATATTAATTAATCTTTAATTAGACCGCTTAATAATATAGTATTAAATAATTTAGGGAATTTATTCGGTAACTTTTATTAATAATAAATAAATCTAAAATAAACTCTAGTATAAAGAGAATAAATAATAATAAATATCTTTAATATTAATACTCGAAAAAGAAACCTAAATACTTCGTATATTAGAATTTAAAAAGTAGTACGAGGTAGTAGTTATTATAAAAAAAAGAAAGAATTAAATAAATATTATCGTAGATATTAAAAAATACTAGGATATTAAAATTATTAACTAGAGAGTAAAAGACTAAACTCGTTATTAATAACTAAATAAATAAAAGACTTATAAAATAATAATTCTCGTACGAATTATTAATAAAATATAGAAAGGAGATTTATTTAGGGATTAATTAAATTACTATAATTAAATAAAGAAAACTAAGAATCTTATAATAATATAATTAAAAAATAATAAAATCGAGCTAAACGAGTTCTTATATCGTATAAAAATATTTATAATATATAGCGTTAGTTACTAATATAGATAAAGGAAATAAAGTATAAAATATATATTATTATTTTACTCGGAATTAGCTAGAGAGAGAGCGAAACTAATATAAATAAATATATATATATAATTTTACGAGAATACTAATATAAATCTAAAATAAACATATAATCGCGCGGTAGATAATAAGGATAAAATAACTCGGTTAATTCTCTATTATTAAAGAATAATTAATATAATCTAAATTATTATTAAAATCTATCGATATATCTAGATTTATAAAGAAAAGAAAGAAAAAGAAGAAATTATTAGTTATAGAGTAATGAATATTAATTATCTAATAAATTTATAATAAAGTAGTCGTCGGGCCTTCGAGATAAATAAATAAAATTAAAAAAACTAAAACGGAAGAGAAATAAAAAGAAGAGATAAATGATATTTTAAAATAATTATAACTAAGGATTATTAACTAGTAAAAAGACGGAATAAATTATCGATAAATTAGAGTTTTTAGCTAACGAGATTTCTTTAATAATTAATAAATACTATTAATAACTCTATTAAAAAAGAATTCGCGGAACTCCTTTATTAATAAAATAGTTTTACTAGAGTAGACGTATATATTAATTAAATCTTTTATTTATTTAATTATTATTAACGAGCCTAGTTTTCAAGTCTTTAATTAATAATTTTATTAATCTAATATTCTTTAATATTTCGATTAAGTTTATTTATTCTTTTCTCTTTCTTATAATTATATCTATTATATTTTATTCTTAGAATTCTAGGAAATTAAGTATCTAAGCCTTTTTTTAATTAATAGTATTAAAAATATTAAATATTACTTACTTCTTTTATATTAAAATTTATTCTAGATTCGTTTACTTTTTATAAATATAATTAAATAGATTTCTTAAATCGTTTAATATCGTATTATTAAATAATTTAGTTCAAGATTAATTAATAATATAATTTATTTATTTTTGAATACTAGAATTAAAATAATTTTAAATACTCTTAGAACTATTTAAAAGTAGTTATTCTAAATAATTATAAAAAAACTCGTATATCTCTTTATTTTTTCGTTATCTCTTTTACTTAGTATTATATCGAGGTTATAAATATTAATATTAGTTTTACTACTATATTTTATATTATTTTATTATTTATAAGAGTAATATTTTTATCGGTAAATCTAGAAGCTCCGATTTCTACGTATTTTATATCGAAAATATATAAGATACTAGAAATACGTATTTATTTATATCGAGTATTTTAAATATTTTATATATTAATTAAATACCGATTATATACTAATTAAATAATTTTTTTCTTTTTAAATTTCAACTTTCAATAATATTTAAACTAAGACTCTTATATAAGAGTATAAATATTTTATTTTATTAAATTTTAATCTAGATAATAAATTTTGAATTAAATTTTTATTTACGTTATTTTATAAAATTATAAAATTATTTTTAATTTTAAAATTAACTCTCTTGTATAGATTTTAATTCTAATTTAAAGATTTTAATATTAAAATTTATTAGAGTTATAAAATACGTAAAAGATACTAATTAAATAATAATTAAATAGAATCGCTATTCCGATTTTATTAATATTATATCGATTTAGTAAATTACTTTATAATATAATTTTAGTTAATTATTTTAATTTCGAGTCGATATATAAATTTAAGATTTTAAATCTCGTTTTAAATTCGATAATTATATTCTCGAACTTTATTACTATATTTATATTAAACTTTTTTAGTATTCGAGATAAATAAATAAATTTATATTTCTAGAGAATTAATAATACTTTATAAGTAATTTATTTTTAGATATATATCGTAGGTTTATTTTAAAATTATATAATTTCTTTTAATACTCCCGTTATAAATAAATAAATAAACGTCTTTTATAAATCTTTTAATTTATATTTAATGAATTTATTTTAATATATATCTCGATTAACGATATATTAAAGAGTAAAAAGAGAATAAGCGAAATAAGTAATCTTAATAGAATAATTATTATTATTCCTTTTAACGCGCTCGTTTTCTCTTCTAATATTATAGAACTAATTTTCTTTAATAATAAACTTATTATTTAATTAACGATTAGACTCGAGATATCTTTTATTCGAAAATTGTATAATAACCTCTTATACGAGATATTATCGAATACTTTAATTATAATTAATAATAATTAGTTTATTATCTTTCTCTCCTCGTTTCTATTATAATTCTATATAATATATATTATATATATAAGAGTCTCTAGCGCAGTTTTAACTAAATATTTTCGTCTAGTTTTTATTTATTATAATAGTAGTAATTTATATTTATTCGTTATATTATTTAGCCTTCTAGAGATAATTATTTCTAATATTTTATTAATTACATCGAGGAATATAATAAGATTATATAATTTTAACTCTAAATAATTACTTTTCTTTAATTCTTTAAAGATTACTATCTTAGTAATTTTAAATTATCTCGGATAATATCTTTATTTAAAGTAGATTTAAAATAAATAAATAATAAGATTTATTACCTCCGTTTTAATTATAGTTTTTAAGAATTAATTCGGGATTTTAATTATTCTTTATACTTTATTAACGGTTTAATACTATATTATCTTATATACTTTTATATTAAATATCTCTTAATTTATATCGGGCTCCGAGTATTTTATTTCGTTAATATTATTTAAGTTTATTAATTAATAGAGGAGAAAATAAGATTTTTTGTAAAGTTTTTAGTTTACCCTCGAAGTTTAAATTTTTCCTCGGTTATTATCTTTATAATTAAGAATTAAATGAATTTTTTAATTTTACGAGTTATTATAATTATACTCGTTTTTTTATTTATATTTAATAACTACGTATTATTATATTTAATTAGATTTAGTATACCGCTTCCGCTTTAATACTCTTGAATATTTTCGTATATATAGAACTATTATCTATACTCCCTAGCTAGTTATTTTATTTTATTTAATATATTTATATTAATATTATTTTCATATTAATTTTGATATTATAACTAGTTTACTCTATACTCTCTTTATTCGAAAAACTATCGAATTTAAAAAGAATATTAATAAGAACTCTACTACGACTTAATACTTCTAGATTAATTTATTATATAAATAAATCGAATATAAAGAATTTAAAGAAATAATATATCGATTTTATATTTAAATAAATAATAAAGAAACTAAAAGATTATATATTTTATAAATAAATTAAAAGAATTTAGCGAAGAATATTAATACCCTATTAATATATATTAAACTAAGATATACTACTATTTAATTACGTAAAATTTTATAGTATATAATAATATACTACGAGTTTAATAAGAAACTATAAATTAATAAATAAGAGTAATACTTTAAAAGATAAACGCTCGACGCTAATCGATATTACCGAATATAACCCTAGGTTTTTTATTATTAATATAATTAAATTATTAATTTTATAACTTTATAGTTTATATATTTTATTATAGTATTTAATTTAGAATTCGGTAGCGCTTTAAAGATATTTTATAATTTTATTCTTTAGAGTTTATAATTATTATATATTATTATTTATAGTTAATTAATTAATTAATTTATATACCTATTTAAGTAAAACTACTTCGTTTATAAGAGAGTTCTATAGAATATATATAATATCCGATAGCGTTATTAACTAGCCGTTAAAGAAACTTTTTAAAAGGATAAAAACTTTAATTTATCTTTAATCTCGGTTTTAGATATTTTGGCTTATTAACTAGTAGATTTTTTTATATATTACTAGTTCTTCTTTTAAGTTTCTTCTTCGCGTAAATTTTTAAAATTAGCGATTTTATATTAACTTTAGATAACCTCGTTATTTTATCCTTTATATTTACCCGTCCTTTTAAAATCTATTATTTATCTCCGTTACGAGCCTAAGCCCTTATAGTATATATAAATATAACCGTAGTTAAATATTATATATTTTATTTTACCGGTATACTAGTCTTATTATCCCTCTTTATTATTATTTTATACTCTTTCGCCTTTATTTTTAATTATATATATATAGTTATTTCTTTATTATAGCGGATTTTACGTCCCGCCGGTATTTTAATATAATTACCCGGTTACTAGGGTTACGACTCCTATATAAATATTAATATCTAGGAGTATAAATAAAGATCCTTCTATTTATATAAATTTTATTTTATATATTTATACTTTATTTATTTATTAACGATAAAGGAAAATATTTAGGCCTATAAAACTTTATATAATAATTATTTTATAATTTTTAAAGCGGAGGAAACCCCTTATAATTTAAATATTATTAATATTTAATAAGTAGTTAGACGGGAGTCTTTATTTAAATCTATATCGGTAAAGTGGGAGACCGCACAAGAAAGTCGAGGTACTAAATACGCTTTTTACTACTTTAGGCGGAAAAATAATAAAAAGAGAATATTATTTTAAAAAAAAAAAAAAAATTATTTTAAATAAAAAACCTAAAAATAGTAACTTCGGATTTAAGATTTTAAATCCGTGATTTTCTACTAGCGCCGGGTAGCTCGCTAAGATTATATAGAATATTATAACTATACTAATTTAATTTAAATTTTAAATTATATTAATTTATGAAAATTATATACGCGCGTAATACCCCCTAAACTAGCGCGGTATTATAGACTATATAATTTACTTATTATTATATATATTTAATATCTACCGCCGGTACTATTTAGATTAATTTATTTTAATTTATTCAAAATTATTCAAAATGAGTCGAGGTATTAAATATATATTTAGTAACTCCGGTGTTAAATTAATCTCTAGGGCTAACACATGAGCTAAATAGATCTAAGCGTTTTTTCTATCTTTTTCGGTAGAATACGAGCTCACCGCTTTACCGATATAAGATTTCGATTTCGTATATATATATTTATTCTATACTCTTTCTTATATATAGGTATAATAAATACGTTTTTTTTATAATTCCCTTTTTCTAACGTATTACGCCGCGACTACGGCTACTTTTTTAATTAATTATATCGTAGAGGGTTCGTTCTTTATCGCTTTAATTCGTTAAAGGAGAGGGGGGGAGGAGGAAGAGGAGGAGGAAAAAGAATTTCTTTTTATCGATACTACGGTCGCGTTAAGAATATAAATACCGTTATAAAATAAATTTAACGCGTTACGATATAAAATCTTTTAGTTTTTTAAACTACTATAGTAGTAGTTAAAGATTTATAACTAGTAGGATATATATTTAAATCTCGTTACTAGCTTAATAATAAGTTAATATATTTCAAAATCGAGATAATAATTTAACTCTTAAATCTAGTTTAGGAAACTAATATCTAAGTTTTTTTCTCTATTAATTTTTACAAATAAATTTAATCTAATCTAGAATAATTAAGATAATTAAGATAATTAAGAAGTTTATAATTAATATTAATTACTTTCTAACTTCTACGATAAAGGTTTATTATATTACTTTAAAAACTAATAATAATACTATAAAATATATTTATAAATAAGAGATAGATAGGAATTATTAATTTATATAAAAATATTATAGAGATTCTTTTTTATCTTTAAAATATCTATAAGAATCTTAATTAATAAATTATTATATATAATACTTAGAGCGTATTAATTTAAATAACTAATTAATTTTTATAAAACTTTTACTCGGAATATATATACCTAAAAATAACTATAAATAAAAATAATTATATACTATACTAGGATCTTAATAAGAAGTATTATATACGTTTTTTTTTTTTTAAATTTACTAGGATTAGGTTACTCTTAAAGTAAAAAAGAAATATTTAAAATTATAAATAAAAAGTAACGTACTATCTTCGCTAAAAGTCTATTATTATAAAAGTTATTATTAATACCCGAGTCGTTATTAATAATCGATTATGTAATTTTATAATTAAATAATATATACTATATATAAAATTAACTCTAACGAAGTCGTATATTAAAACGGAAACTTTAATCTTTATTAAATACTTCGATTATAATAAAATTCGGATACTTTTAAGATAATTATCTTAAATTAATTTAGAACGAGGTTGGAAAGAAAGTCTAGGAAAAGATTAAAATATATAAAATAAATATAAAGTATATTTACGAAATTTAAGATATTATAAAATAAATTAATATTTTTAAATCGGATTCGGGAACGAATAATCTCTTCTAAAAAAAACCTAATAAAAGGAAAAATTAAAGTATATTTAATATCTGTACAAAAAGACGAGTTAGGACGCCGGTCTTTCAAGTCGTTAATTACTTTATTTTCTCGTTAGTAAAAATACTCGCTTAAAGTTCTTATAAATAATAGTTACTCTAGAGTATATATTATTATAAATACGATTATTATAAACGACGTTTACGAGAAGTTATAGATAGAACTCGTTCTATTACTATAATTTAAATTAATAAAAAACTTCGACGGCGAGCTAAATTAAAAACTAATTATTTATATAATTCTTTCAAATCTTATTTTTTAATTATAATATATTCTTTTACCCGATATTTATTACCCTATTAAAATAATATAATATTATTTTGAATAAACTATAAATGAATAAATATAAAAATATATTCAATTAAATTACCCCAAGATAAAATTCTATTCGCTTTAAATTACTACGATTATAAAAAAAATATTATATTAATTTAAAAGATTCTTATTTTCCTACTATTTTAAAACTAATTTTTTAAATTAATAATTAAAGATATTAACGAGATAAACTCTAATAATAACTCTCCTCCTCGTATTATTTAATTATTATATAAGAAAAGAATTATTCTTACTCGTTAAATTATTAAATTAACGAAACTAGAAAATATTAAGATTTTAGATATTTATAAAATCGATACTACCTTATTCTACCTCCTCGCGAAAAATGAAATAAATTAGTTATTCTCTATTATAATTAAAGAGATTAATAAACGAATAATTATATTATAGAAAGATATTTAAAACGGAGTTTTTATTAATTAAATTAAAGTATTTAATTTTAAAGAGATTAAAAAGCGATCCTTTTCTAAATATTAAAGTTACTCGGATTTATTCGATAAAATTAAAATCGATAGATTTCCCTTTTATTATTTATACGATTATTAATTAGGATTTGAAAATAAAAATACTAGAGCGAAACTTCTAAAAATAGAATATACCCGATATTTAGATATAAATTAAAGTAAATTAAAAAGTATCTTAAAGAAAATATTGAGAAAGATTTTATTATATTTAATTAATTAATTTTTTATCTTATTTATTTTCTTTATTAAAAAGCCGAATAACGACCTAAAGTTTTATATCGATTATAAATACCTAATTACTTTTATTAAAAAGAATTACTACTCGATTTCTATAATTAATAAAAAATTAATATCTATTCAAGAATATAAATACTTTATAAAACTAGATATTATTATAGTTTTTAATAAATTACGAATATACTTTAATAATAAAAACTATAGTATTTTTATAATATCTTTAGGGTTCTATAAATACTATATATTATTACTTAAACTCACGAATAAACTTACTATTTAATAATAATATATAAATAACCTCTTTTTTAAATATATAAATTAGATATATTAAAAATATCTCGATAATATTTATATCTATAATAAAGCGCGAAAAGAATATATATAATATATTCGAATAATACTTTAAAAAATACGCGAAGCGAGACTCTAAATTAATATTATTTAGTACGAGTTTTATATATAAGAAACTAAATTCCTAGAACTATTAATTTCTATTGAGATTTTACGAATAAATCCTTTTCAATTTAAATTTAAATTATTATTGAGTAGCTAGTACTAGTTAACTTTAGAGTAAACTTAAGTATTTATAAATTTCTATAGATTCTACTAGTATTTTATAAAAGATTTCTTAAAAATCGTTCGCTTTATTATAAAACTAACGCGTAAAAACGTATCGTTCGAATAAATTCTTTAATATTATAAAGTACTCGAGTTATTAAAAATAGTTATTACGAATATCTTTATATTTAAATACTTCGATATAATAGAAGATATTCTAGAAATAAACTTACTCGATTATATTAATAATAATATTCTTTCGTAATATAAAAATAAAAGTAAGGCCTAGCCTACCCGGTTACGTTTTATAATAAAAATTCAATATTAATTAAATATAATTATTAGATTCATAATAAGGAATTACTAGTTATTATATAATATTTAGAATATTAATATTTAGAACTAGAAATAATAAAATTTTATTTTTCGATTTAAGTTATAAATATTTTAATTTATTACCGAATTACTAAAATTCATAAAATAAATAATTATTATATCGAAATACACGCTATTATCGCTAATAATAACGAAAAATATAAAGATATTATACTAGTAAAGTATATTATTTATAATAGAATACTTTATTATATAAATTCGTTATAAATACCCGAAAAACTAATTACTAATATTATTCGCGAATTTTATAATCAATTAATGTATAATTACTCTAGAGATCGCCGTATCTATAATTTCCTTAACCGCGAATTCTACTAACGGGGTATAAAGAGTATACTTATATAATATATTTATAATTATTATATTTATACTTAAGTTAAAGTATTAAGAAATATTTTAGATGAATTATTATAATCGTTACTAGTATATAATAACTATTAATAATATTTTATATATAATTTTATTATCGGTTTACTCTAATCTAAAGAATATAATATTATTTAAATTATATTATATCGATTAATAAAGAAATAATATTATATATTTTATATTAATAAAAAAGATAAAACCTTAGCCGAATTAATAATTTGAATATTTATACGAGATATATTTAGACCTTATAAATTACTAGAGTTTATTTTTATAGATTAATAACCCTAGTTTATTACTTTAATTTAAATATACTTTTATAGAAAACTCGATATAACGGCGAAATTATCGACCGTATCTACTTTTAAATAAATAATTTAACGGAATAGAATAATTAGAGTTTAAAATATATCTTCGCTTATTTTACTCTTATTATAGAATTTTTAAATTCAATACTTATTAATTACTAAATTCGTTAATAACGATATTATAATTATAACTACGAGCGTATTTTTATTCTTTATAAATAAAGAGTTTAATTTACGAATAAACTTTAATTTTAATAATTCTATTTACGATTTAATACTATAATCCCTAAATACGACTTAGACGGAGTAAATAATAAAGAGAATAAAAGAAGTATTATAATATATTAAATAAAATATAAACTAAACTCGCCGAATAATAATATATTAAACGAATAAATACTATATCGATATTAAATTCTAAAAAGGAGAAATAATCTTCTTATTTATTAAAGATATTATTATATCTAGATAATATAAAAAACTAGATAATAAAAGAAGAAAATCTTTTAAAATACTTTTTAAAATTAAAATATTATATCGCTTAAAGTTTTTAACGACTATAAAATAATACGATATCTTTTATACTAATTATATAAATAAGGCTAGAAATAACGCTTTATTAAAATAAAGAAATTTTATATTTAATCTAATTATAACTCTCGGCGACGACGTATAAATAATTAATAATATATTAAATTCTAAGAAAATACGCGGTAAATTAAAATACCGAGTTAAATAGAGAAGTCTTAACTAGGATTTTATATAATATAATATTAACGATAACGAGTTCGAGGTTACGTAGAATATTATCGACGAATATTATATTAAATATTTATAAAAGCCTAGGCCCTAACTTTTAAAAATACTAGAAATTAATATATCTATAAATCGTTATATTATTAATATTAGGGATCGTTTTCTATAACGCTAGAGATATTATTTATTAAAAGGGAAGAAGTAGTATTACGATTATACTCGTCTTCTTATAATTTATATTTAATAAATTATATATTATTATACTCAATTAGGTCTAGTATATTACTTTCGCTTTAATACTCCTATATATTCTCGTAATATAGAATTACTATCTTTACTTCCTAATTAGTTTTTTTTTAATAGATTTATATTAATATTATTTCTATACCGGTTCTAAAACGAGTTTTTATATTCTTCTTAATTCTCTCGCTATAAAAATATTTTATTCTTCGAATTACGTATATTATTTCGTTATTTATTATATATTAAATCTTTTTTATTTAGATATTTCGACTTCGTTTATATTCTTTTATATATATCTTTACTTTTAATATAATTTGGCTCTTTAATATAAACTAGTTTATAATATTATAAAGTTAATAATCTCTTAAAAACCTTCTATTAACTTATTTAAATATTTTTTTCCTTTTTTCCCCCTGAGTTTCAATTTTTTTATATTTAGTACTAAGATTTTATTTATTCCTTTATTTTCTCTTAAATAACTTTATTATCGTTTTTTTAATATAATAAATACGTAATATTATCTTTTTTTTATATTTATTCGAATTTTATTATTACTAGTTTATAATTAGAGCCGTAGTAAAAGACTTTATAAATTATTAAATTATTTATAACTTAATATATATCTCTCGTGAATAATAATAAATCGATGATATTTTTATATCCTTATATAATTAATACTTTTAATAACTCTAATTTTATCTCTATTAACTTTATTATTACTAGATAATCATTTTTTATAATATAATATATATATTACTCAATATTATTTTCGTTAGAATAATAATTTAAAACTTTTTAAAAGAATATATTTAGTCTTTTTTATTAATACTTTCTCTAGTAATAATAATATTAACGAATTATTAATTAAATTAAATTAAATTAATAATAAGTTATATATATCATTAATTCAAATTTCTTGATATTAAGAGATTCTTGAATCGGAGTTATTTTATTTTTAAATTATTTAATTAAAAAACTAAAACTCCTCTCTAGTCTTTTACTCTTTAGTTATAATCTTTATAAAATATAAATTACTTTTATAATAAACTAGTTCTTAATTATTTATATCGATACTTTTATTTATATAAGGGTATATACGAGTCTCTAGACCTCTTTTATAAATTAAATAGAAATAGTTAATAATATTATTATCTAATATTCAAGTAGTCGAATTCTAGTTTTATTTTTGAAAAATTATAATATCGATACTCTTAATTTACTCGTCTTAAAGTAATTTTATTATTAAATTCGATTTCTTTTTAATATTATATTATATAATTTTAAATTTAGTATTAAAATTTATCGCGTATTAATATTATATTTATAAGTCCCTCGTTTCTTTATTATTTAATAATATTAAATCTAGTCAGTTTTCGTTTAACTAGTCGAAAATCGTTATTAGAGAAATATTTGAAATTTAGTAAACTCTTTATCTAAATACGACTAATCTATTAATTTATCTTCATTTTCCTATTTCTTTAAATATAATAATCGCGTCCTAAATTATATTAATTGGATTCGTTATTTCTTTCGTCTTCTTTATATCTCTAGCCGGTATTAATATAGATTTATTATTTATTAATTATACTTAAAGGCTCGAGAATATTTTCCTCGATAATAATACGATTTATTTAAACTTATTCTTTAATTTTTATTTTATTAAATATACTTTACTCTAGGATTAATAGTATTTTAAATAAATCGCGTAGCGCTTCTTCTTTAGGCTTCTAGTATTATATTTATATAATTAATATAACTTTATATATATTTTATATTTAGACCATTTTCTATAAACTAGAATTATATAAATATATCTCTAAAAATTAAAATATTATCTCGAATTACTAGTTCTTTATATCTTTTATATAATAGTAATTATTCGCTTTTTAGGAATTTATTCGTTACTAGTTATTTTATTATATTTAGATCTAGGAATTTAAGAAAAAGTATTAAATATTTCTTCTCGCTATTAAATTTATCTAGTTTATAAATAAATCCTAGTTATTTTATATTTACGATATTTAAACCTAGGTATAATTTATAATTATTCTTCTCTAATATTTTTATTATTATCTTTAATTATTTATATTAAGGACTTTCTTCTTTACGTCGTATAATATTATTAGATAAAAAAATTCTAATACTCTTATCGAGGAGTTAATATTTTTTTTCTATCTAATTATTTTCTTTAAATTTTATTTTATTTCTATTATTATATAATAGAAAATAAAATCTCGTCTCGTTATTTATTTTCCTCTAATAATCGACTCCGTTATTAAATAAACTCCGTTCTAGAATATTTAAATTAATTACGAGTTAATTCTCTTCTTAAGTAATCCTTTAGCCTTAATATTATTTATTCTAATTATTAACTACTTCGCCTTCGCGTTAACTATTACCGTAGAGGAAAGGAAACTCGTTTCGACTATATATTTTATTAAATTGAGTATATTTCTACGAGTAATACTAGCCTAACTTTATATTAACGACGTAGATATACTCTTTATCCTAACGTTTTTAACTATTTATTCTAATAATTATATTTCAATATTTTTTAATTATGTTTTTCTACTATTTCTTATATATAATTAAAGATTATTCTTAATATAAATTATATTAATTATATTTTATAAAATATTAACTATTATATCTCTTTATATTTTATTTCTTCTATAACTTTTAATATTATTACCGCTTATTTTTATAATATTCTTAGAATTTTTTAATTCTTTTTCATTTATTTATTAATTAATTTGATTTTTTAGATATATTTTCGTCGTTATATTAAAGCGCGTTAATAAAGTATATTTCTTTTTTATTCTAATATTTTAGGTACTTCCTTTACTACCTCTCTTTACTCTATTTTACTCGTTATATTACTAGTTATTTATATAGAGGTTATTCCTTATATCGCGAGTAATTATAATTAAATTTACTTATTCGTTCGTACTCGCTTAGTCGCTTATTCTCTCTTTTAGTAGATTTTACGGAGTTATATATATTAAAAGATTATAAGACTAGGAAATCGAACGAGAAATAATACGCGATTTATTTTAAATATTCTAAATTCTTTATTAAAGAATTAAGACTCTAGATATATATTAATAAAGTAAAATCTTAATATCCTTCGAATAATTTAGAAAATCGTTTAGTAGTATTTTTAAAATTAAAACTATTTTAGCGCGAAGTTAGTTCTAATTTAATTAAATAATTTTATAATAAGTTATTTAATCTTTATATTTTCGGAAACTCTTTTCTTTATAAATATATTATTTAATTATATATTAGCGATAAGTAAAATGTATTTAAATTTATATAATAGAGTATATAAATAATATATTATTAGGAAATTTAGTCTATATAACTTTATAGTTAAATCTAGTATAAGACTCGAATTAGATAAATTTCCTAAAGTAGTATTAAATCTAATTACTCGATATTTAGACTTTTATTACTAAAGTATCTCTAGAGTAAATATTATAATTAGTATTATTTAAATACTAAACTAATATATTATTAACTAAATAATCTCATTATTAGTTTATCTAAATATATTATATATAGAAAAATAAATAGTTTTATTATTAAATAATTAATTAATAAATTACTCTTTAATAGATTATTAACTAGGTAATCTTTACTAATACGAAGTTTTTATAGAGATTAATTATAATTAAATACGTTTTCTAATTAACTTTCTAAAAAATTTATAAATAAATAAGAAAATAAAACTACGCGGTATACTAGAAGTAAATCTATATTAGTAAATTCGAAAAAACAAACCTATTTAATCGCTATTTAATTAGTATATAATGCGTATTTTATAGCGTTAGTAAATCTTGGCGCTAAAATTATAGAATTAGAGTTAAAGTTTATATAGGAAAGTTTAATTTAATTTTAAAAAAGATTATATAACTTTATAAAACTACGCTAGTAAAAGTTTAATTAGAAAGTCGGAACCTAGGCTAGAACTAGATTTAGTAATATATTTATATTCTTATATAGAGGTCTTAGTCTAGATACTTTTAAAAGTTAAAGTTAAAAAAAAGTTATAGAATTAGTATAGAATCGCTACTTAATCGGTATATAATACACTTAGAATATAGGATATTAGTAGATACGTATTTCTAGTATTTTACGTATTTTTCGTATAAAATATATAGAAATCGAGGTCTCCTAAGTTACCGATATACGCGGTATATAGTATAATTAGCGAAGTAATAAACTAGATCGTTATTATTATTTTTAGAGTAATTAGTAGAGTAATTAATTATCTTATAACTAGTCTTATTAAATCCTTATTTAAATATATAAATAACGTAGTTTACGAAGTTATTTATTATTTTAATACTATTACTAATATTCTTTTATTTAATAGAAAAGATTTATTTCTATTAAATTAATACTCGGTATATAGATACTCGTATAACTAATTTGAAAAGAGAAGATCTATAAATATAATTAATATATAAATTTATAATATTTATTATTTTAGAAGGAATATATAAAGTATATTATAAAATAGAAAATTATATTATTATAGAAATAATATTTCTAAAGATCTTTAACCTCGCTAAATAAAATAGATTAATACGATTTTAATTTATTAAATATAAACGGAGTTTAACTAAATAAAAATATAGAAATTATTTTAAATAATAATTAGATTTCTTTAATCTTTCTTATTATTATAATTATTATTATTATCGAGGGAGTTTTAATAATTAAGCGAGTTAAAAATATTAAAGAAATTAAAATAATTACTAGAATTACTAAAAGAGTCGTAGTTTTTAAAGATTTATTATTTCTTAAATTAGAGTTAAAACTATTAAGAGAGTTAGAATTAATTCGTAAAGTTATTATCGAAAATTCTTTTACCGAGTCGTTGTTAAAGAAACTAGTATTATATAAATTAAAATATTAAAGAAACTAGTATTAGAGAAGTTAGCGCTAGAGTATTCAATATTATTAGAGAAATTAATATTATTAAAGAATTTAGCGTTATGAAAAGAGTATTTCTAGTATTATTACTAGTAATTTATAACTAAATAAATAACGACTAAATTTAATAGAATTACGTTAATATTTAAGATATAATTAAGATAATCTAATAAATAGAATTTTAGAATTAATAAAAAATAACTAAAATAACTAATATTATTATAAATAGAGTTTTTCTAATCTCTTATTAATACTTTATTTTATATTATTTAATAAAATACTATATTTATTTAATAAAATAAAATCTACGTATTAATTTCTTAATATAATAACTAATTTTTATTAATTTATTTAAATATTACTTCTTTAAGATATAATAATAAGAGTTATCGTACTTATTTTTTATTATATTACGCGACTATATCGATAATATATATTAGTAAAGCGAGAGACCGCTTAGATAGAAAAGTACAAGGGATATAAAATTTATATAGAGAATATATATTTAATACTTCGACTCTTCTTATACGAGCTCCGTATAGCCGGTATTATATAAATATTAAAATACTAGTAATTACAAGATACCGCGCTAAACTAGAGCTATATTTTATATATATAAAGTTTAAATTTTAGGCTAATATTCGTAGAATTAGAAATTAGAAAAATATTAAAAAATATACTTTATAGATATTTTCCGTATAAATTTTATATCCGTTATACTTTTCTACCTAAGTAGTCTCCTCGCTTTATCGATATAGTTATAAGAATTATAAATACTTTTATATATAGTATACTTTTTTAAAGTAAATAAGTCGTTTTTATAAATTCTAAAATCGAAGAATCTAAAATCTTTAACCTTATATTTCTTCTAAATACTAATTTTAATATAAGAGATTTTTATTTCTATTAAGTTCTAAGAATCTACTAGTTTCTTCCTCTACTATTAAAGAGTATAGTTTATTCAAGATAGTTTTATATATTTCATAATTAATTCGAGAATAAAGATTCTAAAAATATATTAATTAATAACGGATTTAATAAATACTATTTCAATATAATACGTAGTTAATTCTAGAGGTATAATTATTAGAGAGTTAAATAAATAACTTATTAAAAGCTTGAGTAATATTTAAATTTATTAAATTATAAAATACTTAAGACGTTAAATATTAATTAGATTATTTGGAAAAAAAGAAAAAAGAATACTCTCGTTATTAACTTTAAGTTCTTAGGATTAATTACTATTAAATTTTATAGAAGTAAACTCGTCCAGTTTATAATTTAATAACTAAATAATTAAATTATTAAAGATTTACTCGAGATTATAATTAGATAATAAATTTATTATTAAAAATTTAAAGAAGTAAATAATTTCAATTATTTGAGATTTAATAGAATAATTAAAATTAAAAACTTAGTGAGATTTTTATATTAAATAACTCTATTAAAATCTATCGAATAACGAGATTATTATAATTTAAACTTATTATAACGTTAAGTTATAATAGATTTAAATTTTAAATAAAAAGAAATATTAAAAGAGCCGATTAAAGATATAGGAGTTTAATACTATACTAAATTATAGAGACGTTAATTCGATAATTTAATAGGGAGATTAATATTATAATTTAATAAATTATATATATATAGTTTATTATTACCGCGGAGTAGATTAAATAAATAATATTCGAGATCGATATATTAAGATTTCTCGAATAATATAGATATTAAATAAGTTATATTATTACGGAGGCGTTAATTATTAGATAGAATTTACTCTTATAATCTCGTTATAATATAAATAAAATAATAATTAGAGGCGATATATTATAGATTCTCTAAATACTCTAAATATAAATAAAAAATAAATTATTTTAATAATTTAATAGAGAGTTTAGAAATATTTATTCGTAGTAGTAAAATATAATATAGAAATATCTAAATATAGAGTATTTAAACGGATATTCTAAATAAATATAATCTCAAATAAATATAATTCGAATAATTTTAATTCGAATAATAGTAGTTTAAATAATTATTTTAAACGAGTTAATTTTAAAGAAAACCTAATTTTAATAGAATATAATTTAAATAGAATTTAGTTTAAATAATCGTTCTAAATGAATTTATTGAATAAATATTCTAAATAGACGTTTTTCAAAAGACGCTCTAAATAGATATTCGAGAGATAAATAAATAGAAATAGTAAAAGACGTAATTTTAGAAAAAAAGATACTATATATAACTAATTCGAATTAACTTAGGTTTGAATAGATATTTTGAATAAATAATAAATAATATAATTATTTATACTACTACATCGGTAAAGCGGGGAGACCGCATAGACGAAAAATACAAAGGATATGGGCTCAGCGCGCATTTTGCGTATAAAGCGCATTTTTCGGTATTATTTTAATTTCTAACTCTACGAGTATTAGCCTAAACCTTAAACTTTATATATATTAAATATAGCGCTAGCTTAGCGCTATGTTCTATACGTACTAGTTTTTTAATATTTAATAAATACCGGCTGTACGGAGCCTATATAAAAAAAGTCGAAGTACTAAATACGTATTTTCCGTATAAATCTCATATCCGTTGCACTTTTCCGCCTAAGCGGTCTCCCGCTTTACTAATATAAGTTATATAACTCGTTAAATATATTTAGTAATATATTTTAAAACGTAGATTTAGTCGCTCTACTATATAATAAAAATTTAATATAATAGTAAATAATAGTAAAGATACTAATTATTCTACAGAAAATCTAGTTTTCTAGTATATTTAATAACGTTTTTATAATTATTATAATTAAAATTATTGGAGCTATAGATTACTTTATTAAAAATATCGAAATTTTAAAAATATAACGATTTTCCAAATATAGTTTAACTCTTTCTAATAATAATATCTTTAATTATTTAATAACTATTAGTTTTATAATATATCTTTATAATTATATAAAAATATTCTATTTTTTTTCTCTAGATATTTATTATAATTTACGAGATATATATATTTAATTATCTATAATTATTTCGATTAATAATAGTATTTAAATTAAATAATATAGTATTTTTATATATATAATATCTTAAAATAATACTAATTCTTACTAGTTTAATATATTAATATAAAATTAAGAAAATAATTTCCGTTAAAATTATTAGGAATAATTTCAATAGTATTTCGATATTTAAATAAAAAAAAATTAAAGATATCTAGTATTATAAACATAGAGGAATTTATTATTAATATTTATAATTATAGATCTAGGAGTAATTAAATTCAAAGATTTCTAATTTTAAATTTAAATAAATTTTATATACTCGATATATTAAAATTAGAGTTTATTATATCTCGATATACTCGAAATAGATAATTATAAAAATATAGAATCGAGGAATAATTAAAATATAAGTCGATTATATATATTATAATATTATTAGATTTATTTTCGATTCCTCTACAATTTATTTTAAAGTCGATATAATTATAATTTATATAAAAGTAAAAAATCGAGAGTAGTGTAATTAGCGCGACGATTAAAAAATTTATTATTTAGAAAATACTCTTATAAATTATTTATAATATTTTAATTAAAAAAAAATAGTTACTACTTTAAAGAAGAGATTAGAGAATTATTCTATATTAATAAATTTTAATATAAATAATATAAATATTTAAATATATATTAAATAAAAATATGAAATTAAAATTATAGAAAGTAGTAAAGAGATAATAAAGAGATAATTAAATATTATTAAAATTTATTTATAAAGATATAAAGTAGGCTTTAAATACTTTAAATATTTATAAATTAATTAAATTAATTTAAATAGAGTAATATTATATCTCAACTCTCGAGCGCTATAAGCGCTCTTGAGAATTAGCGCGCTCTTGAGAATATTTTTAACTCGTGAGAATTTTTAAATTTAAAATACGTTATTAATATAACCCCTATATATAGTTTTATTTATAATTATAGTTTTATTTTATTTATAATTAAATCCCTTATTTATAACTAAGGCTCTATCGTTATTATACTATATAATTATATTTAATAAAATATCGTTATATATATAGTATTATATAGCCCGGGCGTTTTCCCCGCGTAGATTTCGCGCGAATCGATCGAATCCGGGAATTAAAAATTACTAGCGTTAAAGGTAGTTCCAGGGGGTCGCTATTATCGATAAAAATAATTATAGAATATTATATATATATATATATATATAGGCTATAAATAGGGGTATACGTATATTTATAAAAGTAAAAATAACTATATATATATATATTTATAGTAGTAGTAATAGTTATATATACGCGTATCTATAGGTTATAAATACGTATATTTATAATAATAGTAATAACTATATAAATAAATAATCTTAAGCGACTTTAAATAATTTTATAATAATTTTAAAAATCTTAAATAATTCTAAGCGAGCCTATATCGGTAAAGCGGGAGCCTATATGAAAAGAGTCGTGGTATTAAATCCGCTTAGGGCGCTTAGGGTATATATTTTACAATTTTAAAACTAAAAATTAAAAATAATATTGAAAAAAAATGAAAAAAAATAGAATATACTAAAAACCCTAAAAATAGTAACTTCGGATTTAAGATTTTAAATCCGTGATTTTCTACTAGCGCTAGGTAGCTCGTTAAGGTTATATAGAGTATTATAATTATACTAATTTAATTTCGATTTTAAATTACGTTAATTTATGAAAATTATATATACGCGTAATACCCCTTAAGCTAGCGCGGTATTATAGACTATATAATTCACTTATTACTATATATATTTAATTATTTACCGGTACTACTTAGACTAACTTATTCCGATTTATTTAAAATTATTTAAAATAAATCGAGGTATTAAATGCGTATTTAGTAACTTTAGACGAAAGTAGGTATTAAATCGATCTCTAGGGCTAGTATATAAACTAAATAGATCTAAACGCCTTTTCTACTTTTTTTAATAAAATACGGGTTTACCGCTTTATTAATATAAATAAATTTAAACGAGTTTAAATAAATTTAAACGAGCCTAAACGGGCCTAAAAATTCTTAATTAATTTTAAATTATTTTAGCGCTCGCGAGCGGGCCTAAATACTCCGAGTAAATTAAAATCGTTTATATTTTTATAAATATATTATCCTCCTTTATTAAATAATTTTAAATTATTCGAATTTTAATTTTTTATTATTTTTAGCGAAGTAATACCCCTAGAATTATAATAAATAAAAAATAATTAATAAAATTATAAAGAACAAATTTACTAATATATTTATTTATTTAATTTTTATTAATTTATTTATTCGATATTCGAAGTGAAATTACTTAAAGTTAATTTAGTTATAGAATTTATTTATTAAAATTATAATTTCTTAATTACGGAGTTATTAATTTCTAAATTAACGAAAAAAATAAAGTATATTAAAGTATCGACGTTATAATGATAATTATATTAAAATATTATTATAAATATTATTAAAGTAATATTATTACGAGTATTATTAGAATAATATTATAAATATATCTATATATTCTAGAATTAGTATTCAATTAACTAGATTAATTATTATATTATTAATATAATAAATATAGTAAAAGTGATTTTAAATAGTTACGGAAATAATAGTATATTATTTTAATATAAAAAGATAAAAAACGATATTTATAAATAAATACTCTACGCTTAGATTTATATTCTATTAAAATATAAAGTAAATAATATTTATATTATTATTATATAGAAAAACTAGAGTAGTTAATTATAAGGGTAAAGTATATTAATATAATATTATTATAGAGTAGATTTTAATATAAATATTATTAAATTAAACCTCGGTACTTTTATAATAGGACTAGCGCCTTGGCCTAATTCTAGTATATTAGGCCCGTAATTTTATAGAATAATTAATATCTTTTACTAAATTAATAAAATTATATATTCTATATAAATATCTTAATAGATATTATACGCGCGGTTAGCGAGGCTAATTAACTCTTGTTTAGATTTTATATTATTATAGAGTCCCTCGAGTATCCTACTTGCCTCTGAATTAGTCCAGTACCGAGCTCCTGAGTAGAAGTTTTATAGATCATGCCCCTACAAAACTCCCTCATCCACCCATTCGAGTGTGTTGGGAAGCGCGTGCAAGAGGTGGAATATCAATGGGCTGCAGATAGTGAGCTTGGCGATGATTCTAACGATGATTTTGATGTATCTGCTGTCGTTCTTGCCTATGTCACAGCCGCAGATAGAGCTTAACCATGGTTCTAGTAATGTCATCGGCCAGTATTGCTTCAGCGTGAAGGGAGACAATCGAAAGTATCGTTTGAGTAGGACGATTTATTCAGTTGTAGGACGGCTTGGCGACTTCGCGCGGGGCCGAGGCAAGGGCAAAACAATAGAGTACTCTCTTACTCTCAACAGTCTCTGTGTCGTCCATTTCTACACATTCACCCTGCTAACATATAGTCGAGCTATACTAGCTGGTTCCTGCCCTCGTACCCTTCTTCCACTTCCACTTATACCAGATTCCCCTGAGCCTTCGACTCCTTTATCTACACCACATCAGCACACGCCTTAGATCATGTCTGTTCGCCTGCGTCAGCAATATCAAGCAGGTATTGCCCAGGATACCGACATATCCAGCTATGCCAACAATACTGACGCACCTCGTCGTATTATTATAAGACATCCTGGCTATCCTGACGAGCACAACACTCTATTCAACCTTCTTGCGCCAGACACCAACAGTACTACACTTAAACACGGACTCTGTCATAGCCTAATCTTGATCGCATGCGGCATCGTGGCTGGTAATAGCTACGATGGATATCTCTCGCTGCAACCCTACGGACCAGAAATTCAGGAGGGTGAAAACGATGTGTTGAAAGAGGAGGAGTACTACTTCTGTCTGCCGACAACAAAAACTACATACTCAAGCTCAGAAACATCTGGTAAGGCTCGATCTCGCCTTTATCCTGCTTTGACTAATAGACTGCTAACCCGGCTCGTCATAGCACGCCCTCCTCTTACGTCTACCCCTGCCTCTCCTTCTCCCTCTACCTCAACCTTGGTCAGCCCGTCTACGCCCGCAGCCTATCCAATATACTCCTGCTTTGACGATTGGCCCTTTCCTCATGGTAGACTACCGAGATACTGGCGCGGCCCCTCACAACCCCGACCCAACCGGGTGACTCGATCATACCCTGCGTCTGCATGTTCCCAAGCAGTTACTGCTCGGGACGGAGCCTGTCGACTCACAGACACCGTGGAGTCATTCGATGTAGCCCACGTCATTCCGAAGACAGAAGACACTTGGTTTGGAAGGAATGATATGAACCGCTACTCCAGCGACCCCAGCAGCACTACATCTGTCAACGATATGAAGAATTGCCTTCTTCTTCGTACCGATGTCCATCGTCAATACGATGCTTTCAAATGGGTGATTGCGCCCAAGGCCACATCGGCCGATACTAGTAATTCTAGTACATGCTGGGTCTTCCATCTACTGCACGACTCTCCAGAGCTAGCTAAGCTCTATCATAATGTCCCACTTCAGCCTATACCTGGTATCAGCGCTGAATACCTCCTCGCCGGATTCGCAAAGGCCATCTTTCCTATGCTTGGTCCCTTTCTACAGAACCGAGTGCCTCGTTTTCTCTATACAAAGGTCGGTAGCAGTCGGCGGGAAAAGTGGGTCGATGGGCAAGACCTGGCTTTCCAGTTTCCTATTCCGGGCTGTCGCTCGCGCACTCAGAGTCAGAGTCCTAGCAAGAAGCGGCCCGCTACTAAGATTTCCGGCGACGATGAGGCGGCCGATTGTGACAACATGACTCTCGGTCGTCGAACCCCACCCTTAGACATCGCACCAGAGGATCGGAATTCAGGAAAGAGAAAAAGATCTCGCTCAGTTTCGCAGCAACAAATTGATCGAGCTGTTGAAGCCAGACTATCTTCGTCAAAACGCCTTCAACGCTGGTCGGCCTGCGACATAGTAGTAGATCAGCGGAACCCATTCTATGACGAGTGTACCTGCGAAGCTGGGCCTGTAGAAATACCAACATTATCGCAGTCCGATCAGAGCGAGACGGCAAGAGTCTCAAACTTCCAGTTCTGTGCCTCGAAATTCTGTCGAAGATTAGAGGAAGCTCGAAAGATGGGTAGACTACGCCGGAGTGCCTTGGAGGCTGAACGAGCAAAATCTGGCACTGGCAGCACGTGGGAGGAATTGCAGGAATGGGCCAATACAGTAACTGTCGCAGGACTTCGCTCCGAGAACGTTGAGGAGTGGTGGTGGGTGCAAGGTTTGGATGTACGAGATAGTCAGATATAGTCAGTTCAAAATTCTTGAATGAATGACTCAGTCAAAATGTCTGCTTGTTCACGTCGCTCTACGCTAAAAAGCGATCGCCTACCTGATGCGTTCCCTATACATATCTGAGCGGAAGAGGTAAAGGCGCTAGAACTATTATCAACGCGAGAAATACTAAGACTGTATTACCCTATCTAAGTCCTAGTATTCTATACATAGTAGGTCCTACGAGCGGTAGCACCGTTGTTATTATATTTCGAGACACGGTTATTCTGAAAGCGTTTCCTGCAATCGAATTATCTGACTATAATTCAAGTCGATTGAATCTAATTGCTAGTATGTCGTTCCTGCGCCCAGAATATTGGTTTGAATCTCATATATATTCCTTATTAATAACACCTAAATGGCGCTGCGCGAGAGATTGGGCATTCCCAAATGTACTACGTCAAGAATAGGCGTCGTTTTAGGAACCGGATCCCTTATTGTAATTCTTCAAGCGATATCTACTTTAACAGTACTAAACTAGTGCTGCGATACCGAATTCTCGCCTTATTGCCTTTCCTAGGGAGCTATTAAGAAACTAAGGTCTATAAAAGTACCCTATCGTCCTTCTTTATCATACCCCGCTAATATCCTAAAACCCCTCATATGCGCCCTCTTCCTCGCCCTCTCCCTCGCCCTCTCAGCTATACCCTCCCCCTTACTATCCATAATATCCCTCTCCACCCCCTTCTCCAACAACGCAATCGCAACCCCATAATGGCCCCCAGAAGCAGCATTGAAAAGCGGACTTCTCCCTCTCTGATCCCTACTATCAGGATCCGCGCCAGCATCCAGCAGCGATTTTACAATCAACTCATTACCTGCCTTGGCAGCTAGCGCTAAGGGTGTAGAGCCGTTACCATCGGCAAGGTCGAATGGAAAGTGTTGCGATAGAAGATCTCTGATCAGGGCGATGTCGGCGTCAGGACCGTCGAAGTTGGTATCGTATCTGGGGATCAGGTATTCGAAGTACCACGCACGTTGAGCTACTGCGTCATGTAGTTTGGCGATGTCAGTCCATTTGGAAGAAACTTCGTCTGTTCCGCAGTGATGAGAGAGTGTGAGGAGGAGCTCGTGTTTGCCGGCTGCTGCTGCGCTTTGGAAAGTTTCGTCAGTGATAGCGATGTTTTTGGCGTGCTTGAGTAGGAATTCCATTAATAATTCGGAGACCGAAGAGTTTCCGGCAGCTTTTATGAGTACATCGTGCGTGATGTTGAGAGATAGCTTGCGGTCGATATATAGCTCCAGCATCTCCATCGCACCCTCTCCTCTATCAATCATTGCTTGGATAACCTCTTCACCTATGTGGAAGTCCTTAATCTTGTCGAGTAGGAACTTTATGGCCTTCAGGCTTTGTGGATTCCCTGCTGCTACTTAAAGCAGCGTCGAAGACACGTTCGGCTCGTAGCATCGAGTCCAAACCGACTCGAAGGTTTCAATAGTAGCATTGCGAGCTGCTGGATCGAGAGATTTTTCTGAGATGGGCAAATCAATGGCTCGTTCCAACAGTAGCCGTACCATCGCCATATCCGCCCAGAAATCAAAATTAGGTGCCTTCAAAGCGCTTGCAATAACATTTTCCGTAATCTTTACGTCACTAGAACGCTTTAGCAAGAATTCCATAGTTCGTGGCACTTCCTTAGAGGCTGTCGTCATCAATAGCTTTCCCGTAACGTCAATTTGACCCACGCGTTTCTCTAGCAGTATTAATACTTCCAGTCCGTACCCTTCGTTAGCTGCTGCCGCGTTCTAAAAACAGTCTGTAATATAAGAAGCCGAGGTCGTTCCCAGCATAATCTTTACTAGCTCGTCGCCAAACCGGCGATTCCCAGCAGCTACTTTCAGGATCAGCTCGGTAATCTTGAGGTTATTATTATGGTCTAACAGGAGCTGCATCGATTCGTAAGAGCCTGCTGTTTCCGCCAGCGCCTCTAGCACTTCTACCGTCAGCACAGACCTATCACTATCTTCCATAAGCAGCTTTATGGAATTAGCTCCATCAAACTCGTTCCATGCAGCAGCCATGAACACGTCTTCCGAGATCTTAGTGCCTTTTAGCTCGGCCGGCCAACACTTTCATAATTTCTAATCCGTAGTAGCCGTTGCCTGCGGTTTTCTTCATCATTTCATTCAATTCCTTCCTTATCATCGCATCATCCGCTTTGGCCAAGAGGACAATCATCACAGCCTTGCCATCGCGCCAGTTGGCCGCTCCTATTCGAAGCATAGCCGTCGATATAACCTGGTCACGATCAAGAAGCATTCGCAAGACTGGTGCGCAACCCTGAGTCGCCGCTGCAACCAGCACGGAGTGGGAGATGGTCCCTCCATAATCGAGCGACAGTTGCAAGACACCGCCATCTCGATTCAACGCAGCTCCACGCATCGCGTTGGACGTGATAGTAGTGGTACCACGCCCGAGCACAATCTGAAGTATTTCACCATTGCAGTTGGCCACGACGTTTTCCAACGTGGTAGTAGTAAGCTGGAAGTCCTAATGATCAATGAGCAATTTCATCACTTCATTATTTTCTCCAATCACCGCCCGTGTGAACATGTCCTCAGACAGCTGGATATCCTATGTCGATCCAGTAGAGCTTGGAATTCACTTCCATTTATTTCACTTGCTGCTGCAGCCAGTAACTCGTTCGAGACTTTGGGGGCATCGTAATGATTAAGAAGGACATCTACCTTGCCAGTACGCCCGTCTTGTCTACTTTCTGATGCCGAAATCACCAAATCTGTCGTGAGTTTGGTATTCGGGGCTTGATCCAGCACCCACGCCAAAGTCTCAGCTTTCATGTTTGCCGCCACTTTTCGACGAAGTCTTCTGGGATATCGCACTCTCCACGTTTGGTCAGGAGCGTCTTCAGTGCCTCATCTTGACCACTGAGCGCCGCAATATCCCACGCCGTTCTTCTCTCTTCAACACCTAGCTGCGGGTTCTTGAGACTCTCGCGGAGGATCTCACAGAATCCAAAAGCACAAGCTAACAAGAAGGGCGTAGTCAGAGGGTTAGGGTACTCATCTAAGGCTTTTCTGAGGTAATATAGCGCATGATCGCCGTAATCGCGATGCCGATAGGAGAGCATCCATGCATCGAGTGGTGAAGGGCTCCCACAATCCGTGGACAGGAAGAATTGAAAGAGCCCTGGAAAACGAGCATGAGTTTGCCTGCCCTCTTCTAGAATAGAAGCGCAATGTTTCGTCCAGTAAAGCGTGGAGTACTTATGAAAGCCACCCACAATTGACTCCGAGGTCGATGCTAACTTACTGTAGACGTTAACGGCGCACTTATCTTTGAAGAGATCTTTTGCAGTCAGAGACTCTGTTGAGCCGATGAGCTGTATCAAACATATTTCTGCTGCAAGAACGTCGCATGCTACTGGCGTATACTCGGCTCGAGTCTTAAGGAACTCTCGCACAGAGAGGTGCGCAAAGCGAAAGGTATCAAGAGCATCATCAAATACGACGAAATCATGACAGAGATCGAGTATATACTCTTTGTTGACTTCTTCCACAGAGATAGGAAGTTCAATAGCAACTGCCGTGCGGAGCTCGAAAGAGTTCATAAAGAGCAACCATTTCAGGATATTACTAATAGTAGCGCGACTGGCTTCCCCACCGTATCGGGATATCTGTTTTTTGTACAGAAGATTTGGAAACCATTGACGTGCGACGCTAAAAGGATGACCCGCACACCTTATTTAGGTGGGGCAACCACTAATATTAAATGAACGTATATATAATGAGTTATTCGTGTAGTAGGCCCGTAGTAGTATCCTAATTAGGTAGAATTAAAGCTAGGCTAAGGCCTAGTTATAATATAGTATATAATTCGCCTATTCCTAGTTTTTATAGAGGTATAATCGTTATTATTACCCTAAAATACCTTTAAAGAAGCCTAGAAACGGTAGTAGTAAAAAATTATTATTAAAAAAACCCTCTCCTAAGAAATAACACTCGTCTATATTATTAAAAAATATTATTACCGATAAGATAACTTCTATAACTCTTTTATTTATTTAATAAATAAAATTATCTTAACCTCGTTTAAAGTAGACTCCGAGTTATTTAAAAATTTATAATTTAATTTTAACTCCTCCTCTTAAGATCTTAATATATTTAAAGTTTATTATTAAGAAGCTAGATAATAGCCCTAGGCGGCGAGTCGTTAATAAATAAAATAATTCTTAGTTTAAATCGAGTTAATTTATACCTCTACCGCCTCTAAAAGTTTTTAGAACTCTCTTTTTTATAACTCGAAAAAACTTCGGTAAATTTATAAACTAGGTTAAGAATTAGGTTAAGTATATTCTTATTTTTATATTATCGTTATTGTCGAGGCGTAGTTTATTCCTACGGAGGAGATTATTTAATAATAAAGATAAAAATAAGGATCCCGAATAAGAAACTATAATAATAGTAATAAGAGTAATAATTAAATTTACTACTATTAAAGCCGTTAAGGTTTATAAAGTTACTAAGATTATTATTATTAAAATTATTAAATTAGTTATTATTAAAGTTACTATTAAAGTTATTATTATTTAAATTATAATTAAAATTACTAGTACTATTATTAAAGTTAACGTCTTAATATTCTAGAGTAAAAATAGGTTTATTAAGGAGTCTATAGTACGGGTAATACTTTATTAAATACGTATTTTATTATATTAAATAAAGAAGCCGACTATCCTCTTTAATAAAGTAAAGAACTATAATATTAATAGTTTAAATCTATTCCTATTAAGGCGAGTCTTTAAGGAGTATTATGAAAAGATTATTAAATATACTTTTAACCGTAGACTACCTACGTTTCGGGTCTTTATAACGGCGACGTTATTATATAAGAAACTACCGGCGACGAGACGATATCCGTAGTCTATAAACGACGATAGTAGCTAGTATATTATCGAGGGTTAACAAAATATATTCTTTATAAACGGTAAGAATAAACTTAAAGTAGAATTACTATTATATTAAACTCTTACTCTTATAGAGGAAGTATTTATTATTATACCTATATTATTATAACTAGTCGCCGTTACTCTTTTTATTACTAACTCTAGTACCGGAGTTAATATTAATAATTTTACTTCTATTTTATTTAAGGTAATTAAAGGGAATAATTTTATAAATCGCTAGTTTATTACCTTAAAGTAGTCGAACGCTTTAGATTTTAATACTATTTTAATTTAAAGAATTCTTAGCCGCTAAATATATAAGAAGTATAAATACTCGAATAAGAATAAATACTACTAGGTTAATAAGGATGAAATATACTATATATTATTAAATAAAGATATTATAATTTAGTAGAGAGTTATTAAGCTAGACGTTTTAAAACGATTAAATAAAAAAGAACCGCCGGCGAGAATAAAAAAGAAGTAGAAAAATAAGAAAAAACGTAAAGAAAGAAATAAAAAACGAGAGTAAAAGAATAAACCTATACTATTTAGGCTAATACCGCCGCTATTAATAAATTATTTATATCCGCCGTTTATTTATATATATATATTTTCTTTTATTTAGCCGGTAGCCCCCTCTTTAATAAATATTAGAATTTTTATACTAAAAACTAAAATATAGGTTAAAAGAGTTTTAAGAAAAATAAAAGAGTTTTTTTATTACTAACCCTCTCGTTTTATTATATACGGTTTTATTATTTTATCTTATCGCGGTAGTAGCCTAGTTAACGGCGACGTGGCTAAATTAATTAAATAAATTAAATTTAAATTATAATACCGCGATAAGCCTAGCTTAAAGGACGTAAAGAATAAATTATTAAATAAAAACTATACTATAAAAGACGTTTAAGGGTAGAAAGATAATAAATTCGAATATAAATAAAAGAAGCTAGAGATTATACCTAGAATAAAATACTCGTTTATTTATTTTATTAACTAATTTAGGTATAAAAAGAGGGGTTTTTAAATAAAAAGTACTACTAATTTTAAATATCTCTCGAATATTTCTATAAAAGACTCGTTAGCCCTAATTAATTATATTCTAGATATATTACCTAGTACCTTTACTAGGAGGCCTATACTAGTAACTAAAGACCGTATTATTAATTTAATTAAATATAACGACGACGACGGTTAAAACTACGGAGCGGACGAGGATTTAAATAATCTATATACTTTTATTAATAATTAAACTACCGAGGGGTAAATAAGTTAAAGTTATTAATTTCTACGAGCTATTTAGAAATTTATATATATAAACTATTCTTTTACTTTATATTATCGTAGATATTATTATCGTTTTCTTCTTTTTTTTCTTAAATATTTATTTTATCTTTATAGTTAATATTTAATTACTGGAAGATATTACTAGGATCTTTATAATTAGTTTATAATTTTATTATTAAATTTAGGAAGTAACTAAATCGCCCCTCGTCTACGTATATTTAAATAATATTAAAGTACCGTTTTATCTAGCTCTTTAAAATTAAAAACGACGTTTTAATAAAGTTAAAATCGGGTAAATAAAGAAAGAAGTATTCGAGTAGAATACCGGCGTTAATATATAGCCTAGCTAGAACTAGATTATAATAAATATTAATATTATTATAAACTATTACTAAAAGTACGTTATCGTTTTCGAAATAACCGTAGCGAGGGAGTATATTATATTCGATAAAATTATTAAATATCGCCGCCGTTATTAACTTTTAATAAATAATCTAGTCGAGGTAACTATTAATAATATATATAAATAAGAGACTCTACCTCCTATTTCTATATAAACTTTAGATAATTAACGGGGTAATATTAATAAAAGTTTAATTATACTTCCTATTACCTATTAAAATTAGTTACGTCGACGTTATATATATAAATTTAAAATATACTAGTATATTTATAAATAGTACTCTCGTCTAGAAAGATTAATTAATTAGTTTATTACTTTATTAATTTTACGAACTAAATAATCTTTAAAGTCTAATTATATTTACGAGTAATTTTTCGTTAAATCTTTTTATTTTAATTTAGGCGGTATAAATACTCCTAAATAATAATTTTACCGATAATAATATTATACTCGTTTAATAAAAAATAGGTTATTTCGTTTAAATAAGTTATCGGCCGCTTAGTAAAATAATATAAAAATTTATATTTTAAAAACTCGTTAATCTTCCTAAACTACTCTTTTATATTTTTACTCGGTATAAAAACGGTACTATAGAGTCTTTATATCGTTATTATCCTTTATAATATACGTAGGCTTACGTTATAAAGGCTGGTAGCGATATTATCGATATTATATCCTAACTCGAATTTATACTAGATTAAGGCGCGAATAAACTCTAGTATAACGGCGACTATAACGATAATAAAGAGACGACGACGAGGTAAGACTCTACTAAACTACGCCACTTATATAATTTTAAATTTAATTATTTAGGATAAATTTATAGTATATTTACACCTATATATTATTCTATTTAATATTAGTAGTTACCCTACCCAAATAAGGTATACGGGCTATCCTTTTAACGTCGCACGTCAATGGTTTCCAAATCTTCTATAGATTTCCAAGTAAAGTTCCTCGAGACCGGGGTAGGAGACGACCTAACACAGTTCCGACATCCGCATCTAGTTTAAATGTACACAGAACTTCCAATTGTAGAAGGATTCACCCCTCAACCGGCCACACCCCTCGGTCGGCCACCCTGTAGGGCTAGGTACCCAGGAATCCTTGGTTTTCTTTCTCCGGGCTCTAGCTCTAGGGATCTTTTAGGGGGTAGGCGATTAATCACTATATTTTACGAACCACACAAGTATGAATAAATATTTTGGTACGAAAATCATAGTAATTATTTATTGCTACAACTTTATACTCGGGGTCCTGATATTAAGGCGGCTGTTTGAGGAGTTATAGTAGAGTGGCCGACTAAGGGGTATGGCCGGTTGAGGGGTGAATCCTTCTAAGGCCGCCCACGGAAACTTTTCAAATTAGCGAGCATCGCTGTGAGTTCTTAGCAATGAGATTGAGCACTCACATACCATCAGCGCCTTTGCTGACTTGCTTAATGATAAGAAACTTCAGCTCCTCTTTGCACTTGCTGTAGCGCAATAGACGTCGATTGCTGACTAGCCTTTCTGTTTCCGTCCGCACAAATTCTTCAATGTCGCGTTGGTTCTTGTCTGAAGCGAGATCAAGGCTTGAGTATTCGTTAAGTGTGTATATAATGTCCTGATCGTCTCGGCTAGAGACGAAGACTTTGACCAATCTAACAGCCTCTTGCAAGATGTCCTCTAATGCTTCGAGCAAGGCGTGACGATCCTCTGAATCAATCTCGTCTAGGGCATCGATGACGATTGTTGTCATACGATACTGTTCGACCAGCTTAAGGATGAGATCGCGGCTTTCCTCTAATCATAGACCACTAGAGAGATAACCTTGGCCTTTCCTTTCGTACTTCTCAATGATAGAAGGCCTCAGTGGGACTCCAGGCTGCATGCAAGAGAGTTGTCGCACAATACTAGCGAGTATGGCGTCCGGGTTTGAACGCTCCGGCTCGGCAGCATTTCTCGAGCAATAGAAATAGACTGGCGGAGGATTTTGGCCGGCCGCAGACCTTCTCATCGCATCATCGATAAACATCGCTGTTAGTGTGCTCTTACCGGAGCCGACCTTCCCATGGAGCCATAATAGGGAGCAGGTACTCTCCTTGTGCCATCGAGTATAGACGGGATCTTCCAGAAGCCATTTGCCAGGCCCTGGAACGTCACTGCGCTTGATTTGTTTGTGGTGCTCAATGTATGGTTGGGATGATATCTAGCTCAGGATTTCGATACGCTTGGATGTTTCTAGGCGGTCTTCGAGACCTTGGAGCTGAATGTCCATCCGATTTATTGGTCCATCGATTATGCGCAGAATACGCAGAAGCTCTGCATGCTTCTGATTTCCATCGATAGCAAGGGCGTCAAGGGTATCGCTCTTGGTGTTGTGGCTCTCTGTCTGAACGATAACCGCACAGCGATCAACCTCTGACTGTTCGAGAGTTAATTTGGTCGACAGCTCCTGACATTCCTCCTCAAAAACGAAAACACCCTTTAGCAGGCGTCTAGGCGTGCTTTGCTGGAAGAATACTTTAGCTTTAGACAGATAGAGCAGAATAGCAGTATAAAGGCCAATAAGCGCTTCCTTGAGTTTTTTGGTCGCCGGAGATGGGTGGCGCAAAAATGTATCCTCGAATATGGCATAACGGCTGATTATGCGTGCCATTGCTTCGACGCTTTTAACCATGAATTCGAATTTGACAATATCGCTGACAGCTTCCTAAGAAGTCATGAGCCATGAAAGAACCAGGGGTTGTATCAATGTGCTGCGGTATGGAGTGGTCTATATCGGAGTTCTGGTAGAGCCAAACAGCCTACTAGCAAGTAATGGAAACTTTGTACCTGGAGAATGAAGCGTATGCCTGCCCATGGCAATGCAGTATGTTGAGGATCGTATTAGACCGCGTTGTCTCCAATTTGCTTGAAGAGATTAATCCAGGAAACGATCTTGCCGAATAGATCTCTCAGAATGATGGTCTCGCCATTATCCGGTCGACGAAAGCGCTATCGTTTCTCGATACAATCGTCCCTGGCGGTTTCTGTCAGGGGTTGTAGATCTGATAGGACATTGATTCGGTCCTGGCCATCAAGTGCGACCTGTTCGCGATCTTCTTTGCCTAATGTCTCCAAAGCAGATACCCAACTTTATCATTATCGATCTCGATGAGCAGGCTAAGGACACGCCTCTTGGAGTAGCGTAAATAAAAAGGTTGCAATTTTCGGCTCCAGGCGGAAGGTTTTACACAATTACCTAGTTGTTTAGTAGACAATATAGAATTATGAGCGGATTAATGAGGAGGGGGGAGCTATATAGGTACGGGGAAGATTCAGCTTCTCGGTGACAATCGGTATAATACAAATACCACTTGAGGCCCCTACTACTAGTATCAGCCTATAGAGTATTACTAAGAAAAAAACTTTATAATTAAAGTATAGCCCTAATTTAGGACTCCCGAATATATTTAAAATTATTGAAAACTTATTACTTTATATAAATATATTCAGTAATAAAATCTATATATATATTTTATTAAATACGAACTTTTAACTACTACTCGGTATAGTTTAAAAATTTAAGAAATTTTATATTATATCGTATTTAATTGAGTTTATAATAGTATTTTTAAATTATTTATAATCGTAGTAAGTAATAATAAAAGAAAAAAATTCCTTTTTCTTTTTCTTTTTCTTTCTCCTCTCTCTCTTTTCATAAATTAGAATAATAATAAATATCGAAATCTCTTAGACTATTATCGTAGCCCTCGTATAACGGGGTTAAGTTATAAATAATATAAAAAAAACGTATTTATAATATTTATATATAAAATCGAAAAATTAGGTTTAAATAAAAGCTCTTTTCTAATTTTTTATTAAATATTAATAAATAATTAAAGTTATAAAGATTCTTGCTTATTTTAAAAAATAAAAAATAATTATTATACAAAATTTAATAAATTTAAACGTCTCCCTTCGTTATTAATAAATAAATAAGATATAAATATATAAAACAAAATTTGAATAAATAAAAGAATTTTTATTTATATAATTTAGTTATTAATATTTATACAAGAGTGTTCTTTAAATTAACCGGGTATTTGTATTAAAATATCGATAAATTATAAAGTTCGCTATAATTAAAAAATAACTCTATATATATATAATTAAGAATTAAGTATAAAAATATAAGAAAAAAGTAATAAAAAGAGTTAATAGAGTTAATATACCGATATAATAAAATATATAATATAAAATTAAAGTTATAACGATTATATTACGAGGGTTTAAACTCGTCGAAATAATAAATCAAAAATACTAAACGAATAAATAAAGAAAGATTAAAATAATAAAATTATTTAATAATACGAACTAATAATATTAATAATTTAACGAAAAAAATAAAAAAATAAAAAGAATAATAATATACTATTTAATTTATAACGTAGATAAATTATTTAAATAAAGAGTTTAGAGATAAGTTAAATACTTTACTTTCTTTCAAAAAAAAGTAAATAGTTAATTAATATTACTAGTTAATATTACTCTATTTCGCGACCTCTATATTAATATAATAATATTATTAGAGTAGGCCTATATATTAATTAATATAAAGATATATAATCTAGATTATTAAAAGAGAACTAAATTCTGAATCTTTAATATCTCGATCTCTCGGGGATAAGAATATCAAGATATAAAATTCCGAAATTTATATAATTATATTTACGAAAGAAATACGCTTTTAGATTCTAATTTCGTATATAATATTATAATTCTAATCGAGTTACAAGATATAAATAAATTTAGTATAAATATCTCGATTTTCTATTTATATATATTAGTAGTAATCTATAATTTCTAATAATAAAAATAATATATATATATAGAATATAGATTTAAGATAGAATATTTTAATATTCCTCTTTTTTCTTTTTAATAAATTATAATAGGATAGATTTTTTTAATAATAAGATTTAGTCTCGATAATAATAATCTAGAAATTATAATAAAGAAATAATCTTTATATTTATTAAATATAATTCTAAATTAGAGTTTTTTATATCTCTAAAAAAGTTCAAGTCGAATTAATATATATTAAATCTTAAATTTATCTTTATATAAAGATTTAAACCCGACTTCGATTCTAAATTATTAATATATTAATTTAAATTATAGTTAATTATATTTAAATATCGTAACCTAATTATTCTCGTCTAGTATTATATATTTAGTTATTCCACGAATATCTCGCTAATTTAAATTAAAGAGTTTATAAATCTTTAAATTCGTATTAAATTAAAAGATTATATTATATTAAAATATAGACTCGAGTTTATTAAAGACTTTATTAAATTATAGTAAATATTCTAGTAGTTTATTACGTATATAATAAACTTTAATTAATATTAAATAATATATAAATTAGTATAGAACTATATTGAATAGTTATTTCTTTATATATATTATAACTCTATATATTTATATTTCTTTAAAGAATCTTTATTATATTATCTAATTTTAGTTTATAGCGATTTAAATATTAGAATTTAATATTTTCGTTAATTATTATATTTTACTAGTATTATACTTTATTAAATTAATATAAATAAAGTAATAATAATATTACTCCTAGTTTTCTTTTTCGATATTATTGAATTTAATATTAATAATATTATTTTTATCGTTATTTATTTTTTATCGAATTTAAAATTCAGAATTTATTATATTTAACGAATATTCTAAATTCTTTAATACTCTTTAATTATTTAATTTAACTCTATAAATTATTAATTATTAATCTTCTATTTAAAGACGCGTCGACTACTTTATTATAATACGAGTATATTTACTCTAAAGAATATTATTATAAATTATTAATATAATATAAAATAATATAAAATTATTATATATATTTTATTAATAAATCAATATTCGTCTATTTACATTATCTTTATTAATATATAAATAATAAATATTCTTATTCTTTATTACGCGTTAAACTTTTAACTACTCGTTATATTATTATTTAATTAATAAATTTTATTAAATCTATCTAAACCTTTATTTAAATATAATTAATTAAACAATTTCTTAATTTTATTATATTAAAATTTGATATAACTTTTCTTCTATTTTTCTTTATCTCTATATACTAGATTAATAATTCCTAATATCTTATTTTAAATTAAATATAATTAAAGATTAATTCGAGACTTATTTCTCTTCTTTAGTTATAAAATATTGAGTAATATATTTTATATATTGATTAATTAACTACTTTATTTATTTACTTTAGTAAAGTTACTATATTAATAAGAGAGTTCTATAAATCTCTTTATAATAGAATTACTAATAATATTACTAATCGCCGGAGGAATATTACTAGTTAAAAACTTTAATTTATTAATAATTTATTTCCTCTTCTTATTAATTAATAGCCGTTAATTATAATTATTTTTAAATATTATTTATTTATTTATTTTAGTTTTTTTCTATATTAGTTTTTTCAATTTTTATTTATTTTTCTTAGAGGACTAATATCTACTTTATTATAAATTTATTAAATAATCGTTATTTACTTCTCTCCGACTAGTAGTTTCCTCTTTTTCTTTTTCTCTTTTATAGACCTAGGTACCTCGCTAGTATTACGATTAAAATCCTCTTTAGACTTTAATAAACTTAGTATATTTAATAAAATAAGAGACTATTTATTACTCGACGTAGTATATAGATTAATTAATAGATAAATATTTAATTATTTAACTATTTAACGAAGGAATAAGCCGGCGAGTAAATAAATAATATAATTTCCTTTTTTTATATAAACTATGTACTTTTTTAAAAAAGAGGCTTTATATTTAACTTTCTTTAAAACTTTTAAATTATAAATTCTTAATATAAATATTTATTAAACCCTTAATTAAATTTATTAAATTTATTTAATTATATTTTAAATTAATATAAAATTTATTATCTTTCGATTTTTAATACTCTTCTCTATAAATATTAATTTAAATCGTATCGACGTTATATTAAAATATTAAATAGAGAGCCTTAATACTTTAAATACCTTTAAGATAAATATTTTAAAATTAATAAAAACCCTAATTTTAAATACCTAGAGTAGTATTAATAAACGTAATATTATAAAAAACGAGGACTATATTAAAGTCGCTCGACTAGATTATTTTTATAAAGAGCGTAAGAAACTTAATAATTAATTATTATAATTTTAGTTATTCTTTATATTTAATAATAATATTATATTAATTATTAAATAAACGATCTTTATAATAATTTATATAAAAGATAATATATAAAAGTATATTAATAAATCTCAAAAACTCCTATTAAAACCCTAGTTACCGACCGCGCGGATAGGGCTAGTAGTGTCTTACTAGTAATTTTTACTAAAAAAAGTTATTAATAAAATATTATTAATAGCCCTAATTTACGGATAAAGCTACTAGCGTCCTATTAATAGATTTAGTAAATCAAGGGTTTAAGTAGGTAACTTTTAATAAATTTAATAAATCGGGGGTTTAAATAATATCCTATTAATAACTCTAAGTTAATTTTAATAGGATTAGTAACTTTAGTAACTTATATATATTATTAATATATTAATAATAGCCAGCCCTATTATAGGGCTGAAATAAATAAAGTTCTATAATTATCGCTATTGACGGTAGCGACCCCTAGCGACGACTATTAACGCCAGCGACCTACCGGGCCCGGAATAATGAGTTTTGGCGAAAGTTCTCGCGGGGGCGTCACCCGGGCACATCCGGGGAGTATACGCACATGAATACCATGCCATTTCGCATACCATGGCGCATGCCTTGGCGTATGCCTTGGCGCATGCCATAATTGCGCATGCCATGGGGGGCTTTCGTCTGATGTTTTAGGGGCTGCTGCGGGGGCCGTATATCGCATGCTATTCAGGATACCTTTGCGCATGCCATTCGCATGCCATTCGCATGCCATTCAATGGCATGCGCAAGCTGCGCACGCCATTGCGCATGCCATGGGGCATACTATGGCCCATACTATGGCCCATACTATGGCGCATGCCAATGCGCATACAAATGCGCATGCTATAGGGCATGTAATGGGCCTATTCGTCTGATATTTGAGTTACTGATTATTTATCGAGTTACTGAACCTGTTAATAGTAAATATTATTTACTAATAGGACCCTGCCCGGACCCCTAACTTACTAATCCTACTGAACCTCGGGTCGGTATTTAATATAGAGTTTCAACGTAAACCCGTAGACGGCTTTCTAACAGGGCTGATAATATTTAGAGTATATTAATATTTACTTTTAAGATTTACCGATATAGGTTAAACTATTTTTAAAATATTATATAAAAGTAGTAAACGATAACGATAACTTATTAATAATATTTTAAATAGAAAGTTTTTCTAAGTTTAAGGCCGAGATTCGTCGTATATTTAAATTATTTAATAAAGATAGTATAGTAGTCTATATTATCTAGTATTTAATATAATATAAGTTTATATCTAATTACTCGGCGGAGTTTTAATACTATATAATATTAACGGATTAGGATAATACTACTTTTATAATAATATATTTATAAGGATTAAAAAATAATATAAAAGATAAATTTATACGGGTAAAAGCCGTTATCGAGGATCTTAATATATTTATAAAATAAATAATTAAAATCGACGATAAGTTATACGAATATATTATAGAGAAATACTATAATAGAGGAGTTAATAAATAAAGACATTTAAGAGTTTACGATAATAAATATAATTTAGTTAATTATTACCGCCGCGAGAAATTTAATTTATATAACTATATTTTAATAAAGCTCGATTTTATAAAAATGAGATTTATAAAAGAGTTTCAAAAAAAGAGTAAGTAATAAAGAAGAGGAAAAAAAGTAATAATTTATTATAATTATAATAAACCGGGCTATATCGCTAGGAACTAATATTCGATAAATATAATAAATCGATAATAATTAAATATATTTAAAAAATAGGTATCGAATAGTATATTTAAATCTCTTAAGAATCTAGTATAAAATAATACTAAATTTAATAATTTATTAGAGATAAAGAAATATTAAAATAGAAATCGCCTAGAGAATTCAAAAACTCGAAGAACTAGATAATAATAATATAAAAACTTTAAAAAAGAACCTAGAGGACCTAGAAGAAAAATAAAACTATGAATAAAATATAATAAATTCTAATAATTAAAACTAAATAATAGACTACCTCGATAACTCTAGGATTTAATTTATCTTATTAAAAAAAAACCCGAAGAGATAAAGAAAGAGAAGAAATAATTTATTAAAATTAATTATATTTATAACGAATATTACCCGCGATACTAAGAAATATACTAATTAATATATTTAAGCGAGTATTATAAATACTATTATAATAACTCCGGAGAACCGAAGTATATTATAAAACTAGAATATAATTATAGTTAATAGAATAACTATATTAAAGATAATTATTTATAATATTTAATTAAAAAAAGAGAGAACTAAGTCTTCCTAGATTATAATAAAAAATAGTAATTATAATTACGAGATTAAATGAATTATAATAAAGAGGTAAATATTATAATTAAAATAAATAATATTATTACTTAACCGAAGAGTATAAATAATATCTTGAGTTTAAAATATATTATAAATTTCTATTTTTATTAGAAAAAGACTAGTCCTTTATATTAAAAAGAAATATAAAGAGATTAATATATTAACTCTAAAATAATATTAATATTTAGTTTAATATAATTTATATATACGAATACCGGTAAAAGTTAACGAATATAAAATTATTATAATAATAGATTTAGGAGTTATTAATAACTTTATCTCTTAAATAATAATTCGGGTAATTATATTAATAAAGTAATAAAGTAGTATTCTATTAAAAAATACGGAAAAGGCGCGTAGATTTATTTAGCCTATATACTAGCCCTAGAGATTAATTTAATACCTACTTTTATTTAAAGTTACTAAATACGTATTTAATACTTTAATTTATTTTAAAATTTTAAAATAAATAGGAATAAACTAGTTTAAATAATACTAGCAAATATTAATTAAATATATATAATAATAAGTAAATTATATAATCTATAATACCGCGCTAATTTAGAGGGTATTACGCGCGTATATAATTTTTATAAATTAATATAATTTAAAATCGAAATTAGATTAATATAATTATATACTCTATATAACCTAAGTGAGCTACCCGGCGCTAGTAGAAAATCACGGATTTTAATTTAAATCCGAAGTTACTATTTTTAAAGTTTTTATTAATTTTTTTTTTTTTTTTATATTCTCTTTTCGTTATTTTTCCGCCTAAAGTTAGGAAAATACGGATTTAATATCTCGACTCTTTTTATATAAACTCCCGCTTTATCGATACGATTTATTTATTAAAGAGAAGAAGAAATAATATAAATTTTAACTAGCCGACGGGTTAAAGTTATTAATAAAAAAAAAATTAAAAAAATATTCTCGCTACTAATTATTATTTAATACTACTATAAGGAAATTATCTTTAATATTATTAAAATAATTATTTATTATATTATATTAAGAATACCTTAGTTAAAGAAATATAATTTAATAATTAATTAAAAAAATAAGAGTATTTATAATTCCGTATATTGAAAATATCGTTAATATAATATTTATATATTTATAAAGAGAATTTATAAATAGAAAATCGAATTAAAACCTAGTCGAAGTTAAAAGTACTTTATTTTCGAATAAAAATAACTTTATAGGAGGGTCCGACTCGATATATATTAATTAAAGAGGTTAATATATTAGTAATTTAGAAAACCCCGATTTCTACGTATTTTATACCGAAAATACGTAAAATACTAGAAATGCGTATCTATTTATATCCCGTATTCTAAGCGTATTATACACCGATTAAGTAGCGATTCTATAGCGATTCTACAACTTTTTTTTTTGATTTTGACTTTTAATAGTATCTAGACTAGGGCCCCTATATAGGAATATAAATATCTTACTAAATCTATTTTTAGCCTAGATTCCGAATTTTTAATTAGATTTTTACTAGCGCTGCCCTATAGGGCTATAAAGTTACTTTTAGGATTAAGTTTAGCGCTCCCGCGCAGACCTTAACTCTAACTTAAAAATCTTGGCGCCAAGATTTGCCAAGATTTGCCAAGGCTGCAAAATGCGCATTTTGCACCGATTAAGTAGCGATT
>JAABUS010001078.1_pt1 | contig 63029 bp, 68 predicted proteins | sample 5560161 | NCBI WGS metagenome assembly JAABUS01 (sample SAMN10711885, study PRJNA513376) | rock metagenome | isolation source: Antarctica rocks | place: Antarctica: Victoria Land, Trio Nunatak nord | collected 2016-01-04
CCGCCGAACCCGGTGGACCCCCTCCACGCGCTGGAACTACCGGTCGTCGTGCTGTCGCACCGAGGGCCGGTGTCGTTCCGGCGGGTGGACGGGGAACGCACGGGGTCGCGCGGCAGCGGCGGGCTGGTCACTGCCCTGCTGGGGCTGGCGGAACACCTGCCCGAGGCGGTCTGGGTCTGCGTCGCGACAACCGACGAGGACCGCGCCGTGATGGCGGAGGCGGGCGGCCGGCCGGTCGAGATCGGGATGGCGCCGACACCGCATCTGCTGGCCGATGCGCCGTCGTACTCCGCTGGGCCGGCCATGCAGCTCGTCATGGTGAACGTCGACCCGGCCCGCCATGACGACTTCTACTCGGTGGTCGCCAACCCGCTGCTGTGGTTCATCCAGCACGGCCTCTACGGGCTGGCCAACGCCCCGGCCCTCACCGCGCGCGACCACGAGGCCTTCGCCTCCTACGTCGCGGTGAACGAGATCTTCGCCGACGCGGTGGCCGAGCGGGTGCAGGCCTACGGCGGCCGTGCCCTGGTGATGCTGCACGACTACCACTTCTACCTGGTGGCCGACCGGGTGCGGAAACGCTGCCCGGACGCCCTGATCACCCATTTCACGCACATCCCGTGGCCCGGCCCGGACGCCTGGCGGATCCTGCCGCCCGACATGCGCAACGAGATCTTCCGCGGCCTGCTCGGCAACGACGTGGTGGCCTTCCACACCAGCCGATATGCGCGCAACTTCGTGCTGTGCTGCCGTGAGTTGCTCGGCCTGCGCTGCGATCTGGACGCCATGACCATCCATCTCGGGAACCGGCAGGTGCAGGCGCGCTTCTACCCGATCTCCATCGACGTCGGGGCGCTGGAGAAGCTGGTAGGCACCGACGAGGTGGCCACCAACGTCGAGATGCTCTCCGAGCGGTATCTGGGCGGCGGTCGGCAGCTGATCGCCCGGGTCGATCGCACCGACCCCTCGAAGAACATCGTCCGTGGCTTCCGGGCGTTCGACACGCTGCTGACCGACCACCCGGAGCTGGTGGGCAGGGTCGTGTTCTTCGCCCTGCTCCAGCCCAGCAGGCAGGACGTCTCGGAGTACGCCGACTACATCGCGGCCATCGGCGCCGTGGTTGCCGAGGTCAACGCCCGCCATGGTGGCGACGGCTGGCAGCCGATCATCCTGCGGCTGGAGAACGACCTGCCGCTGGCGGTCGCGGCGTACTCGGTCTGCGACGTACTCATGGTCAACGCCCTCAACGACGGCATGAACCTGGTCGCCAAGGAGGCGGTGATCGTCAACACCCGCGACGGCGTGCTGGCGCTCTCGGAGAACACGGGGGCGCACGAGGAGCTCGGCCGCTACGCGGTCACGCTGTACCCCTTCGACCTCCAGCAACAGGCCGACGGGCTGTACGAGGCGCTGACGATGGATCCGACGTTACGGCGCGATCGCCGCGCAGCCGCCGCGGAGGTGGTCCGCCGCAACGACATCGGCCGCTGGTTCGCCGCTCAGATCCGCGACGTGCTGCGGCTGCCGGCCGCAAGCTGAGTGGCCCCTGTCTCGGCAGGCCGAGCCGTGGTCAGCCGTTGAAGCCCTCGGCTGGCCAGGGCTGGCCGGCGTACCGCTGCATGACCGGCCCGCACGGCATCGGCACCCGTCCCAGCAGGCCGGCGTCGACCTGTAGCAGGCGCTGCGGGCGGAGGCGGGCGAACGGGTCGCCGGTGAGGTCGTACCGGTCACGTCGGGCCGTGAGCGCCCCGGCCAGGTGTACGCCGTCGCGCACGAAGGTGGTCACCGCGTCGGGAGGTGGACCGGCCAGCACGTCGCGGATCGCCTGGGAGACCGTCGGGTCGTCGTAGAGCGGTTCGCCATCGGGCGGGAACTCCACGAGCGAGAGCCGGGCCGCCGTGCCAGCGGTGTCCACCACCCGTGCATCGATCTTCACCGCATGCTCGACCGGCCGGTCACCGGCCGGCCAGACCTGCAGTACGCCGGCCGGCTCGCCGTCGAGCGTCCGGATTTGCGCCGCCGCCAGGGCTCCTCCGATCGGCGAATCCGACCGCGCGAGCCAGCACCAGCTCACGCCGGAACCTCCCAGTCCGGCCGTACCGACCGCGTGATCTGGCGGAAGTCCCTGCGCAGCTCCTCGAGCGTGGGCCGTCCCCAGAACCAGTAGCCGTTGTACGCCGAGGCGATCGTGAGGTCCGGGAACAGCGTGTAGGCGGTGGGCGCGTAGGGCTCATGCTCGGTGTCGGTCGTCTCCCGGAGCCCGAGCTCGTCGACGTAGCGCCGATCCCGGTCGGACAGGAACGTCCACCGGGCGCCGAGGCCGGCGCGAAACGCGGCCGCCACCTCGGGCGGGTCGACGCTGACCGAGACGAACCGGCTGTAGGCGACCTCCGCCTCGGGCTGGAAGTCGACCAGCCGCCGGAAGAACGCCTGCTCCTTCGGGCACCAGAAGCCGCGGTAGAAGGTCAGCAGGAGCGGATCTCCAGCGGCCAGCTCAGCAAGTGTCCGCCGGCTGCCGTTGGAGTCCGGTAGGGACAGGTCGGGAAACCGGCTACCCGGCCTCAGGTCGTCGCGCATGGCCGCCTTCCTACCCGACCGGCCAACCGGCGACGGGCTCCTGGCGATCGAGCGACAGCAGCTGCGGGAGCAACGCCCGAACTCGGTCGTCGATGTCGTCGACGATCCGGCGTACGAGGTCGAGGGGCTGACCCGCCGGGTCGTCCACCGTCCAGTCGAGGTAGCGCTTACCGGGAAACACCGGGCAGGCCTCGCCGCAGCCCATGGTGATGACGACGTCGGCCGCCGCCACCATCTCGTCGGTGAACGGCTTCGGGACCAGCCCGTCGGTGGAGAGCCCGCGCTCGGCGAGCACCGCCCGGATCTCAGGATGGATCTCGTCGGCCGGCGTCGAGCCGGCGGTGCGTACGACGACTCGGCCCTGGGCGTAGTGGTCGAGCAACACGCCGGCGGCGATGCTCCGCCCGGCGTTTCGCCGGCAGGCGACGAGGATCTCGGGCCCCGCCCCACGGTCAGTGGGGGCGGGCGTCGACGGGATGGTCATCGAGGGCTCCTGGATCAGATGTGGGTGTGGCCGCGATGGCCGGCTCATGCGGCACCACCAGCCGGGTCGACGCGCCAGCCGCGTCGGGATAGAGCAGCCCTACGGCGCCGACGGCGAGCGCCGCACCGACAACTTGGGCGACCAGGAAGGCGGGCACCGACGCCGGCGCGATGCCGGCGAAGGAGTCCGACATCGTTCGGGCCACGGTCACGGCCGGGTTGGCGAAGCTGGTCGAGCTGGTGAACCAGTACGCCGCCGCGATGTAGCCACCGACCGCGAACGGTGCGGCGCTCGGGCGCGCGGAGCGGGCCACTCCGAAGGCGACCAGGAGCAGCCCGAACGTCGCGACCACCTCACCCAGCCACAGGCTCCCAGCGGAGCGGCCGTGCGTTGAGACGCTGACCGCCGGTAGCTCGAACATCAGGTTGGCCAGCACCGCCCCGACGGCTCCACCGACCAGCTGGGCGCCGACGTAGCTGACGGCCTCGCGGCTCGTAAGCCCACCGAACACCCGGTCGGCCAGCGTCACAACCGGGTTGAGGTGGGCACCCGAGACCGGCCCGACCGCCAGGATGATGGCGACCAGGGCGGCGCCGGTGACCAGGCTGCTCTCGAGCAGCTGCATGCCCCCGTCACCGGGCGAGAGCCGGGCAGCGGCGATCCCGGAGCCGACCACCGCCGCCACGAGGAACGCCGTACCGATCAGCTCGGCCAGCGTCTCGCGGGCCAGCACGGTCATCGGCACGGCCGCTTCACGGCGGTGGCAGCCCGGGCGTCCTGCGCGAGCTCGCCGAGCCAGGCCGCCAGCTCGTCGAGCAGATCGGGATGCAGCTGGTAGTACGTGTACCGGCCGGCCGGCTCGACCTCCACCACGCCGGCCTCCCGCAGCTGGCGCAGCTGGTTGGAGATCGTGGTCTGCCGGACTCCCAGCTCGTCGACGAGATGACAGGTGCAGAGCTGCTCCCTCGCCAGCGCCCGGACGATCGAGAGCCGCAGCGGGTCGGCCAAGAGCCGGAGCACCTCCGCCGCCCGAGGCGGCAACATCACGCCAGCGTGAGTGGTCACGCACGCATGATGTGTCCCGGAGGACGAACCGTCAACAACCTGCAGGGGTGGGCGCGGCTGGGATCGAACCAGCGACCACCCGCTTGTAAGGCGGTCCGGCCTCAGCAGTGTGCTGACCTGCGGTTATGCGGCTTTCTGGCGAGCGCAACGGCCCAAGTTATCGCGTCACTGATTCGGCGGCTGCCCGACGCTTGGCATCGCGCAGGTACCCATGAAAGCGCTTCCGCGCGGCCCCCGCCCGGTGACGCCGCTCCGCGAGCGGGAGGGCATTCCAGTCCTGCCGGTTCAGGTCGCGGGCGCGTTCCCTGGCATCGGCGCAGAGATCGTTAATCTCGATGATCTCGTCCAGCTCCTCCTGCTGCGACCACAGGCCGATCTCCCGGCGCCATAGCTGCGCGCCGCCCTCGAGCACCCGGTCGATTCGGTCCGGCATGGGGTCGAGCTGCCCGACGATCCAGCCCTCGGCGTCCTCCAGGTCGCGCAGGTGTGCCCGGATCCACTCGCGCTCGGCCACGGTCATGCGGCCGTTCCTACCCCGGGCGGCCCCGGGCACAAGCAGCGGTCCGCGCGCGCTACGGTCGCCCGATGACACCAGACCTTCCGCCGGCCCCTGACAGCGACCCGGACCTAGGCCAGTGCCAGGTTGAGGGCTGCACAGCCGAGGCGGACGTCGTCGCTCGTCCACCAGCTCGGCCAGAGAACGTCAACGGCTCCCCGGCGAGGATCATGCGCGCGGTTTGCCTGTGCGTTGACCACGCCGCCAGCCAGTACAAGCTCTAACCGTCGAGCGGCGGTGCTGCCCGCCTGACCCTTACGCCGACCGGCGCCGGTAGCTGTTGAGCACCATCGTCTCTGCCAGCGTCCAGCCGGCGAAGCTGCCGAGCGTCTCGTGCGAGATGCCGCCGCTCACGCCGACCGCCTGCCGGGCGAGCTGCTCGGGGTTGACGACCAACCTGGCCGTGGCCGTCAAGATCGCGGCGAGCAGGTCGCTGCTGATGGCGGCCTCGGTGAAGCCGCGGCCGCGGGTGTGATTCCGGGCGAAGGCGGCGATGACCGGCAGGTGCTCCTCGGCCAGGGTGACGAGACCCTCGTCGTCACCCCGGCCGAGAAACTGTGCGACGTCCAGACCCGTGATCCCGACCGGGTTCGGGAGCGAGTTGACGGTGCTGACCGACACGACTACGAGCCGGTGACGCCGGTGGCGATGACGACGGACTCCGGGTACAGCGGCGCGGCGTCGTAGCGGGCCTGCACCCGGATGCCGACCTGGCCGGTGTCCGCGTACCGCTCGGTGAGGACCTTGACCTCGGGCGCGATGTCGCGGGCGACGGCGTACATGGACGGCGTCCACAGCACGATCTTCGTGGTGCCGGCGCCGGTGCCCGTGGTGGGGATGCGCGGGCTCACGGTGACCGGGTAGCCCAGCAGGCGGAAGGCGCCCTGCTCCGTCACGGACGGCTGCATGAGGTAGCCGCCGCCGCTGTCTTTCGTCTTCCGCAAGCTCTGGAAGACGCCCGGCGTCATCAGCCAGCGGGCCGCGGTGGCGTCCACGTTCGCGGTGAGCAGCTTCCCGATCATGTCGTAGAGGACGTCGAAGGTGGCGGCCCCACCGACGGCCATGGTCTGGACGCCGGGCTGGTTGAGCAGCCCGCGCGGCCGGGTGCCGTCGGTGGTGGTGCCGGCGATCAGCTCGGCGTCCAGCGCCCCGGCCACGTCGTTGACCAGCCGGGCCTTGAGCACGGCGTCCAGGGCGACGATGGACTGCCGCAGCAGCTCGTCGCTGACCTTGGTGATGGTCTTCAAGCTGCACATCTGCTTCGGCAGCAGGGTCAGCTCGCCGAAGGTGACGTCGTCGTCCGGGATCGGCTGCGCCTCACAGACCCACGCGGCCCCGGTCGAGCCGGCCAGCCGCGGGATGCGGAGCGTGTTGCCGCCGGCGGTGTCGAAGATCCTCGGACCGCTGGCCAGGAAGACGGACGCGGCCTGCAACGGCTGCAACAGCAGCGCGGCGACCTGGGTCTGGGTGAGGACGCCGCCGGCGGCGGGGGTCTGGGTGTTCTCGGGCATGACGACTCCGACGTGTCGATCCGGGTGGGATCACGTCGGCGCCAGGCCGTCCGTGCAGCGGGCACCAGGCCCGGAGATCATGTTACGCGCCGCGCAGTAGCCCCACCAGCGACACACCGGCCTCGTCCTCGCGGACGCCCTGGTCGACGCTGCCGGTCGGGCGCCGGCTGGCCAGGTGCGGCTTTCGCACGAGCAGCGCGTTGACCGCTGCGCGCACCTTCGGCTCGTCGACCAGGCCGTCGTCGTCGAGTAGCTCGGCGTCGTACGGCAGGTCGGTGGCGTCGGCCAGCCGGCCGGTGGCGGCGGCGTAGGCGGTCACCAGCCGGGTCCGCAGCTCGTCGACCGGCTTCGCCTTCACCCGGTAGCCGGCGGACTCCTCGCGCAGCCGCTCGACGTACGCCCGGTCGAACATCTCCGGTTCCTGATCTTTGTCTACGATTGTGGACACTGATCCACTCTCGGACTCTTGATCTTTGTCCACCACGGTGGACACGTCCTCACTGTCGCCCATGGGCGACAGTGATCCACTCTTCTCGGTCATCGCGGGGTCCTCTCGGTCGGGATCTGGTAGCAGCTACAGCCCTTGTGGCGGGCCATGCGGGTGGACGGCGACATCACCGTGCCGTCGGCCAGCGAGGAGCAGAGCGGGCACGGCTTCGGTCCGGTGCCGCGGGTCCAGCCGGGCACCCGGCGCCGTTGCATGCCGCGTTGGAAGGTGACCTGCGCGGCGTCCAGCGGCTCGCTCCGGGCGATCCTGACCACCATCGCGCGCTCGGCTGCCGACCGCTCGGCGGCAGCGGCGCCGGGCAGCTCGAGCGAGCCGGCCCGGTCCAGCAGGGTGCCGAGCGCGGCGGCGAGGCGAGGCCGGTCGTCGGCACTCTGCAGCAGACCGAGCGCCGGCGTGAGCTTGCCGAGCTCGGCGGACAGCACCGCGGCGAGGGCCAGGTCGGCCAGGGTGGTCGCCCTGGCGTTGTGGGCGGCGATCACGGCGGCGGCCAGGTCCCGGAACTGCGCCTCGTCGAGCTGGCCGGCCTCGTACCGGGACCACAGGGCCAGCACGGCGCTCTCGCTCGAGCCGGCCAGCCGCAGCGCGCGGTCCCGGTACCGGAGGAGCACCGCGTCAGCCGCCATCGGCGGTCAGCTCATCCGCGAGCGCGGCGGCCCTCTCGGCGACCTCCCGGAAGCCCTCGGCCGCCGCCTCACGGTGGCCGACGTCGCTGTGCCATTTCGCGGACAGCACGACGGCGAGGAGCTGCATCGGCTGGTCGCCCAGCAGGCGGGAATGGCTCACGCCGACCCGGCCAGCAGCGCGGTGAGGTCGAGCCCAGCACCGTCGAGCGCTGCCGTCCGGCGGGCGACCCGCTCGGCCTCCCGCTGCTCCGGCGTGTAGCCCAGCTGGTCCAGGGCGCCGTCGACGGACAGGATGCCGGCCCCGACCAGCTTGCTGGCGGCGTCCGCGGCCTGCGCCACCGTCGGCGTCTCCGGGTCGCTCCACACCGGCTCGACGTCCTCGAGCTCAGGACGCGGCTTGCCGTCGGTGATCTCCGCTGCCAGCCGGATGACCTCGGCCCATGGCCCGGTGAACGCGCGCTGACGAGCCCGCGCTCGAGCGGCCAGGCCGGCCTCACCGGCTCGCAGCGCCTCCGCACTGGCCGGCTGATTCATGGCGATCCCCACCATCGACGGCGGGAGCTGGGACAGCGCGGCGACCTGGTGCACGAGGGCCGAGATCGCCTCGGTGTACGGCGTGAGGCTCATCGGGTCGAGCTGGCCCACCATCGCGTCAGTGCGGTTGCCCTCGAGCTGCCACACCCGGGCCGCACCCTCGACGAACGGGTTGACCGGGTCGCCGTTCTCGTCCTCGGTGATCTCCACGCCGAGGGTGTAGCGGCGGGGCCGGGCGCCGAACTCGGCGCTCACGAGCATGTCGGACGCGAGCTTGCAGATCGCATCGACCAACGGCTCAACGTCGGCCATCTCGGAGACGCCGGCCAGGCCGCCCACCGACGGGCGGTTGACCACGTCGATCACCGGCACGACGCCGAGCGGGTTGTCCAGCTTCTCCACCACGGTCCAGCCCTCGGCCGGCAGCTCGGCGCCGGCCGGCACGTTGCTCGCCGTCCGGAGCCGGCGGACGGCGTCCGGGCCGTACAGGACGCCCCACCCGTAGCCGGCGCCCTGCCAGCGCTTGAGCGCAGCCGACCGCTCGCCGGTGGCCGGGTCGTGGGCGACGACGGTCTGCGCCGGAGACTCCGGCCGGATGCTGACGCCGCGCGGGCCGGACCACACCGACACCGGGCACCGGCCGTACACCAGCGCCGCGCGGGTCACCTGGTCGCTGCCTTCGATCATCCCGGCGCGCTTCCACAGCCGCCACAGGTCGAGGTCGGCCGGGGTACCGCGGCCGGTGTTCCAGCCCTCCACGCGGAGCCGGTCGGCCAGCACGTCTACCGCCAGCCTGGTCAGGTTCACCGGCAGCTTGAAGATCCGGGACTTGAGCGCCTCGACGTCGGCCGGGGCGATGAAGGCGAGCGGTTGGGTGCCGGCGTAGTAGGCGCCGTGGCCGCGGAGCGGCAGCTGCGCGTCGTCGAGCGCGCGGGACAGCACGGCGACCGTGTCGTCGATGTTCACCAGCTCAGAACTCGTCTCTTGGGTTGGGTGCGGGTGGCGAGCCACACGGCGCGGTCATGGGCGATCACGGCCGCGACGCAGGCGTCGATCTTGTTCGGTGAGTTGCGGCGGTCCTTGACCACGACGTCGCCGAGCGAGGTCGACTTCGCCGCGGCGTTGTTGACGTGCCGGGCGAGCCGGGAATCGCCGTCGTGCGTCAGCCGTCGGTCGATCACCGCGGCATAGAACTTGTCGCAGGCCGGCGCCATCCTCGACACGACGTTGGTCGGCTGCTCGATCACCGCGTCGCCGTGGCGCTCCTGCCAGCCCTGCAACTCGGTCCGCCAGCCCCACGGGTCCGCCACCATCTCGCGCACCGTGAAGCGGTCGAAGACGGCGTCCACGGCGTCGATGACGGTCTGCCGCGGCACCCGCCAGCGGGCATCACCGGGGTTCTCCCACGCCTCGAGCAGGAACACGTGCGGCGTCGGCTCCACCGTCGCGGCCACCAGCGCCGTGCTGTCACCGCTCGCACTGCCATCGAAGCCGACCACGACCTCGGTGCCGTCCGGGACCACCCGCGCCGGGTCGGCGACGGCAGCCCACGCGCCGAACGGCAGCCAGGACTCCGACCCGGTGACCCACTGGCCGAGGCAGTACCGGCGGAACGCCGGCTCCCGCAGCGAGGTCAGCTTCGAGCGCAGCGCGTCGCGAGACGCGAAGTCGTCGAGGGCGGGGTTTGCCTGCTCCCATGCGCTCTCGTCGTCGAGCGCGCAGCCGGCCGGGGCGGCGTACTCGCGCAGGTAGTGCAGCGGCGAGGGGTTGGCGCGGCGCTCGGCGACCAGCCGGTACATCAAGGAGTCCTCGGACGCGGCCGGGGTGCTGATCGCCAGCGTCAGGCTCGAGGACCGCTTGCCGGCGTAGCCGGTGAGGGACTCCCAGACCGGCTCGGGAACGTGGGCGAGCTCGTCGACCAGGCACAGCGTCGGGTCGTAGCCCTCGACGGCGGCGGCCTCGCTCGGCAGCGCGAACATCGCCCCGTCGCAGCGCGGCACGACGAGCCGGTCGCGGTAGACCACCGTCCGCTCGGCCAGCTCCGCCGACAGCTCGGTCATCCGCCGGGCCAGGCCGAGGACGATGCCGGCCTGGCGCTCGTCGGAGGCAACCGCGAGCACCTGAGGGCCGGCCACGCCATCGGCGTGCAGCGCGTAGAGGCCCAGCGCCGCGGACAACGTGGTCTTGCCCTGGCCGCGCGGCAGCGACAGGAGTCCGGTCCACGGCCGCGGCTCACCGAACAGCGCGTCGACGATCTCGAGCTGCCAACGACGGAGCAGCAGCGGACCACCCGCGCCGTGGCCGCGCGGCACCACCAGGAAGCGGCGGGCGAACTCGGCGACCCTGGCGCCACCCGCGGGCGGCAGGCCCTCGAGCGGCAGCGGATCGGTCGAGGCGGCGGCCTTCGGCCCTCTCCTCACGCCCTGCTCCTGGCCGGTGACACAGAGTCGGTTTGGAAGATTGCCTGGGGCGGGGGTGTCAGCACTTCACCGCGAGGGTTGGCCCCCCTGGTCGCGCCGCGGCGGGAGTTGCACGGCCGACAGACGACCGCGACGTCGGCCAGGCTCCGCGCCGGCCAACGCTTGTGGTCGGCGGTCAGGTCCTCGGTGGTGCCGCAGTCCAGGCACCAGGGCTGAAGACGTCGAGCACGTCGGCTGAGCCGTGCCCACCGGCTGTCGTAGCCGCGCTCGGTAGGCGTGCCGCGGCGGTCGTCGAGCGCGGCCTGACGCTCGGCCTCGCAGCTCGGGCAGCGCGTGCCGTCGGCCGGCGTACCGCACTCGATGCAGGGACGGAGCACGGTCACTCGGGCTGCTCCATCCCGGACAGGCCAGCCATCGCGTCGAACACGTCGTCGGCGTCCTGTCCGAGCAGCGGGCCGAACCCACGGGCCGTCAGGGCGAGCAGCGACACGGCAGCCGAGATGACCATGTCCGGGTCCTCGATGCCGCGGGCCAGCGCGTCGAACGCCTCGAGGTCCGCGGCATGCCAGGCCCTCGCCATCGCGACCAGGAGACGGGTCGCGTCAAGCGCCTCGGCGGGGGTGTGAGTGGTCATCGGTTCCTCTCCATCCTTCGCAGCGTCGGGCAGGTGTCGTCGTGGGCGACGGTCAGGACAAAGACACCGGGCGCCTGCTCCACCAGCTCGCTGGTGCTGGAGCAGTCCGGGCAGCGGTAGCCGTCCGCGTAGGCGAGGGCCAGCGAGTCGGCGTCGGTGCTGCTACGGCGGCGAAGGCGCCGGCTGTTGCTCATGGCGTCACCGGCCGCGAGGCACTGTCACCCGTGTCACCGGTGTCACCCGGCCAGGTCAAAGGGGGTGTGGCCGGTGACAGGTGCTCAGGCGGGGTGTCACCCGCAGCGATCTTGGGTGACAGGGTGACGGGGGTGACAGGTGACAGCGGTAGGTACAGTCCCCGGCCGTCGGTGTCGAGCTGGCCGTCCCGGCTCATCCGGTAGCAGGTCTGCTTCGCGGTGGCGTGGTCGATGCCGAGCGACTCGGCCACCTGCTTCGGTGTCGCGCCGCCTGTCGCCCGGACGTAGGCCAGCACCCGTGTCCGGGTGTCGCCGAGGGTGTAGTCCTCGACCGGGCCGTCGAGCAGCTGCCAGGCACCGAGGTCGGCGGCGAAGGACAGCGCGTACGCGCTCTCTTCGATGTCTCGGCCGCTGACCTGGAGGGTGGCGTCCGCCTGGCCGCGTGAGCGCTTGAGGACCAAGGTGGCGTCGGCGGCACCGTTGAGACCCTGCGTGCCAGAGACCTCGTCCATGAAGTCCTCGGCCCCGGCCTTTCGGGTGTGGTGTAGCACCAGGATGGCGACGCCGAAGCGGTCGGCGACGGCCTTGAGCTGGGCGAGCGGGCCGTAGTCCGCCTCGTACGCGCTGACCTGTTGGGAGCTCCGGCCGCGGACGCGGGCGAACACGTCCACGATGACCAGACGAGTGCCCGGGTGAGTCTCCAGCCAGCCGCTGATCCGCTCCGAGCCGCCGCGGGCCAGGGGCTCGCACGTGGTCGAGATGGTGAGCCGCTCCGGTGCCGGGAAGCCGGCCAGCACCTTGCGCAGCCGGGACTGCAGCCGCCGCGGCGTGTCCTCGAGGGCCAGGTAGAGCACGTCGCCGGCCTCGACGTCGATCCGGCCGAACGCCTTGCCGCCCGTTGCGCAGGCGACCGCGAGGTTGAGCGCGGCCCAGCTCTTGCCCACCTTCGGCGCGCCGACGAGCAGCGTCAGCCCCTCCGCGACCAGGCCCGGAACGGCCCAGCGCGGTGGCGGGAAGACGGCGGCCATCAGCTCGAGAGCTGTCCAGCTGGTCCGCCGCGCGGTGAGCTTGGCCAGGTAGGCCGGGTCCCCCTGGTGATCGCCGTCTCGCGGTGCGTTGGCCGCGGCGATCCTCTCCGCCGCGCTCAGCATGCCCACCGACCAGCGGGCGCCAGCGGGTCGGTCGTCCAGCCGTCCTCGAGCGGCTCCAGCCGTCGGGAGAAGGCGATCCGGCGCCGCCAGGCCTGCTGCCAGGCGCGGAAGGCCGGGTCACGGAGGATCTCGTCGAGCGTCCGGTCTTGCCGGAGAAGACGTTCGTCGTCACGGAGAACTAGAACTTCGTGGTCGTCCACCGCGCGCCTTCGGCGACGCGCTGCCAGCGATGTCGACACGGCCGACAAGGCAGCGGAGAGATGCCGCACGGCGGCGAGGTCGCGGCCACGGGCCACGGAGAGCGTGGAGCGTCGCCGGCACGGCCGGCGGTTCGGATCAGTGTACGCCGGGGCGATCATGCGACGCCGCCGTCGCCGCTACGGGCGGCCCGCGCCCGCGAGGAGGCGAAGGCCAACTTCGCGAAGTAGGCGCGCTTGGCAGAGTCGGCCCGGCGCAGGCGCTCGTCCTCGGGCAGTACGCCGTCGGGGTCGACCTGGCGGGTGAAGCGGTCGGCGAACGCGGCCCGGGCGGCCGCGGTGCCGGCGACCGGGTCGTGCCGGGACCAGCGTTCGTACGCGGCCAGGCGGGAGCGCAGCGCGCGCTGCGCAGGTGTGAGGGCCATGCGGAGTCCCGGGGGGACTATGGGCAGCGCTCAGCTGCCTGCGCCGGCCCGGTCACCACGGCGCTATCCAGCCCGGGACCTCACCGCACCACCTGCGAGGCCGCCCGTGAGTGCCCGCACGGTCGGGGGTCTTCTCCGGGATCAGCCCGGCCGCCCCGGAATCCGCCGGGTCGGGGTGCAAGTACAGCGTAGCGGCCGGTGTGCTCCCCAGCGGTTCAGCGTGACGGCGTGTCGCTACACCCGGTCGCCGAGCGCCAGCCGGCGATGCGCTTCCCGGGCACGCTCGTCGGCCGCGGAGGCAGCGTACCGGCGGAGCATCTGCGGCGAGCGCCAGCCCATGATCCGCATAAGGTCGCTCTCGCTGCCGCCGGCGGACTGCCAGGCATGGGCGGCGGTGTGGCGGAAGCGATGCGCGTGCAGGTTGGCTATCCCGGCCTGCTGGCCGCGCCGCTCCAACATCTGAGCGACCCCACCAGCGGTCAGCGGGCCACGCCCCTTCTCGGCCAGCCACAGCTCAGGCCGGCCCGCGTGACGATCGGTGGCCCGGACGCGCAGCCACCGGCGCAGGGCCGTGGCGGTCTTGTCCCCGAACGGCAGCGCGCGGGCGCGGCGACCCTTGCCGAGGACGTGGGCGACGTCGCCATCGAAGTCGAGGTCGTCGACGTGCAGGGCGGCGATCTCCGCCCGCCGTCCGCCGGTGTCGACCAGCAGCCGCACGATGGCGGTGTCGCGGCGGGCTACGAACTCCCGCCCGTCACAGGCCGCCAGCAGCCGCTGCAGCTCGGCGTCGGAGAGCACCGGCACCGGCTGCTCGGGAACGATGGGCGCCTTGAGCCGCTCCATCGGCGACCGCTTGATCTCGTCCTCGTCGACCAGCCACGCGCAGAACTGCTGGAGCGCCCGGAAGGTCAGCGACACGGTGGCGGGCCGGCGGTCCCGGGCGAAGTCGCCCAGGAACTCCTCGAGATGGGAGCGGCGCAGCCCGGCGGCGGTGCTCGGCCCGCCGTGCGTCGCCAGGTGCGCGGCGAGCTGTTCGGCGGCCCGCAGGTAGATCTCCTGCGTCTTCGGCGACAGGTTGCGCTGCCGCATCGAGCGCGCCCAGTCCCTTCGCATGCCCGCCCAGTAGTCCTCCATGGAGGCGATGTTATCGCCTGTCTGAGCGTTGTGCTAGTCGCTAGCCGGACGTGTCTGCGGTGTTTCCGCAGGTAGAGGGGCTAGAGTGGGCGCGGCTGGGATCGAACCAGCGACCACCCGCTTGTAAGGCGGGTGCTCTCCCGCTGAGCTACGCGCCCCGACGGGAAGGGTAAACCAGGCCGCCGTCCCGACCGGTCCGCTCGGCGCGCTGATCAGCGGCCGTCGGTCGTACGCCGCAGTATCCGGTCGACCGCCGCGTCCACCTCAGCCGCGAGGCCAGCAGCCGGTGGCCGAGGAGGCGCCGATAAGACACCACTGTCAGCCGCGCCGCAGGAGCGACAGCGGGTCTCCCCCAAGGCCCTCACCAGCGCCGTGGAGCCACACGCCGGACAGCGGTCCAGCTCGGCCGTCCAGTCTTGGCCCAACTGGCAGTCGGGGCAGACCAGCACCTGCGTGCCGTCGCGCACTGCGCGCTTCCACGGGCTGGCTCCGCGGACAGGATCGGCCTGGCGTACGCCGCACAACGTGCAGGGCACCGGAAGTCGCCTCCTACAGGGACGCCAGCACCTTCTCGTACTCGGCCAGGTCGCGGGCGTCCGGGATCGCATTGACGACCTTCCAACGGACCACGCCCTTCCGGTCGAGGATGAAGGTGCCTCGTACGGCGGCGCCGCGCTCCTCGTCGAAGACGCCGTACTGCCGGGCCACCGCCCCGTGCGGCCAGAAGTCGGAAAGCATCGGGTAGCTGAGCTGCTCGGCGTCGGCGAAGACCCGGTGGGCGGGAACGGAGTCGACCGAGACCGACAGCACCTGGACGTCCTCGTTCTGAAAGGTCGGAAGCTCGTCGCGGATCGCGCACAGCTCGCCGGTGCACGTCGAGGTGAAAGCGAACGGGTAGAAGACCAGGACGACGTTCTTCGCCCCGCGGAACCCCGAGAGCCGCACCGCCGTGTTGTGCTGGTCCTTGAGCTCGAAGTCAGGTCCCTCGTCGCCCACCTCGACCACCATCCGCTTATCCCTCCGCAGCAACTCGGCTCAGCGGCGGGTGCCGCGGGCCACCAACCGGGCGCCCGACCACTCTCGAGCGGCACTGATGGTGCTGGTCTGGTTCAGACCGGCGGTCTGCGCCGCCTCACTGATGTCGCTCGCCTCCACGTGCCCCGTCCGCCCGGCCTTGGGCGTCAACAACCAGATGACACCGTTGGCCGCCAGCGGTCCGAGCGCGTCGACGAGGGCGTCGACCAGGTCGCCGTCGTCCTCCCGCCACCACAGCAGTACGACGTCAACGACCTCCACATGGTCGGCGACGACCAGCTCGCTACCCGTGCGGTCGACCACCGCCCGGCGCAGGTCGTCGTCGCAGTCGTCGTCGAAGCCGAGCTCCTGGACGACGGCGCCGGCGGCGATGCCCAGCCGGCCTGCCGGGCTGCGCTGGCCTTCCGCGGAGTCCGCGGTCGCGCTCACTGCCTGCCCTCCGAAGGAGACGTGGTCTCGCCGGCGTACCCGAGCCGGACGGCCCTGACTGCCGTAGTCCACCCGGTCACCGGCCCCGGCGCAAGTGCCGCCGGGTCACCCTGGCAGGAAGGACAGCCGAACAGAGCGGTCCGGGTTGTCCACGTTGAGATCGACCAGCGCGATAGACTGCCAGGTCCCGAGCGCCAACCGGCCCGCCAGCACCGGTACGACGGCACCCGGCCCGACCAGCGCCGGCAGCACGTGCGACCGCCCGTGACCGTGGGTTCCGTGCGCGTGCCGCCACCGGTCGTCGACGGGCAGCAGCTCGCGCAGCGCAGCGAGAAGGTCCTCGTCGCTGCCGGAGCCGAGCTCGATGATGGCGATGCCGGTGGTGGCATGCGGGGTGAAGACATGGAGCAGCCCGTCACCGCCCGCGGCCGCGGCGAATCCGGCGCAGTCGCCGGTCAGGTCGTGCACGCCCTCCCGGTCGCCGGTGTGCACCGCGATGACCGTCGTCAGCATGGACGTTCCCTTCTTGGTCCGCGCCGGTTCAGGTGGCGAGCTACGGACCCGAGGTGACTCTGGGGGGCGGACGTACGACGATGGAAGCCTGCACCACCGCTCGCCACATCCTCAGGGAGCAGCCATGCCGTCCGTACCCAACCGCCACGCCGTCATCAGCGACGGGCTGCCCAGCCAGCTCCCCGACCTGGATCCCCAGGAGACCGCCGAGTGGCTGGAGTCCCTGGACTCGGTTATCGAGGTGCAGGGCCGGGGCCGGGCCCGATATCTGATGCTCAAGCTGCTCGAGCGCGCCCGGGAGAGCCAGGTCGGCGTGCCGGCGCTGCGCAGCACGGACTACATCAACACGATCCCGGCCGACGCCGAGCCGTGGTTCCCCGGTGACGAGTACGTCGAGCGCCGGATCCGGGCCTACATCCGCTGGAACGCCGCGATCATGGTGTCCCGGGCCAACCGCCCCGAGATCGGCGTCGGTGGCCATATCGCCACCTACGCCAGCGCGGCAAGCCTCTACGAGATCGGCTTCAACCACTTCTTCCGCGGCAAGGACCACGGCGAGTCCGGTGACCAGGTCTTCATGCAGGGCCACGCCTCCCCCGGCATCTACGCCAGGGCGTTCCTGGAGGGCCGGCTGACCGAGGCCAATCTGGACGGTTTCCGCCAGGAGTCCAAGCCGGACGGCCTGCCGTCGTACCCGCACCCGCGGCTGATGCCGGAGTTCTGGGAGTTCCCAACCGTCTCCATGGGGCTCTCGCCGATGGCGGCGATCTATCAGGCCCGGTTCAACCGCTATCTGCTGGCCCGGGAGATCAAGGACACCAGCCGGAGCCACGTATGGGCCTACATGGGCGACGGCGAGATGGACGAGCCGGAGTCCCTCGGGGCCATCGGCGTGGCCGCCCGAGAGGAGCTCGACAACCTCACTTTCATCGTCAACTGCAACCTCCAGCGCCTCGACGGGCCGGTCCGCGGCAACGGCAAGATCATGCAGGAGCTGGAGAGCTACTTCCGTGGCGCCGGCTGGAATGTGATCAAGGTGGTGTGGGGCCGGGAGTGGGACGAGCTGCTCGGCCGCGACCGCGACGGCGTTCTCGTCAACGCCATGAACACCACGCCGGACGGCCAGTTCCAGACCTACTCGGTCAGCGACGGCGCGTTCATCCGCGAGGACTTCTTCGGCCCCGACGCACGGCTGCGCAAGCTGGTCGAGCACCTGACCGACGAGCAGCTCACCCGGCTCTCCCGTGGCGGGCACGACTACCGCAAGGTGTACGCCGCGTTCAGGGCCGCCCGCGAGCACGCCGGCCAGCCGACCGTGATCCTCGCCCAGACGATCAAGGGCTGGACGCTCGGTCCGGACTTCGAGGCCCGCAACGCCACCCACCAGATGAAGAAGCTCACCAAGGCCGAGCTCAAGACCTTCCGCGACCGGCTCTACCTGGAGATCCCCGACTCGGCGCTCGAAGGCGACCTGCCGCCGTACTACCACCCCGGTCCGGACTCCGATGAGATCCGGTACATGCTCGAGCGCCGCCAGGCTCTCGGCGGCTTCCTGCCCAAGCGGGTGGTGCGGGCCAAGCCCCTGCCGCTGCCGGAGGACAAGGCCTACGCCCAGTTGCGCAAGGGGTCGGGCAACCAGGAGGTCGCCACCACGATGGCGTTCGTCCGGCTGCTGAAAGAGATCATGAAGGACAAGCGGCTGGCCCCCCGCTTCGTCCCGGTGATCCCGGACGAGGCGCGCACCTTCGGGATGGACTCGTTCTTCCCGACCGCGAAGATCTACTCCCCGCACGGCCAGCAGTACGACCCGGTCGATCGCGACCTGCTGCTGTCCTACCGCGAGTCCGAGACCGGGCAGATCCTGCATGAAGGGATCAGCGAGGCCGGCTCGATGGCCTCGACGATCGCGGCCGGCACGGCGTACGCCACCCACGGCGAGCACATGATCCCGATCTTCATCTTCTACTCGATGTTCGGCTTCCAGCGGGTAGCCGACCAGATCTGGGCGTTCGGCGACCAGCTCGGCCGGGGTTTCCTCCTGGGCGCCACCGCAGGCCGCACCACGCTGAACGGCGAGGGGCTGCAGCACCAGGACGGCCACTCGATGCTGATCGCGGCCACCAACCCCGCCTGCATCGCCTACGACGCGGCCTGGGCCTACGAGCTGACCTACATCGTCAACGACGCGCTGCGCCGGATGTACGGCGAGAACAGCGAGAACGTCTTCTACTACCTCACGATCTACAACGAGCCGAAGAAGCAGCCGGCGGAGCCGCAGATCGAGGGGCTCGAGGAGGGCATCCTCCGCGGCCTCTACCGGTACGCCGAGGCGCCTCCTGCCGCCAGTGCCAACGGCGACCGGCCACAGGCCCAGATACTGGCCTCCGGCACCGCGATGCACTGGGCGATCGGAGCGGCCCAGATGCTGGCGGAGGACTGGGGCGTGGCGGCCGACGTGTGGTCGGCCACGTCCTGGAACGAGCTGCGCCGGGACGCCGTCGGCTGCGACGAGTGGAACCTGTTGCACCCCGACGAGACCCCGCGCACGCCGTATGTCACCCGCGTGCTCGACGGCGTACCGGGGCCGGTGATCGCGGTCAGCGACTGGATGCGGGCGGTGCCCGACTCCATCTCGCGGTGGGTCTCCGGCGACTACTCCTCACTGGGTACCGACGGCTATGGCCGGTCCGACACCCGGCCGGCCCTGCGCCGGCATTTCCATGTCGACGCGCCCTCGATTGCGCTGGCCGTCCTGACCGAGCTGGCCAGTCGCGGCGAGGTGAAGCGCGAGGTGCTGGGGGCCGCGATCGAGAAGTACTCCCTGTGCGACGAGCAGGCGGTGCCCACGGAGATCGTGGACCCGGCGGAGCAGCAGGGCTAGCCGCTCACCAGCGGCCGCGGCGGGCGAAGGACCAGATGCCGGCTGCGGCGAGTGCTCCGATGCCGATGTAGCTGAGCACCAGCACGCCGAGCGCCTCCCGCGACAGCGACCACCCCGGCCGGTTGGCGGGTACCGCCGCCGGCCGGGTGCGGGAAGCGGGCGCGGCCGCTCGGGTGCCCAGCCGCTGCGGGCTGGACGTCACCATGTCGCCCGAGACAGCTCTCGGCGCCACCTTGGGCCCCGCCAACGGCTGGCTGACGAATGGAGATGCGACCAACAGAGAACCCAGCAGGGCGGCGGGCAGCAACGCGGCCACTGACCGACGGCGGTGGCGGCGAGGCGGAGCACACGGCGGGTTCATCAAGACCTCCTTGTCGCATCTTCCGTCACTCTGGCCTCAGCTGGCAACCGCCGCCGCCTCCCCGGCTGGTCGCTGGACCCACCTCCGTTCCAGGTCGACCGGCGGGTGACGCGGCTCGTGTCGCCTGACCGAGGGCGGGTACGCCGCTCGAAGACCCGAGGAGGAGCCGATGGAACGCGGCAGCGACAAGCACGGCCGACGGCTGGACGAGGCGCTCAAGGGCGAGACGGACGGCATGATGCGGGCCGGCCGCGACACGCGTGCGGAGGAGTGGAAGTCCGCGGAACCCTCGGGCGAGGACGAGCCCGAAGTCGATCGGGTGCCGAACGGCACGCTGACCGGCGGTGTGCCGGCCGGGATGACGGCTGACGACGTGGAGGGACGGACGCAGCTGGCTAGCCATCTCCACCGTTCGGTTTTCCCCTGCGGGCGGGACGGGCTCTTGCAGGACGCGGTGGCCAACTCGGCGCCCGAGGCGGTGCTCGACCAGCTCCGGCAGCTTCCCGAGCAGGGCCGGTACGCCACGGTCAGCGAGGTCTGGGTCGCCCTCGGACATTCCGTGGAGGGTCACCGGGCCTGAACCCCCAGGACCGGGGGCCGCCCTCGCAGACGGCCCCCGACTGGAGCGAAACGCCTACGGGATCAGCTTGAGCCCGCCGTTCCGGTCCAGGCGAGCAGCGCATCGGCGTCCCAGCTGTTGACCACTCGCTCGACCGGCACGTCGCACGCCGCCGCCCGCTCGCAGCCGTAGGGCTGCCAGTCGAGCTGCCCCGGGGCATGGGCGTCGGTGTCGATCGCGAACCGAGCGCCGGCCTCGACGGCGAGCCGCAGCAGCCGCTTGGGTGGGTCGAGCCGCTCCGGCCGGCAGTTGATCTCCACCGCCGTGTCGAAGCGACGGCAGGCCTCGAAGACCAGCTCCGCGTCGAAGTCCGACTCCGGCCGGACCTTGCCGCCGCGACCCTGGTTGCTGACGTTGCGGCCGGTGCAGTGCCCCAGCACGTCGGTGTGCGGGTTGGCGACCGCGGTGACCATCCGGCGGGTCATCTCCGCGGCCGGCATCCGCAGCTTGGAGTGCACGCTGGCGACGACAAGGTCGAGCTTCCCGAGCAGTTCGGGCTCCTGGTCCAGCGTTCCGTCCTCGTGTATGTCGACCTCGATGCCGGTGAGGATCCGGAACGGCGCGAGCTCCTCGTTCAGCCCCGCGACGACCCGCAGCTGCTCGCGCAGCCGCTCCGGCGACAGGCCACGCGCGACGGTGAGACGTGGCGAATGGTCGGTCAGCACGACGTAGTCGTGGCCGAGGTCGCGCGCCGCCGCGGCCATCTCCGCGATCGGGCTGCCACCGTCGGACCAGTCGGAGTGGGTGTGGCAGTCGCCGCGCAGCGCTGCCCGTAGCCGGGCTCCCCCGGCTGCCACCGGCCGGTCGGCCGTGGCCTCGAGCCGACGCAGGTAGACCGGAACCTCGCCGCCGGCCGCCTCCGTGACTGCCGTCGCGGTCACCTTGCCGACATAGGCCAGCTCCTCGAGCGAGCCCTCGACGATCCGCCGATCCAGGTCGGCGGGGTCGAGCGCCGCCACCGTCGCCGCGGCGCGACGGAAGGCCTGCACCCGGTACGTCGGCTCGTGTGCGCGCTCGAGCAGGAAGGCGATCCGGCGCAGCGCCGCCACCGGGTCGGCACTAGTCATGACCGCAGGCTAGGCGTTCCCGGCTCAGCCGGTCAGCGTGACCTCGACCTCGACCTCGACCTCGTCGCGCAGCTTGAGCGCGCCGAAGAAGGCGCTGTAGGGCTTGATGCCCCACTCGGACTGCACGACGGTGGCGGTACCGGTGATCCGCTGGCCGTCGGCCTCGACTCGCAGCCGCAGCGGCCGTTGGTTGCCCGCGACGGTCAGGGTTCCCTCGACCGTCCCGGTGGTGCCCTCGCCACGCACCGAGACGGACTCGAAGATCGCCTCCGGGTGCCGGTCCGCAGCCAAGAGCCGCAGCATCGTTGCCCGGATTTCCCGCCGGTCGGCGTCGGTGAGCGGCTTGACGCCGCCGGTGCCCGCCCGCACCTCCAGGCCGGACAGCTCGACGGTCACGGCCACTCGAGCGTGTTCGACATCCGCCTCCGGCACGGTCACCGTGCCGTGCCACCGAACTGCCTCGATGACGAGGTCGTGACCCACCCGCGCGGCGACGCCTTGGCGAGAGGTCCGCAACCGCAGCTGGCCGCACGCAGGGTCGATGCGGTACGCCGCCGCCGGCACGGTCACGCTCGGACCATACGCCCGGCGAGGCCGCCGGCGACGCCGGCTGCCGGCCTCTCGACGCGTGTCGGCAAAGGACCGTCAGCGTCGAGAACCAAAGACCGCCTCGGTACCGTGGCAGGCTTGTGCGGGTGCCGACCGCCCGCCGTACGACGCGCCGCCGCGGGGCCGCGACGCTGCGCCGCTTGGAGCGGGCCAGCGGCGCACTGGCCACTCAGTCGGTCGCCCGGATGGACGAGGCGCTGCCGTGGTTTCGGGCCATGCCCGCCGAGCAGCGATCGTGGGTTGGCCTGGTCGCCCACGCCGGCATCGCCGCGTTCCTGCAGTGGCTGCGCGCACCGGCCGGCGACGCGTCGGAGATCTCCGGCGAGATCTTCGGAGCCGCGCCGCGAGAGCTGACCCGGGCCATCACCCTCCAACAGACCGTCGAGCTGGTCCGCGTGACGATCGAGGTCGTCGAGTCCCAGGTCGACACCCTCGCCGCGCCCGGCGAGGAGGGGCTCTTGTACGAGGCCGTGCTGCGCTACTCACGAGAAGTGGCCTTCGCCGCGGCGCAGGTCTACGCCCAGGCGGCCGAGGAACGGGGGGCCTGGGACGCCCGGCTGGAAGCGCTCGTCGTCGACGCGCTGCTGCGCGGGGAGTCCGACGACGCGTTGCGGTCACGAGCATCGGCGCTGGGTTGGGGTACGCCGACGTACGTCTGCGTCCTCGCCGGCGCGCCGGCCGCCGGTAACCCCGATGCGCTCCTCGACCGGCTGCGGCAGACGGCCAAGGCGCACGAGCTCGACATCCTCTCGGCCGTGCACGGCGACCGCCTGGTGCTCGTGCTCGGCAGCGCGGAGCCGCCCGAGATCGCCGTACGTCCGCTGCTCGAAGGGTTCGCCGCCGGGCCTGTGGTGCTGGGCACGAGCGCGTCCGACCTCTCCGGCGCGGCGCACTCGGCCACGGTGGCGCTAGCGGGGCTTCGGGCCGTGGCTGCCCGGCCGGACGCACCCCGGCCGGTACGCGCCGACGACCTGCTCAGCGAGCGGGCGCTGGCCGGCGACGAGCCAGCACGTCGGGCTCTGGTGGAGGAGATCTACAGCCCATTGGCTGGGGCCGGAGGCGCGCTGCTGGACACGGTGGCCACCTACGTCTCGTCCATGGGCTCGCTCGAGGGCACCGCACGAGCGCTGTTCGTGCACCCGAACACGGTCCGATACCGCCTGCGCAAGGCCGAAGAGGTATGTCACTACGCCGCCACCGATCCCCGCGATGCCTTCACCTTGCGCGTCGCGATCGTCCTCGGGCGATTGGCGGCGGCTACACCTGAGTTGTAGAAGCCCTACAACGACCGCGGCTCGACTTGGTGAGGGTCTGTATGCGAGGACCGGCCGTGGCCCGGGCAGTCTGTCGGCATGTTCGCCATCGTGGCGCCCGGTCAGGGCGCGCAGACCGCCGGGTTCCTGCATCCCTGGCTGGAGCTTCCCGGCTTCGCGGACCGGCTGCGCTGGTGGTCCGCGGTTACCGGCGTCGACCTGGTCGCGATGGGGACCACCGCCGACACGGAGACGATCCGCGACACCGCCGTCGCCCAGCCGTTGCTCGTCGCGGCCGGCTTGGGAGCCGCCGCCGCGCTCGTCGAGTCGACCACCGACGGGGTGGGCGTCGCCGCGGGGCACAGCGTCGGAGAGCTCACCGCCGCCGTCCTCGCCGGTGCGCTGGCCCCGGAAGCGGCGCTGGTCCTGGTGCGCGAGCGTGGGCGGGCCATGGCTGCGGCGTCCCGGCAGGAGAGGACCGGGATGACCGCGATCCTCGGCGGCGATCAGACCACGGTCGACAACCGGCTGGCCGAGCTCGGGCTGACCGCGGCCAACCGCAACGGTGCCGGCCAGGTGGTGGCGGCCGGCCGCGCCGACGCGCTGGCCGCGCTCGCCGCCGACCCGCCGGCCGGAAGCAGGCTGCGGCCGCTCTCGGTGGCCGGGGCGTTCCACACGTCCTACATGGAGCCGGCTCAGCAGCGGCTGGCCGACCTGGCTGCCGGCATCCCGGTGCGTGACCCGGCGATACACCTGCTCTCCAACGCCGACGGACAGGTGGTGCAGAGCGGTTCCGAGCTGATAGAGCGCCTCGTGGCGCAGGTGGCGGCGCCGGTGCGCTGGGACCTGTGCATGCGGACGCTGGGCGAGCTGGACGTCACCGCCGTCGTCGAGCTGCCGCCCGCGGGCACGCTGTCAGGTCTGCTCCGCCGCGAGCTTCCCGGCGTACAAGTGGTTGCCCTGCGCACCCCGGCCGACCTGCCGGCCGCGCGGGCACTGCTGTCCTCCCGCCGTGAGCACGCCGCCACCGAGCCCGCGCCGGCGTGGCGGGTCGTCGTCGCCCCGCTCGCGGGGACGTTCCGCCCGGCCACCGCGCGCCCCGGCGACCACGTCGACGCCGGCGACAGCGTGGGGACGGTGGTCGCCCGGCGCATCGAAGAGCCGGTGCCCGCACCGTACGGCGGCGTGGTGGTGGAGTGGCTCGCCGAGGACGGCGACCCGGTCGGACCCGGCCAGCCACTCGTCCGGCTGCATCCGGAAACGGTCCCGGCGTGACGTCGTTGACCATGGCCGCCGGCGCTCCGGGTGCCCGGCTGCTCGGCCTGGGCGACTACCGGCCCGCGCGGGTGGTCACCAACGACGAGATCTCCCAGCTCGTGGAGACCTCGGACACCTGGATCCGGGAGCGCACCGGCATCGTCACCCGCCGGATCGCGGCCCCGGACGAGAGCGTGGCCGACATGTCCACGGCGGCCGCCGCGAAGGCGCTGGCCGCCGCCGGGCTACGCGGCGACGAGGTCGACCTGCTGCTGCTGGCCACGTGTTCGGAGATCGACCGGCTGCCGGGCGTGGCAGCTACGGTCGCCAGCCGGTTGGGAGCGCTCGCGCCGGGCGCGATCGACGTCAATGCCGCCTGCGCCGGTTTCTGCTACGCGCTTTCCATGGCCGCGGACGCCATCCACGCCGGCAACGCCCGCCACGTCGTGGTCGTCGGGGTGGAGAAGCTCAGCGACTTCATCGACTGGACCGACCGCGGCACCTGCATCATCTTCGCCGACGGCGCAGGCGCGGCAGTGGTCGGGCCGGCGGACGAGCCGGGTATCGGCCCGGTCGCATGGGGCAGTGACGGCGAGCGCAGCGGCCTGATCACAAGCCGGCGGACAGAGTCGTTCATGCTTCGTATGGACGGACCCGCGGTCTTCCGCTGGGCTACCACCCAGCTCGCCCCGATCGCGCGAGCCGCCTGCGAGCGGGCCGGCATCGCGCCAACCGAGCTGCGTGCACTGGTGCCGCATCAGGCGAACGTCCGCATCATCGACTCGCTCGTCCGCGCGCTGGGCCTCGGAGACGACGTGGTGGTCTCCCGCGACATCGTCGAGACCGGCAACACCTCCGCCGCGTCGATCCCGCTCGCGCTGACCCGGTTGATCGAGACCGGCCAGGTGCAAGCCGGCGACCCGGCCCTGCTGCTCGGCTTCGGATCCGGCCTCACCTACGCCGGCCAGGTCGTCCTCTGCCCGTAGTCCACACCCTCTCCCGAAGGAGTCACCACATGACCGAGAACGACATCCTGACCGGACTCGCCGAGATCCTGCACGAGGTGGCCGGCGTCGCACCGGAGAACGTCTCTGCCGACAAGAGCTTCATCGACGACCTCGACGTGGACTCGCTGTCCATGGTCGAGGTCGTGGTGGCGGCCGAGGAGCGCTTCGACGTCCGCATCCCGGACGACGAGGTCAAGAACCTCAAGACCGTCGGCGACGCCGTCAGCTACATCAAGTCGGCAGGTGTGCCGGCGTGACCACCTCCCAGGACGCCGTCGTCGTCACCGGCCTCGGCGCCACCACGCCGATCGGCGGCGACGCGCCGACGACCTGGGACGCGCTACACGCCGGCCGTTCGGGCGTACGCCGCCTGACCGAGGGGTGGGCCGACACCCTGCCGGTGCGGATCGCCGCCCGGGCCGCGGTGGAGCCGACCACCGTGCTGGAGCGGGTGGAGGCGCGCACGCTCGACCGGTCGCAGCAGTTCGCCCTGGTCGCGGCCCGGGAGGCGTGGGCCGACGCCGGCTCCCCCGCCGTCGAGCCGGAACGGCTGGCGGTCGTCGTCGCGTCCGGCATCGGTGGGGTGCTGACCCTGCTGGGGAGCTACGACATCCTCAAGGAGCGCGGGGCCCGCCGGATCTCGCCGCATACGGTGCCGATGCTGATGCCCAACGGCCCGGCTGCCACGGTGGCGCTCGAGCTGGGGGCGCGCGGCGGCGTCCACACGCCGGTCAGCGCGTGCGCGTCCGGCGCGGAGGCCATCGCGCTCGCGCTGGACCTGCTGCGTGCCGGCCGCGCCGATGTGGTGGTCTGCGGCGGCACCGAGGCGGCGATCCATCCCCTGCCGCTCGCTGGTTTCGCCGCCATGCGCGCGCTGTCCGGCCGGGAGGACGCGCCGGAGGCGGCCTCCCGTCCGTACGACAAGGGCCGGGACGGGTTCGTGCTGGGTGAGGGCGCCGGCGTACTCGTGCTGGAGAAGGCTTCGCACGCACGTGCGCGCGGCGCCCGGATCTACGCCGAGGTGGCAGGCGCGGGGATCACCTCCGATGCCTACCACGTCGCCGCCCCCGACCCGGTCGGCACCGGTGCGGCGCGGGCCATGACCCGCGCGCTCGACGACGGCGGCCTCGCTCCCGCCGACCTGGTGCACCTCAACGCGCACGCCACGTCGACGCCTGCCGGCGACATCGCGGAGTCCGTCGCGATCCGTACCGCGCTGGGCGAGGCGACCGGGACGGTGGCGGTCTCTGCCACCAAGTCCCAGACCGGCCATCTGCTCGGGGCGGCAGGTGCGGTCGAGGCGATTTTCACCGTCCTCGCGCTGCGCGACCGGCTCGCTCCGGCGACCCGCAACCTGGACGACCTCGACGACGAGATCGCGCTCGATGTCGTACGCATGGACGCCCGGCCGCTGGGCGAGGGCGCCGCCCTGTCGAACGCCTTCGGGTTCGGCGGTCACAACGTGGCACTGGCCTTCCGGAGTGCATCATGACCCTCACCGACCCCCGGCCCGCGGTCTCCGTCATTGGGACGGCGGTCGACCCGCGACACCCGGCGGCGCGGCTCACGGCACTGTTCGACGAAGGCTCGCTGCGACCGCTGATGCCCGGCGACGACAGCGGCACACTGGCCGCGCGCGGCCGGATCGACGGCTGCGAGGTCGTCGCCTTCGCCTGCGACGCGACCGTGCAGGGCGGCGCGATGGGCCGCGACGGCTGCGACCACATCGTCGCCGCGTACGACGCGGCGTTGCACGAGCTGGTCCCAGTGATCGGGCTGTGGCACTCGGGCGGCGCCCGGCTGCGCGAAGGCGTCGAGAGCCTGCATGCGGTCGGCCGCGTCTTCACCGCGATGACGCGGGCATCGGGCCGGATCCCGCAGGTCTCGGTGGTGCTCGGCCCGGCGGCCGGCGGCGCGGCGTACGGCCCGGCGCTGACCGACCTGGTGATCCTTGGCCCGGCCGGCCGGGTCTTCGTGACCGGCCCGGACGTCGTCCGCAGCGTCACCGGCGAGGACGTCGACGCGCTGCGGCTGGGCGGTCCGGAGCCGCACGGCCGGCGCAGCGGCGTGGTCCACGTGGTGGCGGAGACCGATGACGACGCCTTCACCGCCGCCCGCGAGCTCACCCTGTTGCTGGCCCGCCAGGGCCGGTTCGGCACGCGTCCCGTTCACGACGTCGAGCTGGGCGGGCTGCTGCCGGACAACCCCAAGCGCGCCTACGACGTCCATCCGCTGCTCGGCGCGGTGCTCGACGGGCCCGGTATCGAGCTGCACGCGAAGTGGGCACCCAACATCGTGACGATGCTCGGCCGGCTCTCGGGGCGCACGGTAGGCGTCATCGCCAACAACCCGCTGCGGCTAGGCGGCTGCCTCGACTCGACGAGCGCGGAGAAGTCCGCACGCTTCGTCCGGATGTGCGACGCGTTCGGCGTACCGCTCGTGGTGCTGGTCGACGTGCCCGGCTATCTCCCGGGCGTGGGTCAGGAGTGGGAGGGCGTCGTACGCCGGGGTGCGAAGCTGCTGCACGCCTTCGCCGAGGCCACTGTCCCCCGGGTGACGCTGATAACTCGCAAGGCCTACGGCGGCGCCTACATCGCGATGAACTCCCGCGCGCTCGGCGCCACCCGTGTGTTCGCCTGGCCCGGCGCCGAGGTGGCGGTCATGGGGGCGGTCGCCGCGGTGCGCATCCTGCACCGGCGCAAGCTGGCCGAGGTCTCCGAGGAGACCCGCCCGGCGCTCGAGCTGGAGCTGGCCCGCGAGCACGAGCAGCTCGCCGGCGGCCTGCAACGGGCCATCGACCTCGGCGTGGTGGACGAGGTGGTGGCGCCCGAGCGGACGAGGTCGGCGCTGGCCGCCGCCCTCGCCGAGGCACCCCAGGTGCGCGGGCGACACGGCAACATCCCTCTTTGAGCTCCCCCAGCTGAGCAGCGCCTCCGGGCGCTATATCGTCGTCGCCCGATCGAGCGGCGACCTTGCCGCGTTGCAGGCGAAAGCGGTCAAGTCGGGCGCGCGCGTCGTCCGCTCCATCCATCAGCTCAACACCATGGTCGTCGAGGGCTCCGCCACCATGCGGACGAGCCTGAGCGCCGACAGCGGTGCGCTCGAGGTTGCGGCGGACCACGTCGAGTCGATCGCGCCGGCGGAGCGCCGGAAGGTGAACTCGGCGGCTCCCGGCCTCTTTGGCGCCCGCACTGTTGCCGGCAGCACCGCCAACCCGGCCGCGGCCGGCGGCGGCGTGCACGCCGACCCGGCGTTCAACTACAAGGGTCTGCTGTGGGACTACCGGCGGATGGGCCTGCCGCAGGCTGGCAGACCACCCAGGGCAGCCCGGCGATCACCGTCGGCGTAGCCGACACCGGGATCGACTTCACCCAGACCGAGAACCCGCCCATCTGCAAGACCTACTACGGGTTCTCCGACCGTGACCTGGCCCGCAAGTACGGCGGCCCGGAGAAGGGCGACTGGAACGGCCACGGTTCGTGGATCGCCGGCAACATCGGCGCGGCGCTCAACGGCAAGGGCACACGGCATCGCGCCGAACGTACGGCTCGTCGCGCTCAAGATCTCGCATTGGTGCGGCTCGGCGTACGACTCGGAGCTCATCAACTCCTTCGTCACGGCAGCCGACATGAACATCGACGTCGTGAACATCTCCTTCGGTGGCTTCCTCGACCGCTCGATTCCGGACGAGAACCGGATCTACCGGCTCTACGAGCGGGCGGGGGACTACGCCAAGAGCCGCGGCACGGCGATCGTCGCCTCGGCTGGCAACAACCACGTCGAGATCGGTGCGGGTGGCCGGGTGCTCTCGCACGGCAACCTCACCACCCCGGGCACCGCTCGGGCCGACTTCTCCGACCTCTACGGCCTGTACGAGGTGCCAGGCGGCATCCGGGGCGTCGTGTGCGCGTCGGATCGGGAGGGGTCGGCCGAAAGGCCGCCCCTTCCTCCGTTGTCCGGCCGCTGGCCAGCCCCGGCGACCGTGATCGAGTCGAGTGAGGGAGGCGACCCTCACTGGTCGACGATCAGAACCTCGAGGGTTCGCGGGCCGTGCACGCCTTCCACCCGGTTCAGCTCGATGTCACTGGTGGCGGACGGGCCGGAGATCAGAGTGATCGGCCGCTGGGGCAACAGGGCGGCCAGGGCCATCGGCACCGACCCGACCACCTGGCCGGCCTCCACGACGCACAGGAGGTAGTCCGGCACCAGCGTCAGCACCCGCCGGCCGGACCGGTCGCCGCCGTCCAGAACGATCGTGCCGGTCTCGGCGATGCCGATCGCGCAACCGGTGAGGACGCCGTCGACCGCGTCGAGCTCCGCGACGGACATCGAGCCGTCGTCTACCGCAGCGTCGCAGCCGGCGTACCACTCCTCGGGCAGGCCGGCCGGTACGACGACCCGCCGGCCCCCCAGGGCCGTCGCCACGGCGCCGGGCAGATCCGCGAGCGACACCCGGCGTACCGAGGCCTGATAGTCGGCCACCCGCTCGGCGAACATCTCGACCACCTCGACCGGCCTGAGGTCGAGCGTACGGCGGTAGTCGCGCGCCACCGCGACGTCGTCGGGCCGCTCCCCCGCCGGCACGTCGGCCAGGGCGGCGCGGATGCGGCCGAGTACCTCGTCGCGGGCGGCGCTCATGGGCGTGTCTTCTTCCACCATTCGCGGAAGGACTCGGCTGGTACGGCCGGCGCGTCTCGCACCGAGGTCCAGGCGCCCAGCGGCCCGGGCAGACGACGGATCGAGGACCGGCCACGGGCGAGGGGCAGCGACCCCACCCGGGCGACCCGCTGCGCCAGCTCGAAGCGCCGGCGGCTGCCGAAGGCCAGCGCCAGCGCCCGCATCGCGGCGTCCTCGGGCTTGGGAGCGGTTTGGGTGGCCCGTGCGTGCTCCACGACCGCACCGCGCAGGTGCACCAGCACGCTCGGTATGTCGATCTTCACCGGGCAGACCTCGTAGCAGGCACCGCACAGCGACGAGGCATAGGGCAGCGAGTCGATGTGCGCGTCGTGCTCGCGCAGCAGCGGGTTGAGGATGGCGCCGATGGGGCCGGGATAGACCGAGCCGTAGGCATGGCCGCCGGTGCGCTCGTAGACCGGGCAGACGTTCAGGCACGCCGAGCAACGGATGCAGGCGAGGGTCTGGCGGCCGACGAGGTCGGCCAGCGCCCGCGTGCGGCCGTTGTCGAGCAGCACGAGGTGGAACTCCTGGGGTCCGTCGCCAGGGGTGACCCCCGTCCATAGCGACGTGTAGGGGTTCATCCGCTCCCCCGTCGACGAGCGCGGCAGCAGCTGGAGGAAGACCTCGAGGTCGGTCCAGGTGGGGATCACCTTCTCGATCCCCATCAAGCTGATCAGCACCGGCGGCAGGGTCAGGCACATCCGGCCGTTCCCCTCGGACTCCACCACGGCGACCGTGCCGGTCGCCGCGACGGCGAAGTTCGCGCCGCTGACCCCTACCTTCGCCCGCAGGAAGCGCTCCCGCAGGTGCCGTCGAGCAGCCCCGGCCAGCTCGGCCGGTTGGTCCGAGAGCGGGCCTGAGAGGGCCATGGTCCGCAGGAAGATCTCGCGGATCTCGGCCCGGTTCTTGTGGATCGCCGGCACCAGGATGTGCGACGAGCGGTCGTCCCCCAGCTGGACGATCAGCTCGGCCAGGTCGGTCTCCCAGGCCGAGATGCCGGCCTCGGCCAAGGCATCGTTGAGGTCGATCTCGTCGGTGGTGAGCGACTTGACCTTGACGACCTCGTCCACACCGTGGCGGCGTACCAGCTCGGTGATGATCGAGTTGGCCTCCGCACCGTCCCGCGCCCAGTGGACCGTGCCGCCGGCGCGGGTGACGGAGTCCTCGAGCTGCACGAGATAGGAGTCGAGGTGCCGCAGTGTGCGTTCCTTGACCGCCCGGCCGGCCTCCCGCAGCTCCTCCCAGTCGGGCATCTCGGCGACCACGGCGGCCCGCTTGCCGCGGATCATGGTCGTGGCCCGACGCAGGTTCGTCCGCAGCTGGGCGTCGGCCAGGGCACTCTTCGCCGCCTCCGGGAACGGCGGGGGCCCCGCCGTACGCCGGCTGGGCCAGGGCAGCGCCGTGCGACTCATGGGGCATCCTGCGACGACTCGGTCGAGGCCAGGATCTCGGCCAGGTGGGTGACCCGCACGCCGGCCCGCTGCCGGGCCAGCCCGCCGCCGATGTGCATGAGGCAGGACGTGTCCCCCGCCGTACAGACCTCCGCGCCGGTGTCCAGGACGTGGCGCATCTTGTCGGCCAGCATCGCCGCGGAGACGTCGGCGTTCTTGACCGCGAAGGTGCCGCCGAAGCCGCAGCACTCCTCTGCCCGGGGCAGCTCGACCAGGTCGATGCCGCCAACCTCACGCAGCAGCCGCAGCGGCCGGTCGCCGACCCGCAGCATCCGCAGCGAGTGGCAGGTCGGGTGGTAGGTCACCCGGTGGGGGTAGTAGGCGCCGACGTCGGTGACCCCGAGTACGTCGACCAGCAGCTCGCTGAGCTCGTGCACCGGCGGCCCGCCGCGCCCCAGCAGCCGCGGATAGTGCTCCCGCACCATCCCGGCACAGGAGCCCGACGGCGACACGATCACGTCGTACGGCGCGAAGACCTCGCCGAAGCGCTCGGCCAGGGCGCGGGCCTCGGGCTGGTAGCCGGTGTTGTAGTGCAGCTGACCGCAGCAGGTCTGGTCGAGCGGGAACTCGACGGTGTGCCCGAGGCGCTCCAGCAGGGTGACCACGGCACGGCCAACACCGGGAAACAGCGTGTCGTTGAAGCAGGTGACGAACAGGGCGACCCGCACAGCCGGCACCGTATGCCTCGTCCCGCCGGCTGCGCCACGCGCGGCGGTGGACGGGAGCTCGGTCAGGCCAGGATGCGAACGGGTGTCCCCAGCGGCAGCACAAGGGTGAGCGCCGTGATGTCGGAGTTGCGCAGCCGGATGCAGCCGTGGCTCACGTCGCGGCCCACGCTCGAAGGATCGTTGGTGCCGTGCAGTCCGATCACACCATCGCCGCCGCCGAAGCTGGTCAGCACGTTGGAGAACCCGGACAGCCCGTACGCGTACGGCCCATAGGCGCCGCCCGGGTTCGGCGTTCGGATCAGCTCCTTGAGGTAGAACCTGCCGCCAGGGGTCGGGGTCGAACCGGTGCCGACCCCGATCGGGTAGGAGTGGACCAACCGGCCGGAGCGGTAGACCCGCAGCGTGTGCTCCGACCGCAGCACGTCGAGCCGGTAGGGCACCAGGTAGAGACGGACGTCGGACGCGCGCACCCAGCCGGTACTGCCGTTGGGACGCTGAGGCAGGTAGACCTTCAGCCAATCGCCCGAGCGCCGGGCCAGCAGGAAGGTGAGGGGGGCCCCGGACGGGATCGGGTTGGCCAGGGTACGGGTGACCGGGCCGTCGGGGCTGGCGTGCACGGTGACCTTGGAGTGGTTGGCGCGGGCCGCGTACGCAGTGGCGCTGGCGATGGACGGCGGCGCCGGCTGGGCGTTCGGGCGGGGCCGGGGGGACGGCGTCCTAACCGGCAGCTTCGTCGCCGGCCGGCCAGGCGAGGCGGGCGAGGGGAGCGGTGCAGCGGCGCTGGCGGCAGCGGCACCCGCCCCCGGCGTGGGGCGCACGCCTGCGACAGGGGTCCGTACCCCGCCGCTGCAGGCGACCAGCACGGCGGCGAGTCCGGCACCCGCCACGCAGCGTGCCGCCCGACGAAGCACTCCGCATGGTCCGCCGGCGGGCATCTCGGTTCGGGCCACGTCCGGTCCTCACTCTGTGGAGGTCGTGCTTGCAGCGCCGGACAGCGCGGACCTAGCCGGTGAAGCTGACCGAACCGGAGACCGGCTGCGCGGGGCCGGCCGTTCCGCCGACGGGCACCGGGACCGGGACCGGCGAGGGTGACGGTGACGGTGACGGTGACGGTGACGGTGACGGTGACGACGAGGGCGACGGCGACGCGGCGGCGCGGAGCACATCCGGACCGTTGGCCGCGCAGCGGGACTGCGCGATCACGATGTCGCCGGTGCCCAGGGTGCCACCAGTGAGCCGCACGTGGATGCCGTTGACGACGATGCTCGTCGTGGTGCCCGGCGTGTTGACCTCCATTTGCTCGTTGAAGGTCACGGTCCCCAGGCCGCGGGGCAGCGTGCGCACGGTGTTCGGCGCCGGCGCCGCGGACACCGCAGGCACGCTGGCGGGCAGACCCAGGCCGGCCAGCTGCGTCGTGCCGGAGGAGCCGTCGCCGTTGGACAGGCAGGTGGTGCTGACCGCGGTGGCGGTGACGCGGCCGTCGAGGAGGTTGGTGTCGGACACGGTGGCCGAGCTGCGCACCGTGCGGGTGTGGCTCACCGCCGTGTCACCCTGCGTGCTCACCACGAGCTCGCCGGTCGACAGGACCCTGCCCAGGGTGGCGGAGGCGGCGGTCCGGGTGAACGGCCCGCCGCCAGCGGCAGGCAACGTGACGGCCGGCGTAGGCGCGAGCGTCACGGTGGGCCCCGAAAGCGGCGTGACGGTGCCCTTGGCACCGAATGCGCCGCCGCCGACCGACGTGACGTCGGCGTGCGCGCCCGAGGACAGCACAACGGTGGCCGCCAACGTTGCAGCCGTCACCACGCCTGCGGCGAACCCCAACGCCGGTCGGGAAGGGACAAGGCGGGTAGAGCGGGTCACGAGCACTCCTCGCGCTCAGCTCGGGACATGGTGTCGCCGAGCGCCGGGACTTCAGGCACCCCCGCGGCGGAAGGGGGCCAACCGTGCTATCGGCACAACCGCACCCGAACTAAAGCGTCAGACCACCCGGGTGAGACGCCCGCGCTCCAGCCCCTCACCGGCTCGCCGGAACGGTTCCAGCTCGGCGTCCCAGGCGCTGCCCAGCAGCAGCGCCAGACCGGCGGCCAGCTCGGTGCCCGAAGCCAGCAGCGACCGCAGCCGGTCCTCACCAACCATGACATCGCCGTTGGCGCTGGTCGGTGTGCGGAACAGACCCAGCGACGGCGTCCAGCTGTAGCGCTGGCCGTCACAGCCCCAGGTGGGCTCCTCGGTCACCTCGAACCGCAGCTGCGACCAACCTCGCAAGGCGGTCGCCAGCCGGCCGCCGGTGCCCGGCGAACCGCTCCACCCGAGCTCGGCCCGCAGGGTGCCGGGCACGACCGGCTGAGCCGACCAGGACAGTTCTGCCCGTACGCCGAGCTCGCGGCCGACGGCCCAGGCGACGTGCGGGCACAGGGCTGGCGGGCAGGCGTGGACGTGCAGGATGCCGCGTGCGGTCACCGGTGACCTCCGACTGAGTTGGACGAGAAGCGCCTTCCCCGACGGCCTCGTCCAGCCAGCCTGCGACGTCCCGATTGTGCCTCATCGGCCCCAGCGGTACCAGCGACGTGGGGCAGCGAGCTGGACCCGAGCTCCGGAGGAGGGAGGGCTCGCCAAGGAGGCGACCGGAATCGGCGAACTGGAGAAGGGGTCGCTGTCGATATCCAGATCGCACGCTGTGACGCCGGCTGTCCGGTAGCCAGCCCGGGCGGCTTCGGTCAGCCAGTGCCGCTCAAGGACCGGCCGACGTCGCGGACGGCCTGAGCTCCCGGCCCGACCGGCACCGAGGTGGCCAGCACGCCGGCCCGTTCGTGCAGTTTCCTGGCCGCACCGACCTGCTCGGCCATCAGCAGTGACAACACCACCCCGTCGGCACCGGCCCGGGCGGTGCGGCCGGACCGGTGCAGGTAGTCCTTGTGGTCGGCCGGCGGGTCGAAGTGCACGACGAGATCGACGGCATCGACGTGAATGCCGCGCGCGGCCACATCGGTGGCCACGAGCACCCTGCCGCGGGCAGAGCCGAACGCGTCCAGGGCACGCTGGCGGGCGTTCTGGGTCAGGTTGCCGTGGATCGCACCGGCCTCCACGCCGGTACGACGCAGCTGCTTGGCCAGCCGGTCGGCCCCGTGCTTGGTCCGGACAAAGATCAGCGTGCGCCCGGACCCAGCAGCGATCTCGGCCACGACCGCCACCTTCTCCTCGGCCCGGACGGTGAAGGCGCGGTGATGGGTCCCGGCGACGGGAGCTACCGCGGGCGCGACCGCATGCAGCACCGGGTCCGGCAGATAACGGTGCACCAGCTTCGCCACGCCATTGTCGAGGGTGGCGGAGAACAGCAGGCGTTGCCCGCCGGGCGCGGTGGCGTCCAGGAGCTCGGTGACCGCGGGCAGGAAGCCGAGGTCGGCCATGTAGTCCGCCTCGTCGAGCACGGTGATCCGAACCCCGGTCAGCGAGCACTCGCGCTGGCCGATGAGGTCCAGCAGCCGGCCAGGCGTGGCGACGACCACGTCGATCCCGCGGCGCAACGCCTGGATCTGACGGTGCATCGACGCGCCGCCGTACACCGCGCTCACCCGAAGGTCCAGCGCCTGGCCAAGCGGGGCCAGCGCCTCCTTGACCTGCTCAGCGAGCTCGCGAGTGGGCACCAGCACGAGCCCACGCGGGCTGCCGGCGTGGCGCGCGCCGCCGGCAAGTCGAGCGAGCATCGGCAGTCCGAAGGCGAGCGTCTTGCCCGAACCGGTCTCGGCCCGCCCGAGCACGTCGCGGCCGGCGAGGGCGTCGGGGAGGGTGGCCGCCTGGATCGGAAACGGCGTCCGGATGCCACGCCGCTCGGCCGCGGTCACCAGCCGCTGGGGAAGCCCCAGCGCGGCAAAGGTCGTCGCCGTTGCACCAGAAGCCGCATTCGACGTCGTCGCGAACGCCTGCTCGAGGTCAAGGCGAGCCGGCGACTGCGCACCGGCTAGCTGGGTGCGGCGGGTGGCGCGGTGGGGCCGGGATGTCGATCGGCCATGGCGGGGTGGGCGCATGTGGGCGGGAGCTCCGTCGTACTCGTCGGCCGTATCCGTGGGCTACGGCGCGTACGGCCACGGCAAACTGCCGGCCCACGAACGAAGCACGTCACACAAAGCGGCCTGCGGGCAGCTCGCCCGCGGAGGAACGACGCCGTCGGGCGTCGGGATCCGTTTAATCTACCAGCCGCGAGCCTGTCTCAGTGGCAGGTGGAGCTGCCCGAATCGGTGAAGGTCTGGCCGGCCTCCGGCATGAACTCCCAGTCGTAGCTGCCCGGGTGCAAGGTCAGCCGCAGCACCCCGAACGTGTCGCCATTGCGCAGCTCGCTGTTCGGCACCACGTTGACGTCGGGGTAGTGCTCCGCCCCCCCGGTGCCTACCATGAACTCCCGGATGCCGGTCCCCGGGTCGGCAACGCCGGCGGCTGTCTGGGGTGCGAACCGCTCGTAGTCGTGGTCGTGGCCGTTGAGGACGATCTCGGCGCCGGCGGCGTGCAACGCCTGCCAGAACGCGTCGTACGCGGCCCGGCTGCCGTGCCTGCCCGAGCTGAACCGAGGCTGGTGCCAGTAGGCGAGCGTGCAGCTGTTCGGGTTCGCCGCCAGGTCGGCCCGCAGCCACTGTTCCTGCGGCGAGCCGGGTCCACACCCACCGGGCACGTTGGTGCACTCTGAGTTCAGCGCGATCAGGTGCCAGGCACCGATGTCGAAGCTGTAGTAGCCCTTGGTCGGGTCGCCGGCGGCCGCACCGAAGTAGTTGTAGTAGCCGGCAGCGCCGGCCGTCTGGTACTCGTGGTTACCCACCGCCGGGTGCGTGAGCGCGCGAGCGCGCCCCCACGACGGGTCGTAGGACGCCTGGAACTTCGCCAGCGCGCCATCGGAGTACTGGTGGTCCCCCAGGCTCAGTACGCCGGCCAGCCCGCCGTCGAGCAACAGGTTCGACGTGGCACCCTGGCGGCAGGCGGTGGCCGTCCCGCCGCCGGCGTTGAAGCTGCCATCGGCCGGGTCGCAGGCGATGTCGCCCGCCGCCGCGATCACGGGATCGGACGCGGCGGCAGAGCCGTCGATCACCGCGGTGCCGACCGGGTCCGCCAGGTCGGCATTGGTCGCGGTCGTCACCCGCAGCGAGAACGTCTCCGTCGGCTCGCCGAGCCCGTCCTCGGTGACCGGCACCGAGACCGACACGGTCGGGGTTGCCGTGTTAGCTGGGAACGAGATGGTCGACGGCGTCGGGCTGCCGTAGTCAGCGGTGCTCGCGCTGCCCGGCACAGTCGTGACGGTGGCGGTCACCGTCTCGTCCGGGGAGTTCGCCAGCGAGACCACGAAGCCCGCGCTCCCCCCCTCGGCCACCGGAAACTCGACGTCGGAGACGACGAGCTGCGGCGGCAGTCCGTCGGCGTCGACGATCGTCGCGGTACCCAGGTTGTCCGCGATCACCGCACCAGACGGCGATGACAGCTTGAGCCGGACGACCTCGAAGAACTCCCGGACGAGGTCGCTCGTGATCGGTACCGACACGGTGGCGGTCGTCGGCCCGCCGGCGGAGAACGTGAGCTGGCCACTCTTCGAGGTGAAGTCACGCGGGGCCACCGCCGTGGCCAGCGCCGCGGGAGTCGCGTAGCGGACCGTCGCGTTGGCCGGCGATGTCAGGGACACCGTGAAAACGGCAGGCCCACCGTCCTCGGGCACCCGGACATCGCTTACGGAGACGCGCGGCGCCGTGGAGGGTGAGCCGGTGCCCCCGTCGTTCGCCGCGATGAGCGCGGTGCCGACGGCGTCGACGACGGTCAGGTTGGTCGCCGCGGTCACCTTGAGCGAGAACGACTCGTTGCCCTCGGCCACGGTGTCGTTGACCACGGGCACCACCACCGACGCCGACGGGTTCGGTCCCGGGTTCAGCGTGACGCTGCCGGTCGTGGGCTTGAAGTCACCTGGCGACGCGGCGGTGCCTCTGGCCGTCGTATAGCTAACGACTGCGGGCTGGTCGGCGATGCCATCCACCGCGAGGGTGAACGTCGCGTTGCCGCCTTCGGCTACCGACGGCACGTCTCGCACCGAGAGCTGGGCGGGTAGGCCGTCGTCGTCGACGATCGTCGCCGTCCCGGTGTCGTCTGAGATCACCGCGCCGGCGGACGCCAAGTCCAGCTGGAGCGAGAAGGTCTCGAACGCCTCTCGGAGGGGGTCGCCGGCAACTGGCACAGAGACAAGCTGGCTGGTCGGCCCCAGAGCGGAGAAGATCAGCGGGGTGGGCGGCAGCGCCGCATAGTCGTCGGGGGCCCCCGCGGTGCCGTCGACAGTGGAATAGGTCACCGTGGCGTCGACAGCCGCGGAGATCGATACTGCGAAGGTCGCCGCCCCGGCCGCCTCGTCGACGCGTACGTCGTTGACGCTGAACCGGGGTACCGCGGCGGACCCGGTTGCCGGCAGCTGCGCGGTGGCGCGGAGCGGCGCCCCCGCCGACAGGCCGGTCACCAGCATCACGGCGAGTGCCCCAAACGCGACGCGCCCGACGGAAACGCTCATAATGCTGAATTCTCCACTGGGCGGCTTTTTTTCTTCCATCGTCCGGCCGGACATATCGGCTGCGCCGAAAGGCGCTGCCCCCGCCGAGCGGCTACTGAGGTGGGACAACGACAGGACCATGAACGCGTTGCCCAACCGCGCGCTCGAGCCGGCCGATCCGGACGCGTGGCCAGCAAGCAGCTGCTCGGCCACTCGCAGCTCCAGCCTCGCTCTCCAGACGTCCTGCCACGTTGTCCCAGAGCTGACGCCACAGCGGCGGTCGATGGTCGTCCGGTAGCGGCATCCCCGCAGGCTAGACCGTGTGGGGCAGACCGTGTGGGGCTGTCCAGTGGGGCGGGCGGGACTCGAACCCGCGACCGAGGGATTATGAGCACTCTCGGTCTGAGCACTGTGCTCACCTGCGAAAACGCTGGTCGCTCGTCACCGTGCAGCACGGGATACCCGTCTGTAAGGGAGAGCACCATGACCGACAGCACCGACGAACCTACCCGCCCCGAAACCGTCATCGCCACGCTCCCGGGCTGCCCGGAGTGGTGCGACCAGAAGCACCGGAACCTCGAGTACGACGGCGCGCTCACCCACGAGAAGTGGCTAGGCGCGGTGGAGGTGCCGGGCGACATCATCGGCACCGAAGAGACCGTCTCGGTCTCGGTCACAGCGCACGAAAGCATCAGCGGGCTAGAGGTCATACGGACGTCGCCGGAAGTGCAGCTCGTCCACGGCGACATCGGGTTTCGGATGGACGCGGCCATCGCTGGCCTTCTCGGCCGGTACTTGATGGACGCCGATGAGCACGTCATGCGAATCGAGGAGGCGGCCGACTAACGCGGGCCCTCAGCCGCGACGGCAGCCCTTCCGGGGAATCCGGGAGGGCTGCCGTCGTGTGTCCCGACACGCTGTCCGGGCGAGATGAGGCCCGCGGGCGCCATCGTGACCCGGCGAGCCTCTAGCACGTCAGCGCTGCGGTAGGTGTTGCTCAGCCCACGCTTGCCCGCCGGTTCGAGGTGGCCGGAGCGCTGCCAGTCGCGGATGTTCTCCGACCGCACCCCGACGTAGGCGGCGGCCTCGGCGGTGGTCAGCAGGTACTCCGTCTTTGCAGAGACCGTTGGCATCATGAGTTGTCGCAACCAGTCCCAGCCGCCGACGCCGGAGACGTTGTCGGACCAGACCATCCCGCAGTCCGGGCAGGCGATTCGGCCGGTGTTGTGATTCGCCGCGAGGCGCGAGACGCCGTCGCAGAGCGGACATGTCAGCCGGAGCGTCTGAATCGGCAGAAGTTGTCCCGTTGCCCGCCGTACCGCCCGGACCAGTCGCCGGGCTTCGTCCTCAACGTGCTCCGCCAGGTCGTCGTGATCGCCTACGACGGGGAGCTGGGCGCGAAGCCAGATCAGGCGGGTCCGTGCCACCGCCTCCGACGGGCCAGGCGCCAGAGCCGGCCCGCTGCGGTCGAGCCGGTCACAGATGGCGTCGACCAGTTCACGGACCGATACCTCAAGGTCCGCAACGGTGTCGAGCACGTCGAGCCGGGCTGGGGCTGTCGCACCCGGTGGACCGGACCGCCCTTCGACCTCGGTGCGCTTGCCCTCCGCCCAGTGACGAGGCGTGCCCTTCTCACGGTCGGCGTACAGCTCGGAAAGCCAGTCGGCGATGTCGTCCAGGTCGGACCGGGCACGGGCGAGCCGGTCGTAGTAGACGGTCACGGCCCCGACGCTATCCGGTGGTGCAGCCGCCCGATTGCCTGCAGCGCCCCGCAAGGAAGCGCTGGTCGTGAGTCCGCACGCTTGACCGCCCGAAGGGTCCGGGTTTATGCCGAACCGCCCTCGGCTTTGGCCCCCCGGGAAGTAGCCTGCCTGGCACATGCGGTTACCGCCTTCCCGTCAGCCAGACGCTGGTCGGGACTTGTCAGAGGATGCTTGATCTTTTGGACTCACCAACCGTCCCAGACCCGACGCCTGGTGGATCGGTACCGGCGACACCAAAGCGGAACTGGTTCCTCCGACACAAGTTCCTGACTGCTCTTCTCGCGCTCGTGGTTGTGCTGATCGCCGCCGGGGTCGGCAATGGCGGCGGAAAGAGCAAGGTCCAGAGGGCGGCCAATCCCTCTCCCCCGGCAGTAACCACCACGGAGCCTGCCACCCAGCCCCCGAGCGAGGCGCCGAGCGCCCCGCCGACGGAAGCTCCCACCACAAAGGCTCCCGCCCCGCCGCCGCCTCCCGCGGTCGCCAAGCCGGTCGTGTACTCCGGGGTTGGCTCGAAACTGCTCAAGATCAAGAAGGGCGAAGAGCCGGCCATCGCGCTGATCACTGGGCGGGGATCGAGTAACTTCGCGGTCACAAACCTCGCTGCGGACGGCCAGCAGTATGACCTCCTGGTGAACACCATCGGCTCGTACCACGGCACACGCCTCATCGACGTCGAGAACGGTCAGCAGACGGCCGCCTTCAAGATCGAGGCGACGGGCTCCCGTTGGACGATCACACTCAAGCCGATCACGCAGGCACGCCCCTGGAACGGCTCCGGCACGCTGAGCGGCAAGGGGGACGATGTGATCCTCATGCCGCGGGACACCTGGGGTTCACTCGACTCCGCGAAGATCACGCACACTGGCACGTCGAATTTCGCGGTTAAGGCCTACTCCGACACCAGCGACCTGCTCGTGAACGAGATCGGCGCCTATTCCGGCGAGGTGCAGGTCCCTGCCGGCACCCTCCTGTTCGCCATCGACGCCGATGGAGGATGGACATTCCGCAAGACGTGACGGCGGCCACCTCGGCAGGTTGACGCCCGGCTGCTGGCCGAGCCGTCGTCGCCATGCGGTAGGACCTGCACGATGCCGATCAGCCGCCGGGTCCACCCGCCCACCCTGGTGACCGTCACGACCGCCGCACCATGGCCGGTGGGCAGCTGGCCCGGACTTCTCTCTTACTGGCGGCGCGACGTGGACACCTGGCGGGGATTCGTCGCGTTCAGTACCGGAGTCGGTCAGCAACGCCTCGGCTGGTTCTCCGCCGAGCAGCTCTCCACTGGCCTACCGCTAGGCCGCGACGAGGTCCGCGAGGTCGACGTACCGCTGCAGTTCAGAGACCGACCGGCAGTAGCGGACCGGACCCGGGCCGGTCAGCCGTAGGTAGGGCCGAGCGCCGGGGCCCCGGTGGAGCAGGATGCCGTCCATGGTCCAGCGGCCGTCCGCGCTGACCATCCGGTGCTGCACGACCGAAGGATCGGCGCGGCGTCGGAGCCCGTCAACGGTCCTTCGGTCTAAGTCGCCCCGGGTCGTCGAGTGTTACGAGGACGAAGGCATGCTCGTGTGGCCTCTCGTGGATGCTGACCAAACATCAATCTTCCTGGGATGCCACGGGCCTCTCAGCTCACAGCGACGCGCTCACCCTCCACCGCGAAGAGCCGGGTATCCAGGCAGACCGTTCCGAACGACTACGGCAGGGCAGTGCTCCCAAGGGGTGCCACCAAGCCAGCATCGTGGATCAAGACGAAGAGGAGTCCTCGACTGGAACGCTTGTGACGTAGTCGCGAGCACTCATATCCCAGAGTGTGTCCACCTCGGGCCCTTGAAGAGTGACACCGCCCCCCTGGGTTCGGGCGTAAATCTGGGCGAAGCCATCTTCCCAGGCGCCTCGGTCAAACTCGGCCCGGGCCTCCTCCCGCAAGACGACAAAGACCGTCACACTCTTAGGTGTTGTGGGATGGTCCGGCTGCACGCGAAGTTCAGCGACAGGTGCCATGAGTCTGTTGCGCTCAGCGGTACCAAGACTCTTCAGCCAGTCGAACATGGGCGTTATGACGTGCTCGTAGCAAGCTTCCGCCAACGCAGGACGCCGTCGCATCCCCGCGATATGTTCCACGAAGAGCGCGTAGCCGGCGTCGTCGGCGAACGCCTCGAGCGGCTCCCGCTTGAGGAGCAGAGTCTTCTCCACCGGCACCTCGAGTCTCAGGTCCGCCACCCATACCTGCCCGTCCGACGCCCAAGGCGGGTCAAGCGGATACAGATGCCAAACGTTCCGGGCACGTATGTTGCCTAGTCGTTTGGGGTCAAGCGTAAGTCCCGCGTCGTATGCTGGCGCCGCAGTCACCCACGGGTGTGAGTCCTTCATTACGTCGCACGCCTGGGTCAATAGCACCGCCCGCCTGAACACCACGGGGTCCTCGACGGCGATCGCGGCATTCAACCCTAGGTCGTGCACAACCGACGTGGATCGGTCCCAGAGGGGCATGGTTGCCGAGGCCAGGTAGAACGCAGGTACGTCATCCAGCAAGTGTCCCTGCCGAAAGCGGTCGAGGGACTCCTTCATGCCGTCCGGCCACTGCCGGCTCCGTCCCCAGTCGAGCGGTGGCCCTAGCTCGGCGTCAGTCACGTCTTGAGTGCAGCCCGCGCTGCCGGGGTTAGGTCCTCCCTGGTTGCGACTGCGTAAGGGTCGGACGGTGGAAGCGCCGGTACCGCAAGCTCACGGCGGACGCGCCGAGCGACCACGGTAAGGCGGTCCGAGTCCCCGTTCGCGGCTAGTAGCTCCGCCAACGGCGACGGGTTCCCTGCATGGAACCAGGCACGGGCTGTATCAATACCGACGGCCTTCACCGCCGCGGAGACTAGACCGTGGAGGCGCATAACCGAGCGGACGGTACCGGGACGCGGAGCGCTTCCTCTACGCCGCCAAGCGTAGACCGTGCCCCTGCCAATTCCGGCGGAAGTAGCGATCTCCCCCAGCCCAACGCCGAGCCAGCGACCGACATCGACGAGTGCTCTGTCCAAGAAGGCTGACTGTGCTAGCGACGTAGCAGCCAGGCCGTCTGTAGGGCCGATGGCCCTCTGGCTCAGCACGGCGAGCAGGTCCACTTCATCTTGGACGACCGTATGCCAGCGGACCAACTGATCGAACAAGCGGATCCACCCTAGGCGCGCGTTCACTGCAAGGTCGCGGTCGATACGCTGCACGATGGCCAACGGGTCCGGCAACAGCTTTGCGTCTGCCGCCGTCCCAATGACTGGCAAGGGGTCTGGAACCGAGAAGTGCGTTATCCGGGTCTGCACGCCTGTCATCCCTTCAGGATTGCGTACAGGTCGGATGTGATCATGGCACGGAACAGGCGGTTAGCCTGGTCGTGCGCGCGGCCGGCAAAGGCCAGCACGTCGTCAGGGCTGAAGGACTGCTGATCCTCTCGGTACAGATCGAAATCAAGCAAATACGCGCTCCAGGGCGTGTCGTTCAGGGCCAGTGGACCATGGCGCAGGAGACATCGAAGGCCAACATCGAGCTGGAGAGCGAGGCGCTGCTCGCTCCCCAGCAGCCCGGGGCCCAACAAGGGGTGACCGGCCACGCCGAGAAGTTCATCGAGGATGAGTCCCCGCCAGTCGGCATGCCCCTCGGGGCGCGTGATCTGGTCGACGTAGCGCAGGCCGAACCGCTGCTCCGTGCCAGGGTCGAACACCTCGGCGACTGCCTCCACGAGCGCCTGGAGTCTCGCCGCGAAGTCGGCCCACCGTCCATAAGCCCGCGTCTCGATGGCTGCACTGCTTGGATTGAGCAGAACCGAGACGTTTCCATCCCCGGTCGTGAGCCGGTACGCCTGACGGTTCGGTTCATTGATCGGGCCGAGCGGCGTCAGGTTGCTGGTGATCAGGGGGGTGGACTGCAACTGCGTCCAGTCTGAACCAAGCCGGCGTTGCACGTCTCGGGCCTGCCTGTGGCCCACCTCCCAAGCCACCTCCTCGTAGGTGACCTGGGCTGCAACGAGGATCAGTGGGCTGTTGGTCAGCAGCTCGCTCTGGGTCTCGGGCAGATCCACTCTGTAGTCGGGCGCTCCTGTAGACACGAAGTGAACATACCCATCGACGGCCAGGGTAAGTGGCTGAACGCGCTATCCGGCAGCGCGTCCTGGCCGGAGGGGTGACAGTGCTCATGCTCCGATCCCCTCGTCGTCGGACTTACTTGCGCGAGCCCCGGTCGCAGCCACGCGCGCGGCCCGCCCCTGACCGTTGCCGTCGAGGGCCGCCGCCGTGCGCGCCGCCATGTGATGCTCGGCACCCAAACAAGACAGTCCAAAGGGGCCGGTACGCAGCACGCTCCGCTGGATATACAGTCCGGGTGCGTATGCAGGTGGAGCCCGGAGACTAGGAGGAGCGTGTCGCACCACCCGAGGCATCCCAACAAGGAGCTACGGGAGGTCACCGACAGTGCCGATGCCCAGGGATGGACGGTTCAACGCTCAAAGGGGGGCTACTTCATGATCAAGTGTCCTTGCCCCGGCAAGCACAAGAAGACCGTCCACGTCTCGCCCTCCAACCCCCACTACAAGCGGGAGTTGCTTGGGTTCCTCAGGCGTTCCACCTGTTGGAAGGAGGAGACGCAATGACCACGTACAGAGTCCGACTCGGCTTGATCGTAAAGCCTGAGGACGAGACAGACGACATCGACAAGTTCACAGACGACATGATGCAGGAGCTGCACACGCTGGATCCCGAGGCCGACATGGGGGGTTCGGTGGAGTCCGGCGCGTTCGTGGTATGGGTGACCGTGGATGCCACAACGCCGTTTGAGGCCGTGGTGACGGGAGGAAGCACGATCCGAACCGCTGCACATGCGGCGGGTGGCATCACGAGAGACTGGCCGGAGCCGCACGAGTGGCCCAACTGGATACAAGCGGTTTCCCTGAACGCCGAGCCCGTCGAGGTCTCCGAGGCCGCGGAGCCCGACTGCGAGCTCATCGAGGCATAGGCACCACTCTGCCACCGTCTGCCACCGCGGGCGTCGACAAGATCAGAACTCGGGCGGCCACCCCGGCACGGGGAGCCGGTCCCCGGGCGCGGCCACCAGCCAGCCATCCTCCGTGAAGTGCATGACGAAGACGAGCCCCTCCACCAGAGTCGGCTCCGTGATGAGCACCGGCTCGTCGGCTGGAGTAAAGATCACGATCTCGTAATCGACGTCTAGTAGCCGAGGTCGACTGGCAGCGCCAAGGCGGTCGAGGCTGTACGCGGCCCACGCCTCGTTCATCTGCTGCGATTCCGTGTGAGCGAAGTCAGCCCAGAGCGGATGAGCGGAGGGCCGTTGGGCCAGCGCAGCCGCGAGTTCGTCACGGTCCTCGCTGGCCACGTCGGGGAAATCCTGGTTGTTGTAGATCCAGGCTTGGGCGCGCGCCAGTCGTAGAACCGGGTCTGTGAGCTTCCAGGCACCCTCGTAGTCATCCTCAGCGAGGATGAGGGTCAGCCACTGACGGGCCGCCATCACGGGGCCGGACGCCCCGTAATGGCTGTCCAGCTCCTCCGCAGACTGCAGTTCGTCGTCGCTCATCCAGCATCGACCTTAGGCCGTGGGGTGACCGCTGAATCTCAGGCATGCTGGAGCCTCTGGAGCCGCTTGTAGCGCTCGAGCTGGGCCACCGAGATGCCGTTGGTGGTGTAGTTGTTCATGACGCTGTTGTCGACGTAGCCACTCGAGCGCTCGCCAAGCGCCGAGGCGACCTGCTTGACCAGGTCGGAGTTCTTGGTGACGTAGGCCGGCCGGTTGCCCTGCGTTAGTAGCTCAGCGCCGCGCTCCCCGACCAGGTCCACGCTGTTGGGAGCGACGCGGCCACCGCCGGCGAAGTGTGCTGGCGCCGTTCCGTGCAGCAGGCCGGGGTCCCCGCCGGCCAGGCCCCGCTCGCTGACCAGGATCGAGGTGGTCTGCGTGTAGTGCGCGTTCCGCAGCAGCGGCGACAGCCGGGCCAACGTCGCCTCCACCTCGGCCTCGCCCTCGGTCCGGATGTAGGTCTTGACCTCCGGCGGGATCAGCCCGTAGGAGGTGGCGAGCTTTCCTGCCTCGTCCTTGGAGTAGCCCATCGCCGTGGCCTGCTTGATGAACGCAGTCCGCTGGGAGCCCACGGCAGCGGTGAGGGCCGCGGCCGGGGCGTTCTGGGCGATCAGGGCCGCGAGGTTCGCCTTGCCGGCGTCGACCAGCCCAAGCAGGGCTCCTTGGTTGGCCCGGCCGGCGGCGGTGTTCGCGTTGTGCGTGCGCCCGTTCTGCGCCACCGCGGCGGTCGTCGAGTCCAGGCTGGTCTTGTAGGTCAGGTTCGCCTGCGCGGCGGCGATGCTCTGGGTCCCCGACGCGAGCTGCGCCGCGGTCAGCGCCGCGAAGCCGGCGGCCTCAAACCGAGCGGCGGCGGAACCCTGCAGCATCGCGTCGTTGACCAGCTTGCGAGCCGTGTTGTCGGCGGCCTGGCGGTCCAGGTCGGCAAGGGCAAGGCGGGCCGCCTTGGTCCCTTCGTTGAAGGCGTGGATCTTGGGGATGGCGCCCTCGGCCCAGATGCTCGGCTTCGGGGCGTTGGCGATCTTCTCGAGCTCGCTGCGCGAGGTGGCCAGCGAGCGGGGGTCGACGGCATTGGTCGCGGCCACGATCCCTGCGACCGCGTCCTTGGCCTTGTTGCCCGCGGCGGTATAGGAGGCCCAGGCGACCGTGCCCAGGGCTATCCCGCCCGCCAGCGCGAGCCCGGCGGGGCCGCCGACCAGGCCGAGCGCCCCGGCGCCGGCGGCCCCGATACGGCCGCCTCGAGCGGCGGGTGCCGCCGCACCCACTCGACCGGCCCCACCACCCGCGACCGCCGCGCCACGACCGGCCACCGCAGCACGACCGGCCGCTACGGCCTGGGAGTTGTAGGCCAGTGCGGAGCCCTGGATGGCCCTGGTGAGTGCCGCCTGGGTGGCAGACAGGCGGAGGTTGACGCCCAACTGCGCGGCCATGATCGGGATGCGGGCCAGCGAAACCACGTTGGCTGCCGCCTCGGCCGCCTTGTAGGCGGCGAACGCGCCCACCAGGAACGGCATGGCCCTGACCAACGAGTCGATGTGGTCAGCCAGGAAGGCCAACACCGGCCCCGCGACCTTCGCGCCATTGAGCAGCGGCGAGAAGTCGGCGTGCCGCACCTGGTCGAAGGCGCTTTGTAGCTGCGGCGCCAGTTCGCGGGCCCGAGCACCCAGCCCGGCCATGATGCCGGCGAACCCGACCGAGGACGCACCGGTACCTCGGAAGCCAGCCGCCAGCGCAAGGGCGGCCACGCGCATCTGGGCGAGCGCCCGCTCGCCGATGGCGATCGCGCCCGGCAGTCGCTTGCCCGTCCAGTCGGCCGCGGCCGAGAAGGCCGGGATCAGCGCGAGGGCGATCCGGTCCCGCTGCTCCTTGATCTTCGCGGTGAGGACTGCCTGCTTGCCCGCGAGGGTCGTCTGGCCCTGGCGGTATGCCGCCTGCGCGTCGGTGCTCTTCTCGAAGATGAGCTGCTGGGTGGCGACCGCCTTGGCCTGCTCGAGGGCGGCGCCGGTCAGCTTGTCCGTGCCGTTCTTGGCCAGGCGCTGGGTGACGTCGTTCTCCGAGATGGAGATGCCGAGACCCTTGAGGGCGTCCCGCTCGCCGAGCATCGCCTTGGCCAGGATGTCGGCGACCTCGGAGGAGGACCGCTGCCCGCCGGACCACTGCGAGAGGGCACCCGACAGACCGATGACGTCGGTCGACATGCTGGTGGCCTGCTTGCGGGTGAAGCCCATCGGCACGAGCAGGTCCTGGAAGTTCGCCGCGAGCCCGGTCGCCTCGCTCGAGGTCAGGCCCATCGCGTTCGCGTTGGCCTTGGCCCACTTGTCCACGACGCCGAGCTGCGACCCGAACACCGTCGCGGACTTCCGACGTACCGCTTCCAACTCAGCCGAGTACCCGTAGAACCTCTTGCCGGCCAGGACGGCGGCACCACCGGCTGCGCCGAGCCCGAGAGCGGCGGCTTTGCCGGCGATCTGCAGCCCGCTGGTCAGCCGGGAGCCGAAGGAGCGCGAGACCCGGTCACCGGCGGCGACCATCGGCGCCTGCAGCTGGCGAGAGAGCTTCTCCCCTACGCCGCGGGTTTCGAGGTCGACGTCGAGGTAGACGCCGCCGGCCTTGGTGCCTGCGGCCATCTCAGGCTGCCGTTCGGGGCGCAGGCCGGGTCACCGGGCGGGGAAAGGAAGGCCCGCCCTCGCCGACCTTCGATCCCGACACCGCCGGTCCACCGATAGCGGCGCGGGTGACGTTTACGCCCAAGTCCAGCACGATGCTCACCAGCTATGACCTGCTCTGCGCGGGTCTGGCACTTCGTTCTCGCCAAACATGGCGGCGTAGTTCTCGTCGTCGGTCATGCCGTCCGCGAGCCAGTTCTCCGCCTGCCGCTGATAGTCACGGTTGGCGGGGTGGCCGCTGCAGTCCATCGCAGCCCGCACCTCGGCGTCAGGCCCCGAGTAGTCCTGCAGCAGCTTGTATGCCTCCGCCGTCGTACCGGCCGCTGCCACCGGGTGCCGCGCCAGCCACGGCACCTGCAGGAGCACCTGGGGGTCCACGCCCGAGGCGGTGAACGGCGGCAGGTCCCCACCGGCGAACAGGGTCGGTGCCGCCCGCTTGGTCGAGGCCGCGGCCGCCGCCCGCGGCTCACGCGACCGGGCCGCTGCCACGATCGGGTTAGGGCTCCACGCCCCGGCCCCCTCCGGCGGTGCGGTCGCAGCGCGCAGGTTGAGCGGCCGAGTACGGGGCGCTGCGGGCACCGCCGGTATGTCGACCGACGCCAGCCTCTCGATGGCCGACGCGGAGACCTTGCCGGCCGCCAGCTGTGAGCGCCAGAACGCCTTTCGGCTCTCGCCTATCCGGCTTGTCGCAACCGCCCAGTCGACGACATCCTCGTCCGGCTTGCGCTTGCGGTCAGTCACTGTGGGCTCCCCGTCATGTCGCCTGCGCCGCTGGCCTCACGGCGCCGTAGCACCTCGGCGGCGACCTCGGCCCGCTCGAACGCCAGTCGGCCGCCGACGAGGCGACCCTCCAGCACGCCGCGCGCTCGCAGGTCCCGCACGTTCCGTGACTTGCAACCGAGCATCCGAGCCACCTCCAGCGTGTCGATTAGGTCTCGTGACGACCATGCCGACTCCTCCAGCCGCGGCACTGCCGCACTGCCCCGACGGGCAGCCCAGGTGGCCTGGTCCAGCTCGGCGCGCAACTGCTCGAGTAGCCACACCCACCGCGCATGCGGCGCGATCCCATCCCGCGACGACACGCTGCGCGCCGTCTCCAGGGCACGAACCACGTCGGCCAGTCCGGACCCCGCCAGCAGCACCCGGCCGCCGCCGAGGCGCAGCAGCGGGCCGCGCCATGGCTCCTGCATGGCCGTCACGGCCGATCAGTCCGTCGCCCGCTCGGCCACGCCGACGTCGAGGAGCTGACACTCCACCGCCAGCCCGACCTGCTGTAACAGGGCGTCCGGCTCCAACTCGCCGCCATGTGCCGCGAGCTGGCACAGCAGCGCCGCGAGCCTGGTCAGGGCGTCGACGTGCGCGCCCGGCCTCGCCATCGCTTGCGCTCGTAGCGCCGGCCACGATGAGCCGGCCACATCCCCACCCGTCCGCGCCGCGAGAGCCTCGGCAACCAGGTCCAATGCCCGCCGACCGGACGCCGCCTCACCGAGCCACGGGCTACGCAGCGCCGACGGCGAAGGCTGGCCGATCACCTCGTCGACATCGACGAACCGTGCGGCCACCAGCTCGAGACAGCGAACGCAAAGGAGGACGACCACGCCGTTGGCCGACGGCTGCGAGGACCAGCGGTGTCCGAGTAGTGCGCACCTCATCGACCGCACCGACCAGGCGGGGAACCAGCGGGTCGCGCCGTCCAGGTCCTCGCAGCGTCGAGGTGCTGGCGACGGCCTCGGAAAAATCCAGCCCTTCCGCCGGTAGACCGCCGCCACTGTCACCCGTCTCTCTCCCCGCGCCTTCTGCCTCCAAGCGAAGGCGCGGAATGGGACGCCTCGAGGGGCACGGCGGGCGAGCCGCGACCGGGGGAAGGTCACCATTCCGCCGGCAGGCCACCGGGGCTGGGCTCGCGCTGGTCCTCGCCCATCGGCAGCAGCCGGCCCACCGCCCTGGAGGGCAGCCCGACCGGGTGCACGTTGTCGTATCGGCCGAGAACCGACGCCGGTACGAAGTCGCCGCACCCGTTGCAGTACACGTGGCTGGCGTCGTTGATGAAGACCTGCCGGCCCCACAGCCGAACCTCGCGGACTCTGGCCTGCCAGGTCCGCCCGGCTGGACCGAACCACCGCAGGTGCCACGGAGCGCCGGCGGTCGGCGGTGGAGGCCACTGCGACGGCGAGCTCGGCGCTGTCTCGGCCGGTTCCCGCAGGCTTGTTGCCACAGTCTGCGTGGGAAAGCCGAGCTCCCGGGCGATGTCGGCTAGGGCCATCCCGACCCTGCGCAGCTCGAGCGCTCTGACCGCCGCGAGGGGCGGCAGTAGACGCCTAGTCATCAGTTCCCCCACGCGCGTATTGGGTGGGCCTGGTCGTCTTCCTCGGCGTCGACGTCTTGGCGCCGCTCCTCACGCGCCCGCGCTCCGGCCAGCTCTTCCACAAGTTGTAGGGCCAGCCGGCCGGCATGCTCGGCTGCGGTCGTTGCACGGTGTGGCCGGCCAATCTCCACGGCAAGCTTCGCGGTCAGAGCCTCCCTCAGCAGGTCGCGCGCCGTGCTGCTGGTCACCGGGTCACCGCCCGCGGTGCGTGCGATGGCGGGGTCGGATCACGTCGGGGCGACACCACCCGTTGCAACGCGGCCATGTGGCCGCAGCGACCGCGAGCCTCGCAGTCACACCACCAGCCGGCCCGGGTGTAGCCGAGGTCGTAGCTGTGGCCGCTGTCCCCCTTGGCGGTGGCGAGCGCGTGCCACGGCTCCACGCTGACAACGGTGAGCCGGCCCTCGGCCAGTAGCCGAGCAGCCTTGACGTCTGGACTCTCGCGAGTCATGTGGTCGGGGGGCACGGGCCTGGATCCCCTGCCACCACGTACTCGTTGTCCTCCAGGCCGTACCGGTTGTCCCCCTGCGGTGGCGACGTAGTGGCCTCCAGCTCGGCGATGTTGACCGCCGGCATGAGCTGGTCGGCGGTGGGGATCGACTCAAGGTGGGCACGCGCCTGGTCGGACTCCAGGCCGCCGGCGATGAGCTGGGTGAGCACGTCGGCCGTGCGCTTGTCGATGGCCGTCCGGGCTTGCTTGCCAGCCGCCGAGATTCGCGCCTCTGCCAGCCGGCGCAGCTCGGCTCGCCGACTGGCCGCTGCGTTCTCGCCGCGGGTGTACCAGCCGATGTTCAGCCCCGGACGGAATCGCTCCGGCACGCCGAGCTCCCGGCAACGTGCCGCGACCTGCTCGTCGGCTGCGGCGACCGCAGCCTTCGCGGCGCTGGTTATGTCTGTCCAGACAGAGTCGTCGAAGCGGTAGGCGGCCGAGAGTTGCTCCTCTGCCTCGGCACGCAGGTGCGCCTCCCGCTCGGCAACACCGTCCCTGGCGACCTTGGCGCGTAGCCGGGCGATCTTCTGTAGTTCCTCGCGGTCGCGTCGGGTCATTGGCTCAGTCATTAGCGTGTTTCCTCTCTATCTATGTGTTTCGTCCGTTGCGTGTGTTTCGTTGGAGTGAAGGAACGCAACAGACGCAATGGATGCAACAGGGGGTAATACGTAGAGTCCGCGGCTCGGCTGGTCGAGCCGCTCCGCTTCCCGCAGCCGGGACAGGTAGGCGCGCGCCTGTGCGTCGTCGATCCCGACCGCAGCCGCCACGTCGGCCGCGCGCACGCCTTCCGGTCGCTGCCGCGCGAGCTCGAGGATCGCCGTCGAACGGTCGCCGAGTGCCGGGTCGACGGGAGGCCGGTCGAGCAGCATCCAGGCCCCGCCCACCATGCGGAGCGCATATTCGGCCTCCTGCACGTCGCGGCCGGTGACCTTGAGCCGGCCGTCGTCCTGCCCGCGCACCCGGTCCAGGACCACGATCGTGTCGGCCGCGCCGGTCAGCCCGGACGTGCCGGACACGGCCTCGACGAAGTCGGCCGCAGCCATCTGCCGGGTATGCGTGACGACGACGAGCGCCACGCGGAACTCGTCGGCAACCTCCTTGAGCTTCGACCCGACGGCGTAGTCCCAGTCATAGGCGCCGCGGTGGCGGGGCTGCGGCGGCCGGATGCGGGCCAGGGTGTCGATCACCAGGAGCCGGACGTCAGGGTGCGCCCGGCAGTAGGTCCGCAGCAGCTCGATCAGTCGGCCGGGATCGGGCAGCCGGGTCGCGTACTCGAACGCTGCCGGTATCGGCTCCTTGCCGAGCAGGTGCTGCGCCCGGGATTGCAGCCGCCGGTCGGAGTCCTCGAGCGCCAAGTAGAACGACCGACCCTGCAGCACCGCGACGGCGCCCAGCGCCTTGCCGCCGAGCGCCACCGCGAGGCAGCTGTCGAGCGCAAGCCAACTCTTGCCGCGCTTCGGTGCGCCGGCAAGCAGGGTGAGGCCTTCGGGGAAGACGCCCGGGACGGCGTACCGCAGCGGCCGGGGGTCGATCTCGGCCAGTTCGGTGCCCGACCGGATGCACCCCAGCAGGTTGTCCGGGTCCGCCTCGCGTACCCGGATGCGCTCGAGTGCCGTGGGGTCGCCGACGAAGTCGCCGTCGCGAGGTCGCGCGCCGGTGGCGCGCTCCTGCGCGCGCTGCTCGGTGTAGGAAGTCACGACGCGCTCGCCAGTAGTCGAGCGCACGTCGTCGAGCAGGACAGCCCCAGTCGGGCCAGCGCGGCCGCTTCTGCGAACCCCATGGTCGCGCAGCAGTACGACGCCGGCGGTGGCCAGTCGGACTCGTCAACCAGGCAGTCGAGGGGGTCCTGGTGGCCGCAGTCGAGCGGCTTGCAGCGCAGGGACGCGAGACGTCGTCGGCGGAGCTGCGTCGGGATACTGTTGCGGGGGCTCACTGCGGGGCCCCGCGCCAGGTCCGCACCAGCGAAGCGCGGACGGTGACCCGCCGGCTCGGCTCGGCGCCCACCGGCTCGACGACGCCAGCCTTAGCCGCAGCGTGAAGTCGAGCCCCCCAGCGGCTCGGGTGCTCCGGCTCCGGCACGCCGAGGTCAAGGAGGTCGGCGCACTGGAAGACAACGCCACGACGCGCGAGCTCTCGAATGCCGGCGTCGCAGGTACGGCGCCAGAAATCGTCGGTTGCGTCGTCGACCCGCTCGAGCATGTCGTCGCGGAGCGCTTGGGCGATCTCCACCGTGGTCCGGGTCCCGTATGGGGTGCGGGTGACCCTCGTGTCGAACAGCGCGGCCGGCGAACCGCTGGTGGCATACTCCGAGGGAAGCGACGGCTTGGCGGCGGTGGCTTCGGGGCGGCCCTTGGCGGGGCCGCCTTCGCCGTTCACGAGCCACCACCGCGACGGGCCATTGAGCTAGCCAGCGCCAGCTTAAGGAAGTACGCCTTGCGCGCGTGCCCCGCTCGACGGGCGCGCTCTTCCGGCGGCAGTTCGCCGTCAGGGTCGACCTCACGCTCGAAGCGGTCCAGGAAAGCCGCTCGGGCGGGTGCGGTGGCTGCTGCCGGATCGGCAGTCTTCGCCCATCTGGAATGGGAGGCGAGCCTGGCATGCAGGGCACGCTGGGCCGGAGTTCGCTGCAGGGACGCCACTGGCCTGACCTCTTCACAGGTCTCGGCCGGGTCCCCAGGTCCGACAACGCATCCGGTGCGCGGGCTTGTGCGGAGCAGGATACCGGCACAGCGCTCGCTTATCCGGTATCGACGCGCAGCCGACGTCCGTGCGGCGGTGAGCGAAGGGCGCCTTTGAGTTGCTCGAGACTGAGGGGCTCAATGACACGCGAACTACGGCACTGCGCACACGCCAGCGGAAGCCGGTTGGACTGCTCCCACCACGAGGTCGGCTCCTCGAGCAAGTCGACCAAGGACAGGGTGACGGTCTGCCGGTTGGCGACTCGAACACGTAACCGGGCCACGTAGACCGGACCGTCAGCGCTACCGAACACCTGTGCCGCGGCATGCTCGGATCGACAGACGAGCGTGAGGAGTCGCCTCGGCCGCTGCGTGCGCTTCAGGGCTTCCTCGGCGAGCGCGCGTCGGTCCGCTGTGGTCGGGTTCAGGGTGACCGTCTCGTAAAACCGGTGACCATCCGGTCGGACCAGGGTCGACGGGAACAGCGCCTCGTAGAGCGCGTCATCGTCCGGTGGAGAGGGTCGCGAGATCACAACCGATCCCCCAGCCGAGCCCGACGGTGCGCGTCGCGCGCCCGCTCATCGGCCGCGGAGGCGGCGTAGCGGCCCACCATCTCGCGGGTGCGCCAGCCGGCCAGCCGCATGAGATCTTGCTCCTGGTTGCCGGCAGCGAGCCAGGCATGGGCGAAGCTGTGCCGGAAGCGGTGCGGGTGGACGCCGGGCACGCCAGCGTCCGCAGCCCGGCGCTCGAGCAGCTGGCGCAGCCCGCTGTCCGTCATCGCCCCCTTCTTGGTGAGCCAGAGCTCCGGCCGCTCCTTTGCTGGATGCCGGGCCCTGGCGCGTAGGTAGCGGCGCAGCGCGTCGGCGGTCTTGAGCCCGAACGGCACCGCCCGTCCCCGCCGGCCCTTGCCCATGACAAACGCGACGTCCTGGTCGAAGTCGACGTCGGCGACGGCCAGCCCGGTGAGCTCGCCGGCCCGTATCCCGGTGTCGATCAGTAGCCGCAGGATCGCGGTGTCCCTCCGGTTCTCGAAGGTGTTGCCGCGGCAGGCGGCCAGCAGGCGAGAGAGCTCCTCGTCGGTGAAGACCGCGACCGGCTGCTCGGGTACGGCCGGCGGCCGCATCCGCTCCATCGGCGACCGCGGGATCTCGCCATCCTCGACGAGCCACCGAAACAACTGCTGCAACGAGCGGTAGTGCTTCGCGACGGTCGCCGCGGACACCCGGTCGCCCAGGTCGGCGATAAAGGACTCGACGTGCTCGCGGCTTACCGCGGATGCTGTCGTCGGCATTCCGGCCTCGCGCAGGTAGGACAGGAAAGCGGTGCCGACGCGCAGATAGCTGGCGATTGTCGACGGGGCGCGGTTGGTGGCCCGCAGGTGCCGAGTCCAGTCGGGCAGCAGCTCGGCGAGGTCGTCCAGGGCGGCTACTTGCGCTCGAGGCATGCCCGAAGGATACTCCGCTGTGTCAACGCTGTACGGGACTCTGTACCCGTGTCTTCGCAGGTGGTGGGGCGGGCGGGACTCGAACCCGCGACCGAGAGATTATGAGTCCCCTGCTCTAACCAGCTGAGCTACCGCCCCTGAGATTTCATCGTCGCAGGTCAGCGCGGGTGCGCCGCGCCTTCGCCCATCTCGTCCACCGGTGTTATTTGGCCTTCGTGCCCACTACGTGCCCACTCGGACGGCTCAGCAGGGTCAATCGCGGTCTCCCGCGCGCCCGCACGGGCGGCGTCCAGCCGTTCGGCCACGACCGCATCGCCACCCGTCATAGGCCGAGCGTAGTGCCGCGTGGTGACGCTCGATCGGCTGTGTCCGAGGCGCCGCGCCGCCTCCAGGACACCGTCGGACTCAGCCACCCACGAGGCACACGAGGCCCGCAGCGAGTGCGGCGTCACCCTCACCAGGCCGACGCGTCGGCACGCGGCGTCGAAGCTGCGGCGCACGCTGGTGTAGTGGAGCGGCTCTCCCGTGCGTCCGGTGAACACCAGCGCGTCGGTCGTAGGCGCGACGCGCGCGTCCAGGTGCCGGGTGAGCTCCGGGAGCAGGCCGCGGCAACGGAACGTCCCGCACTTGGTGGTTCTTGGTCGGGCCGAACGTGAACTTCCCGTCCACTTCGGTGAGGCTCTCGGCGACTATTAGCCTGCAGCCGAGCACGTCGACGTGCCGACGACGCAGCGCGCGGGCTTCCCCGATCCGCAGCCCTCCGTACGCCAGCATCTCGACCAGCAGCGCGAGCGGCGGGTTGGGCGGGACGGGTTGGGCGCTGCTGCGGTCCTTGCCGCGCGGGCGGGCTCCGTCACGTAGGTGCGCGACGAGATTCTCGACGTCGGCGATCGTAAGGATGGTCGGCTCGGTGTCCGGCAGTCGAGGTAGCCGGTGGTGCCGGCCGCACGGGTTTGACGTCAGCAGCCGTTCCCGCACTGCCGCGTCCAGGGCCAGGGACAAGACGCGGTAGGCCTGGCGAACTCGGCTGGCTGACAGGCCGTCCCGTTGCAGTTGCGCCAGCCACTCGCCGACCCGCATCGGCGTCAGATCGCTCAGACCGAGGTCCCCCAGCCCGACCGGCTTGCCCATCACGGTGCGGTCCAGCACGCAGGTTTCGAGCAGCCCTCGGTAGGAGTCCACGGTGGACGTGCGCAGGCTGGCTGCGTGCTGGTCGAACCACCGCCAGGTCCAGTCACGCACGCTCGTGGAGCGCGCCGCCGCTGGGTCGTGCCAGATGCCGCGGCGCTGGTCCACCTCCACCTGCTCCAGGAAGAGTGACGCCTCGGTCTTCGTCGCGAAGGTCCGGTCCGCGGTGATCCTGCTACCGCCCGGACTCCAGTAGCGGGCCTGCCAGCGGCCAGACGGCAACTTGCGCAGCGCGCCGAACCTCCGCTGCGACGTCACCGCGAACCCTCACGACGAGGGCGCTCGAGGAGCCTGTGATCCATCCGAAGCCTCCGCGTACCAGCCGAATAACACCGCACCACAGGGTGCTCGTGCAGTCGAACACTCCTGGGCGTCCGTCCGAGATGTGTGGACAGCGACCTGCAGGAAGGGCAGTCAGGCGTGGAGGCGGGCCGAAACTCCCGGCTCCTGGCGTCCGGCAGCGATGTAGGCGTCGAGGTCGTTGCTGTCGTTGCGGATGTGCTTGCCGAGCTTGACGACGGCGATGCGGCGTTCGGCGCGGGAGTCGCCGGATGAAGCGGACGGTGGTGCCGAGGCGTTCGGCGGCCTGTTCGACAGTGAGCAGCATGGGGTTCTCCTGGGCTGTTGTCGGCCGGGGGTGGCCGGTGCGATCTGTTGATCTCACACAGATGTAGGTGCGTCGAACGCCGAAGATGTGACCGGCCGTGGCCGGTCTGCTGTGTTGAGGCCTGTCCTGGATCGGGGCGGACTGTGGAGTGCTGTTGACTGCCGGATCGTCCGGTCTTCACCTCGATCAGTTTTTATGCGATCGTGACCGAAAGTGGGGCCGAGGGGGGTCAGCGGCTGATGCCGCCAGCGTCGCGGCCGGGTGGCTGCCGGTAGGGCTCGGTGCCGGGGCGGCGGCTGCGGGCCTGCTGTGCCTGCAGTAGCCGGGCCAGGTCCTGCGGGCCGGCTGGGCGGCGGCTACGAGGCCTGTTGAGGTCGCTGGTCGGGCGCAGGGCGGCGATGAGGGCGGCGGTAGAGGGTTGCTGCTCGGCGGCTGCGTCGGCGTGGCGCTGCCGGGTGTGGCTGTCGACGAGCCGGCCGGTCTGGTCGATCTGCTGCTCGAGGTGGGCCAGCTGCGGGAGGGTCGCGGCGATCTGCTCCCGGCTGGCGACGAGGTTGGCGGTGAGGTCGCGTCGGCGTCCACGGGACCAGCGCGAGGCGCTGTCCAGGTCACGCTGGCTGTCCCGGAACGTCGTGCGTAGCTGATCCTGCGCGCGGAGCAGGTCGGTCCGCTGCTGCCGGAGCCGGTCGAGCAGCTCGACAGACCGGGTGTGCTCGGCCGGCATCGGCCGCGGCGCCCGTCGTTGCCGCTCCGCTTCCGCAGCCGCTCGTGCCTGCTCTTGGCGGGCGTGTTCGGTCGCGGCCTTGCGTGCGTTCGCGAGGGCGGTGTGGGCGGCGTCCTGCGCGCCGGACTGCCCGAGCGCCTGGGTCAGCACCACCAGGGCCTCGGTGTGGGGCGCGACGGACGGGCGAGGGTCTTGCCCGTGAGCGGCGGGGTCTTGCCCGTGAGCGGTCCGGGGCTCTTGCCGGCGGGTGGCGGGGTCTTGCCCGTGAGCGTGTTTGGGGTCTTGCCCGCGGGTCGGGCCGTGCCGGTGGTCGTGGTCGGGGTCGGCGGGCTGGTCGGGCGCGATGTAGGCGTGGTTGGCGTGCCGGCCGCGGGTCATCGCGACGTAGAGGTGCTTCGCGGTCCAGGCCGGGCCGGACCAGGACGAGCCCGATGTCGACGGTGGCGCCTTGGGCGGCGTCGATGGTGGACGCCCAGCCGTACTCGCAATGCTCAGCCAGATAGTCGATGGGGAGGGTGAGGCGGCCGCGGCCGCCAAGGTCCTCCACGACCAGCCCACCTGCAGGGCCTGGGCCCAGCACCCGGTACCGGTCGCCGTTACGAACGTGCCCGTCCTGGCCGGTGCTGAGGACGAGGCTGCGGTTGTTGCGGCGGGTCCGGAGCAGGTCCCCGGCCTGCCAGTCCCGGTCGCCGGCGGTGGTGACCGGCCCGGTGACGTCCCCGTTGGCGATGGCGGCGGCGCGGGCTCGGGTGTTGAGGGCGTCGACGTCGAGGCGGGTGCGGGCCAGCATCAGCGCGTCTTGCCCGGCTTGTCGTGCTTGGGTCCAGTGGGTGAAGACGGCGTCGAGGGCGCTGTCGCTGTCCGGGCATGGGTGGAGCCGACCTTCTGCCTGGTAGGTGCGCAGGACGGCGGGATTGCCGGCCCGTAGGTGCAGGGACGCGTCGCGTTCCCAGCGGCGGGTGAAGCGGTGGATCTGGTCGAGCTCGACGGCGTGGCCGGCGTGGGCGAGGGCGGCGAGCATCCCGCCGGGTCCGTTGATGACGCCGATCTGGCCGGGGTCGCCGACCAGCACGACCTTCGCCGCCGCCTTCGCGGCCAACGACGTCAACCGGTCGAGGTCCAGGGTGGAGGCCATCGAGGCCTCGTCGACGACCAGTACGGTCCGGTCATCCAGGACTGTCCAGGTCCGCTCGGCTGGGGGGAGCTGGCGAAGGCGGTCCTGGTTGTGGAGCCATTTGGCCAGGGTGTCGGCCCTCGCTCCGGTGGCGGCGGAGAGTTCGGCGGCGGCCCGGGCGGACGGGGCGAGCCCGACGACGCGATATCCCGCGTGCGTCCAGGCCTGGCTGGTGGCGCCCAGAGTGCTGGTCTTGCCCGCGCCGGCGGGGGCGGTCAGCACGGACAGGAAGTCTCCGCCTTCGGCCAGGCGGACCAGGGCCCGGATCTGCCCGGTGTCGAGGTGGCCGGCGGTGGCCGCAGTCCGCACGTGCGCATGGTCGGCCTGCCCGTAACCACCGTTGCGGCCGCGGGAGGCGAGGCTCAGGATTCTGGCCTCGGCCTGCAGCACCTCGGCCGTGGCGAATCGGGCATCCGATGCGCGAGGTGTGACGCCCCGGACCGGCTGGCCGACCGGCACCGCCTCCGCCAAACCCAAGGCGACGTCGGTCAGTGCCTCAATCCGGGCGAGAGCTTGCGTCGCGGTCAGGCCCTGGTGGGGAGGTGCGCGGCTATCTGGCCGGCGACGTCGGTGCGGGCGAACACCGCCGAGCGCTGCCCGGTGGCCCGCAACGCCGCCAACACGAGCTCGGCGTCCGGGTCGCCTGGTCCGGAGGCGGCGGGCAAGGCCGGCTCGGCGCCGCGGGCAAGGCCCGCCGGCCGCTTCGCCGCGCGGCGGGAAGTCGCTGGGTCGGCGCCCGGCTCCCGCCTTTGCGCTGCCGTCCGGTCGAGCTTGGCCACGGTCACACCCGCCGAGGTGCGGAGCTGTTCGGGGGTCCAGCCGATCCCGGCGGCCTCGGCGGTCCAGGTTTGGGCAAGGGTGCTGATCTCGGGGTGGGTCTTGCCCGGCCGGGTCTTGAGCACCGCGGTTTTGGTCACCACGACCCCGCTCGGCCGGCGACAAAGTTCGGCCGAGGAGCTTTTCGTACTGGGCGATCTTCGGGCCGGCTTCGGCGTCGATCGCTGCGGTCCTTTTACTCCACAGTTTCAGGAGGTTAGCGGGGACCCCGAGGATTTCGGCTTGGCCGTTGTCACTGACCGGTTCGAAGTCGACCCCGAGCCGGGCGCGCATTTTATTGCGCAGCGCATTCTGGTAGATCATCCCGGCGGTCTTCTTGTGCCCGAACAGCTCCGTCCCGTCCAACGTCCGCCACACCCCATCAACGCAACGCGCCTTGTTCAGCACGAGGGCGTGGGTGTGCAGCTGCGGATCACCAGCCCGGCTGGTGCGATGGTCAAACAGGGCTGCCGACACTCCGCCCGTGCTGACCTGCTCGACGCCGTCCGTGCCCTTGCGGGACAGGCTCGCGTGCGCGTCGAGGTAGGCCAGGCCCGCCTTCACCGCCGCCTGGTGCGCGGCCAGGGCTGCGGCTGCGACATCCTCAGATCCCAACGCCCATAGCGCGCTGACGCTCTTCGGTGCCGAGAGCGTCAAGTCATAGCCCGTCACCCCATCAGCCCGCCAGGCCCGCCCGAGGCGTTGCCCGGTCACCGGGTGCAGGCCGCGGGCGAACAGCGCCTCGAGCTGCTGCTCACTCACCCGGCCGCCGGCTTCGAGTCCCAGCTGCCCCAAGCCGCGGCCGTGCCAGCGCCCCGGCGCCTCCCCCACCCCGAGGTAGTACTCGGTAGCCCGGCAGGCCACCGCCTGCGTGTAGTACCGCCACGACGACGTGCCGATCTTCGCCGAGCTCAACACCCCGCCCACCTCCCGCCAGCGGCGCACAAGAACGCGCACCGAAACGGGGTGACCGTACATTCAAAGAATGCACATGTCTGCTGATCCTGGCCGTGATGATCATGAAGGGAATGGGAAAGAGTAAGGAAAGGCAGGAAAGGCGGTAAGAGAAGGTCAGGAAAGGACGTTAGCGATAAAGAAAGGCAGGGCGCGTGGAGAGTAAGAAAAAATATTAGGGGCCGACAGTTCGCCGGCGTGGCGCCGGGACTTCCGGCGGCGACCCGACCGCCACCAATGGCGTGGACGAGCGTCGCCGCTTGCAGCCCAGCCACACCTCACCCCCTGGCCGCCGTGCCGCCGGGCCGCCCGGCAGACGGAACAGCCGATGGCGGGCCCGACGGTCGCTGGCAAGCTCGGTGATCGACAGCCCCGAGACGTTGCGCAGGTGGGTAGGCCGGGCGGACGGCAACCGCCCCCAGTCGATGCTGGCCGGGCATGCACAGATCAGTGCAACCAACTGTCGACGCGGCGCGCCCGCGCGCACAGTGGTCGGCATGTTCGGCGACGGCTTGTCCGATGACGGCACCAGCTACTCCTGGCGCGGTCCCAGGCCCGTACCGCTGACCCTCGCCCTGCTCTCGAGGCGGTTCTGTCGGGTGTCCGGCGACCCGGGAATCTCCGCGCCCACGGCGTGCGCCACGGCTTGGGCCGCCTGGTCGGGGGTGGCGCTGGACGCCGTCCCGTCGATGGCCTGCTTGGTGTAGCTCACGATGTTCAGCGCCGTGGCTCCTGCGGCGCCGGCCAGCAAGCCGCTCGTGATACCCCTGACTACGTGTTGACGAGTTCTCATCGGCTTATCGCTCCTCGGGAGGTCAGGCGTTTCGCGCCGCGTCAAGCCGCACGCCCAACGGGGTCAGTCGGTACCCGCGCCCCCACACCGTCTGGATGTAGCGGGGCCTCGAGGGGTCCGGTTCGAGCTTGCGCCGTAGGCGACGGACGTGCACCGTGACCGTGTCCAGTCCGCCGACCTCGTAACCCCACACATCCGCGAGCAACGTCTTGCGGCTCAGGACGATGTGGGGGTGAGCGGCGAAGTAGGCGAGCAGGTCGAACTCCAGGGCCGTGAGCGGTAACGGCCGCCCGGCTACAGGGGCGACCCGGGTCTGCAGGTCGATCGTGATGTCGCCGACGCTCCTGCTTCGCGGTGGCTCGGGCGGCGACGAAGATCGGCGCAGCACCGCCGCGAGCAGGGTGACGACCTCGAGCCACCGTCCGCTGTGGCAGACGTGGTCGGCGCCGTCACGCAGACACGCCATGCGTTCCGCCCTCGTCAGCGTGCCCGCCAGCACCACTACCGCCTCCTGGCGCGCCAACGCCGGAAGGCTGGTCCGCAGCTGGTCGCCGAGAGCCCGCAGGTCCGCAACCACGAGTGCCTGCGGACCGATGAGCGCGGCGTCGCGCCGAAGCGAGGCGAGGTCGGTTACTGCCCTGACCACGGCACCCGCGGCGCTGAAGGCGGCGATGGCTTCGCTTCGGTCGGCTGCCCGCACCGCAAGCACGACAGTCCGGTTGGCCATCGGCTGGGCCCCGCTCGGCCACGCACTCGGCCTCGGCAGAACCAGGGTCGACACCAAGGCCGGATCCGCCACCGGCGCAGGGCAATCGCGACCGGGCGGGGCAGTGGCGAGAAGGGACATGACCGGCGCTCCGATTTCCCGGCCCCACGTCCGAACGACGTGACGCAACCAGCGGCGCGGCGAGCAGCACATGTCCAGACCACTCAGGCGCAGAACGAGCATGCCAGCGCCTGGTCCGTCCGAACAGTCCGGTGTACTCCCATTTCTCAGGACCAGTGGGCGCGTGGGCTGCCGGTCAGCCGAGGTCCCGCCAGCCCACAGCGCCAGGCCGCACCACGCGGCGCCGAACTGGTTGAGGCGCTCCTTGTTCCGCCATCAGCAAGGCAGCCGGTGGATCCGGGCATGCGTGTGTGCTGACGCTGAACGGGCACGAGGCGCTCATGACGCGTTCTGAGCTGCCCTCAGCCGATCTGGACCGGGTCGCGGACCTGTGGGGGGCTCGCACCCCTCACAGCAAGGGATCTGTGTGGCCCGCTCGTCAGGACCTGTGGCTCGAGGACGGAGTTCAGATCGACGACGTGGACCACTGGGTGGGGTCGGCCTGCGTCTTGTGCAGTAACGGCTGCGGCTGCGACATCGCGGTCAAGGACGGTCGTATGGTCGGCGTCCGCGGACGGGTTGACGACCCGGTCAACCACGGCCGACTGGGCCCCAAGGGGTTGTACGGCTCGACCCCCTGGGC
>JAABUS010001079.1_pt1 | contig 63020 bp, 60 predicted proteins | sample 5560161 | NCBI WGS metagenome assembly JAABUS01 (sample SAMN10711885, study PRJNA513376) | rock metagenome | isolation source: Antarctica rocks | place: Antarctica: Victoria Land, Trio Nunatak nord | collected 2016-01-04
TTTCCACAAAAATCGCAGTTATTAACAAAGAAAAAAAAGCAAAAACAAAGCTTCAACAACAATAATAACTGTCAATGTTTGTGATTTGCTAATCTAAAGGAAATGACAATATGGCAATCAGGTATTATTTTTCAAAGCCATCAACCCAAAAACCGGCCCCAAAGCTAGTACCGGAAAAACATAAACCGGATCAAATCCGGGCCAAAGGGAGAAATCTTCTTCAAAGCAGTATAACTTGTATTGTTTGATGAGGATTTCTCCCTTCCGTCGGAATGACAATATGGAAATTAAGTATTACTCCGCAAAGCCATCAACCCAAAAACCGGCCCCAAAGCCAGCACCGGAAAAACATAAACCGGATCAAATTTCAGCAGCAAAAAGCTAGTCAGTTGGATGCTGATGATGGTGATGGAAAAGCCGATGCAATTTACAATTGTGAGCGCGCTGCCTTTCAGTTCTGGTGGTGCGTGCAAAGCTATCATGGTAGAAAACTGGGGCGAATCAGCCGAAACATTCATGTTCCAGAAAAAAAGTACCGATAAAAACAGTATCGGCGCAAGTTGAAAAATTAAAGGCGAGCATAAACAGCACAAACCCGAAAGCAACAAAGCCCAAAAAGCTACTTTTTTGCTGCCGATTTGATGCGAAATGTAGCCGCCCAAAATGCAGGACAAGCAGCCGGAAGCAATAATCAGGAATGAAAACAGAGGCACATTTAAGTTAAAATTTGGATGCAAATGAAGATAAGTTTGCAAGATTAAAGGCAGAAAAGCCCAAAGCGTATAAACTTCCCACATGTGGCCAAAATAGCCGAAAGCGACGGAGCGGAAATCTTTTTTCTTGAAAACACTAAAAACACTTTTGAAATTGACGGTCGGATTTTTTTTGCGGAACGGGCCGTCGGGAACAAAAAGCAAGACAATTAATCCGCCCAAAATTGAAAACCCGGAAGTTAGGACCAGCAATAATTTCCAGGGCAACAGCGCAGCAAAAGTTTTTAATAAATGCGGAAATGCCGTACCCAAAACCAATGCACCAACCAGAAATCCCAAAGCTTTGCCTAATCCCTTTTCAAAATGATCGGCAGCAATTTTCATCCCGACCGGATAAATGCCGGCCAGAAAAAAACCTGTAAAAAAGCGCAGTAAAAGAAGTATGGTTAAATCTGCATGACCGAATGTTATGCTGAAATTAAACGCAGCCGCCAGCATAGCATTGATAAAAAATATTTTGGAAGGCGAAAAACGATCTGTAATGGAAAAAATAGCAAAAAGCAATGTTCCTACAATGAAACCGAATTGCACGGAGGAAGTGATAAAGCCGATTGCCGAAGGTAAAATATGCAGTTCGCGAACCAAATCGGGCATCACGGCGTTGGCTGCAAACCATAGTGAAGTGCAGGCAAACTGCGAAAAAACAATTAGCGGCAGGACAAATTTTAGCTTTGGGTTGAACATCGCTGCAAAACTAATCTTTTACATTTCGATACTGTTTTTATCGGCATAAAAACAGTATCCGCTTCAACCCAAAAACTAAATCGTAAAAGTTGCTTTGAGCAGCAGCATCCTTCCCGGAAGTTGGTAAGAACTGAACGAATAAGTGTTGGCCGATAAATAAACTGCACTGTATGTTTTGGTATTGAGGATATTGTTCAAATTCAGTTCCAAGTCAGCATGTATTTTATTCAACTTGTATCGCACAAAAGCATCTGCAAAAAAATATTTTAAATGGTTGTTTTGGTTCTGCACGGTCAAGTAATAATTACCCGAAAAGTTGAACAGTAAATTGTTGGTTGGCGAATAATTTACCGTAGTTTCCTGCACGGCTTGTTTTACAATTATGTTGGAAATTGCTGCCGAAGAAGAACTTTCTGTACGGCTGTAATTGATCTTGTAACTGGCGTTTAATTGGTTGCTAAATTTGGTTTCGGCACTGGCGGTAAAGTTTGTTAAAATTGTATTATATGGTAACAAAACATTATTTTGTATTTGGTTAGAACGGTTGGATTGCAAAGTTAAACCACCACTTACCGTAGTTTGTAAAGCAAAAATATATTTACTGCTGTTGGCATTTAATGTCCAGGAATCAATACTGTTTTTATAGGGCAAAAGTACGCGTTGCTGGAAACTATTGGTTATCACGCCGGATGCAATATTGTTACTTGCAATATGATTGTAAGAAGCATTAACCGAGAAAAAAAACATTGTAATTGCTTTACGTTGGTTGTAATTCAGCAAAAAAGTATTGTTCTGCCTTTCAGTCAAATTTGCATTGTTTGCATACAAGGAGCGATAATTAACCAAAATATATCCGCGATAAGTATCCTGGATATTGCCAAACTCATTACGCAAGTTGTAACCAAAGCTGATGGTTTTTTCTGTTGCAATTTTATAAGCAAGATTAATTTTTGGATTGAAAAACAAGCGCGTTAAACTTTGATTAAAGTGGTACAAACTATCCGAATAATCAATTTGCTGCAAGTTTACCGGCAAATTGATACTTGCTTTAAATATATCTCCGGGCAAATCAAATTGTGTTTCTGCATAAATCCGCTTCCGCAACCAATGCGTTTGATTAGCCGAACTATCTGCAAAAGCATGAATGGTTTGATTATTTTGCAGCACATTTAAAGCTGATTGTAATTGCTGCGATTGCAAACTGAAACCTGCTTTATAACTTTGTGTAACCTTTTCACTTGGAATTTTGTACGAAAAATAACTGTTGGTGAAAAACGAAGGCACAGTTACCGTTTGCACCAATTGCGAATAAGATTTTCCCTCGTTAAAAACAGCATTGTTGAAGTTGGGTTCAATCGTTCTTGTTTCCGGTTCTGCAAAACGGTTGACGTAAGAATAGATTTCCAAAATATGATTAAACTTTAATGTTTTTAACAGGTTAAATTCGTTGGAAAAATTTAATGGATTATCTTTTAAAACCTGGTTTACCAGAGTATTATTGGCTATTAAATTGGAATACGAAGACTGATGATTATAATCTAAAACCAGCGCATTGTTTAGATAATATTTTTCTTTGTTTACATTGAGTGTAAACTGGCTGTGCAGCAAATCCGGACGAAGTTTGTTTTGCTGATTTTCGCTGTATCGCACCGTATCTTCGTGTAAATAAACTTCCGTTCGTTTCTGATAATATTGCAGCTGCACATCATGCAATTCATACAAGTTAATTTTTAATTGGACATCTTTTTTTAGATGGACCAGATTGTTTAAATTTAGCAAAGCAGACTCGTTAAACAAGTAACGGTTGCGCGGCAAGTTTGGATCGCCAACTGTTCCTAAAGTTAAAATTGAATTGGATTTATCATTATCCAACCGTTTTAAATAATCTGATAAATTATGCGATACCAGGTCCTGCTGCAAATCCAAACTATAATTGTTTGCTTTTAAATAATTAATTGCTTTGTATTGATCTTTGAACGCCATCGCATTCAAATCAGCATAATACTTATTTGGCAAACCTGCGCCCAAAGTTTCCTGCCCAACCAATTGTAACTTTGCATTTTTTTTGAAAGTAAGGTTGAGCGCAACATCTTCACTCAGCACTTTATTTTTGAGCAATTTAATCGGCTGATGATTTTCCATTACTTGCACCTGATCCACCACGCCATGCGGAATAGTTTTGGTAGCAATGTTGTATTTATCGTCCAGCAAATTATCACCGCCGATGTACAAATTAGAAATCGGCTTGCCATTATATTTGATCTTGCCGGCATCGTCCATTTCTATTCCTGGCAATTTTCGGATCACATCGCCAATTACCCGGTCCTGCGGACTGCTGAAATCGGACACTTTGTAACTTAAAGTATCGCCGCTGGTTTTTAATCTGGGGCGGTTATCCTTCACCGTAACCGTTTGCAATTGGTTGCTGGCAGTAGAAAGTTTAAACTGATAAGCCGGAGCAAAACCAATAAAAGCTTTACTTTGCGTTTTGAACCCGATGCAACTTGCTTCTACCGTCAGGTTTTTCTGATCAATCCCTTCCGGAACATGCAATAAAAACTGGCCTTTTTCATTGCTTCCCTGATAAGCAATAATTAAGTTGCTGCTGTTTTTAAGGCTGATATTTGCATAAGCAACAGGTTTGTTCAAGCTATCATTTACACTTCCGCGGATGTTTTGTGCAGAAATATCCTTCCAACCAAAAAACAATAAAATGACCGGTAAAAACAGCTTGGTAAAACTGTTCATGGCTTTTCGGTAAGCTCAATTGGGTTGTTAATGGTGTTTTTTACAGGGTTGGCCGGAGGTGTCATTGTCATGCTGGTAATCCTATTACTTAAACCCGAACCAGCAAAAGCAGTATTAATAAATCCTTGCGGATCTTTTCGCATCGCTTCTTTAAGTTGAGCAAACTCTTTTTCACTTGTTTTGATGCCATTTTGCGGTAGTGCAATTGTTTTAAACAAAGAACCATCGTCATCACCCAACCCAATTATTTTGGTTACTTTTCCGGAAGCATTACCCAATTCTGCAACAGGAGTTGTATTTGATGCAGCAATTTTGCTGGCATCTTCCAATCCGGCAAACTTAAAAACCACTTCTTTTTTACTGTCGCTGGCTTCTACAATCAATCCCGGCAATCCGTTTAGTTTCCATGAGCCGCTGCGGAAAGGCAAAGCCGGGCAAAACCAGGCATCGTAATTTCTACCCCTAAAAGAAGTAGTTGCTTTCTGGCAATGCAGCGAACCAAAACTGGCTGTATCCGCTGTGATTTTCCAATTAATGGAAGGCCAGCTTTCTTCCACCAAATAAGTATTGATGATTTTTTCTTTTCTGAACAGCTTTTTCTCTGCCCGAAACTGGTAATATTCTGTGTTGGAAGCGCGCGTTTTGCTTACGGCATTGATCGTAATATTGCCGGTTGCGCCAGCATTCACTTGGTTGGCAATTTGCTTTTTCATCTGTTCATCCTGCAAACGCTTATCAGCACTCCGATAAACGCTCCCGTTTTTGCCCAGCAGCAGTTCCATGTTTTCGGTATAAACGTTTGCTTTGTTGGAAGTATCGCGGATGTGCGAAAACGTGTAACGAACCAAAGCAACAGCCTGATCCGGTTTTTGGGCGAAGGCAAACTGAATAGTCAGAAAAATAGCCGATAAAAGAAGTATTGATTTTTTCATAGGAGAAAGCTATTTGGATTAAACTTTAGTTTTTATTTTTCAGGCAACTCAATTGGGTTATTGATTTTTTTACTGAAACCAAAATCTGCACGGGTTACGTTCATGGAGCTGATCTTGGATACATCAATGTCATCCAAAGCAGACCTGGAACTTTTGCCCGGCATTTTAGAAAGTGCCGAAGGATTGGTTTTTGCTACTTCCTGCAAACGCTCAAAATCCTTTCTTGTCGTAAGTATTGCATCTTCAGGTAATTGCACCAATAGCTTCTGATTGCTGATCTGTTTAAAACCAGCAAATTCAAATACCACTTCCTTTTTAGTGTCGGCTGCCTGTACAATTAATCCTGGCAACCCGTTCAGCTTCCATGGCCCGCTGTGAAAAGGCAAATCGGCACAAAACCAGGCGATATAATCACGGCCTTTAAAATGCGCAGTAGCTTTTTGGCAATGCAAACTGCTGATGGTAAGCGTATCGCTGCTGATGTTCCAGTTAACTACCGGCAGTGGTTCTTCTATTAAATAATTGTTGATTAACTTTTGCTTGGTAAATAGCTGATGTATGGTTAGAAACTGGAAATATTCATCAGAAACAGGCCTTTGTCCGGGTATATTTAAACTTATATGATTTGGGTCGGCTGCATTTTTTACCTGGTTTTGAACCTCTTTTACAAAGTTTTCTTGTTGCAAACGAGCATCAATGCTTGTACAAGCACTCGAATTGCGGCCTAATAACAAAAGTAGAGTTTCTGTATAAGGATGGGCGCGATTTGTTGTATCCCGAATATGTATAAAATGGTAAGTAGCCTGTGCTTGAGCAGGTTCTGCGGTTTGGCCATAAGTTAATTTTGTAACCAGTACACCAAATAAGCAAAGGTTTAATATCTTTTTCATCATCATAATTACTACAAAAAACAATTATAACTAAAATAATAGTAATAAAACTAAGAAATTATTTATTTGGTTTTATTCCAATAAAAAACAAAAAAGACCGATACTATTTAAAGTACCAGTCTTTTCATCATTTTGCTCAATGCTTCTTTTATCGCCTAAAAATCAGTACCGTTTCACACTAAAATCAGAAATACCACCTTTCAAATTGATATAGATTTTATGTGGTGCAGCATCAAAACCAGCTGTTTCGTATTGGTTATCGCTTTTGGACGCAAAACCATCAAAGGTTTTGGACGACAAACCTGTTTTGCTGGTGATGTGACAAGCTGCACTGGATGGAACGCTGATGTTGACTTCGGAAACGCCGGTAGAAATATCAACCATCGTATTATTAACAACCGGCTGACCTAACTTCAAATCCATCGAAGCAGCACCGCCTTTAATGTGCAAGTTCCTGATTTTGAACTTCGTAAAGTCCAGGTCCAATTTGCTTGCCCCGGCAGCAACATCTACATTCCATTCCGGGTTTGGGTTGAGTTTGATCGTTGCCTCGTTGCCTTTATCGCTGTCCCAATTCAAATTATGGTTTGAGTTGCTGGTGTTGAAATTGATGGTTTTACCAGAATCTGATGCCGTTGTGTTGAACAAAAACCTGCCTGATAATTCGTGCGTAGCGGCACTAAACAGTTGGGCTGTAGTATCTTGCAAAATATAGGTAACGCCGCCGCCACGGATATTCAGGTTGGCCACTTTCACTTGTGGCGTGTAAGGTTCGGCGTATGTGCTGCTGCCTTCCAGCTTCACCACATCTTTATTATTATCGCCATCATCTCCGTCCTTATTGTTATCATTCAGAAAACTATTACCGTTAAAATGCTTGTTCCAGAAACGGTTATCAGGCTGCATCACACCACGGTAAACCACCAGCGAGAACAAGGCCAAAAATACCAGCACTTTTACCGCCGTAGCACCGTTGGAATTGTAGTGCGGGAAAATAATATTGACTCCGGCGATGATCAAAAACAGCGGCCAAAGGCTTAAAAGGTTTCCCCAATGGAAATTGATCACGTTAAAATTGTTCAGTAAAAACAGTATGCCAATGCCCAGCAAAAACAAACCAGTAAATAAACTGTCGCGTTTCATGGTTTAAATATCTTTAGGGTGATCATTTGGGTTGATGCCGGACCAGTCTTCTTTCGGCTGTGGTTTTTCGGGTTCAATGGCTTTTGTTCCGGAGCGAAAGATCAGCCCCAAACCGATTACCACTAAAATAACCGGCCAAAACGTTTCAAAATCAAACCAATACGGAATTAAACCCAACTGGTCCAGCAGGAAAAAAATGCCCAGCACAATCAGTACCGCGCCGCCAATCTGCGCTACATTTTTATTCTTGCTGCGGAAGTTTTTATTAAAAGATTGGAACGGGCGGTTTTCATTGTGCACGGTATAATCTACCGCCGGCCCGTTCAAAACACCAATTCTTTTTGGCATCACAATCCACAAAACGATGTAAGCCAGCGTGCCGCCGCCATGATAAATTAGCGTCAACACAAAAAGCAAACGTACAAGTGTAACATCTACGCCAAAATAATCTGCCAAGCCAGCACATACACCGGCAATAACCTTCCGGGGTTCGTCCCGGTACAATTTCTTTTCCATACTGTTTTTAGCTACTAAAATTTCAAATTTCTCCGGTTGCGGTTTGGATAATCAGCTCATCAACATTAGCTCCTGCGCTCATTTTCAGGCAGTTGATTACCGCTTCGGCCACATCTTCCGGCAGTACAAATTTTTGGGGCGGAACCGTTGTCCCGGCCCAGGAATTTGTTAAAGTTGATCCTGGTAAGATAGCCGTTACTTTTACCTGATGTGCTTTCATTTCTTCCCGCATTATATGATTAAGACCCAACTGCGCGAACTTTGTTACAGAATAACTGCCGGCATTTGCAACAACATTTTTGGCAGCTATGGAACAGATATTAAAGATGTGGCCGGTTCGGGCAGCCATCAGTTTTTTGCCAAAATAGCGATACAATTCGTAGCTGGCCATCAGGTTTAAGCTGAGTTGTTTTTGCAGGTGATTTTCGGGTTCATCCAAAATACTGCCCGGCAAAAACAGCCCGGCATTGTTCACTATAATCTGGATAGCTTGCAATTCCTGCTCTGCTTCGGCAGCAAAATTGAATACGTCTTCCCGCAAACTGCAATCTGCCACGCGTACAAATATTTTTATTTTTGGGTTGATTTGCAGCAATGCTGTTTTTACCGACCATAAATCCTGCTCGTTCCTGGAGCAAATGGCCAGGTTGATCCCTTCTTTCGCCAGTGCTTTGGCAATTGCCAGTCCGATCCCTTTTGTTGCCCCGGTTATCAGTGCGTTTTTCATGGTTAAACTTAGCCAAAATCAGGATACAGTCTTAATTCTAAAAAACGTATTTTTAAAAAAATTTTAAAATGATCTTTACACATTTAGGCCGATATATATTACTGCTGCAATCGAGCTTTAAAAAGCCGGAAAAATTTAGTGTTTATTGGAGCGAGATCATGCGCGAAATGGTTTCGATTGGTGTCGGCTCGCTCGGCATTGTTTGTATCATTTCAGTTTTTATCGGTGCAGTTTCTACGGTACAAACTGCTTTTCAGTTGGTTAGCAATTTAATCCCGCGTTCCATCATTGGCGGCATTACACGGGATTCGGCTATCCTGGAATTCAGCCCAACCATTACTTCGCTGGTTTTGGCCGGTCGGGTTGGTTCCAGCATCGCCTCGCAAATTGGCACCATGCGCGTAACCGAGCAAATTGATGCGCTGGAAATTATGGGTGTAAATGCGCCCGGATATTTGATTTTGCCCAAAATTATTGGCGGCGTTACCATGTTTCCATTACTGGTGATCATCTCCGTTTGCCTTTCCTTATTTGGCGGTTATATTGCCGGCAGTGCTTCCGGTGCCGTTTCTCCCAACGATTATGTAATTGGTTTAACAACAGATTTTAATCCGCTTTTTGCACGCATTGCCTTGATTAAAGCATTGGTTTTCGCGTTCATCATCACCAGTGTTTCGGCTTATCAGGGTTATTATACTTCGGGCGGCGCACTGGAAGTTGGCCAGGCCAGCACGCGCGGCGTGGTAATGAGCTGTATTATTATTTTGTGTGCCGATTACCTGATAGCCCAGTTGATGTTATGATTGAAATTAAAGATATTAATAAAACTTTTGGCGACAACCATGTACTCAAAGGTATTTCGGCCATGTTTAATCAGGGGATGGCCAACCTGATCATTGGTGGTTCAGGTTCCGGGAAAACAACTTTGCTGAAATGTATTGTTGGCCTGCATGAACCCGAAAAAGGTGAAGTGCTGTACAGTAATGAAAATTTCACCAAGATGGATTTTGAACAACGCATCCCAATCCGCAAAGAAATTGGGATGCTTTTTCAAAACTCGGCTTTGTTTGATTCAATGACGGTGGAAGAAAATATTATTTTTCCGCTGAATTTGTTTACGGAGATGTCGAGATCAGAAAAAACTGACCGTGCCAATTATTGCTTAGAAAGAGTAAACCTGAAAGGGACCAACAAATTATTCCCGTCAGAGCTTTCCGGCGGGATGAAAAAGCGTGTTGGCATCGCGCGCGCCATCACCATGCAGCCTAAGTATTTATTTTGTGATGAACCAAACTCCGGCTTGGACCCAAAAACTTCTATCGTGATTGATGAACTGATCAAAGACATTACCGATGAAAATAACATCACCACCGTTGTGGTCACGCATGATATGAACTCGGTAATGGGCATTGGCGATAATATCCTTTTTCTGCACAACGGCGAAAAATGGTGGCAAGGCTCTAACAAAGAGATTGCACATACAGATAACCCCGAACTAAACAGCTTTGTATTTGCCAGTAAATTTATGGAAGCAGCAAAAGAGAAATTGTAAAAGAGCTGTCAGCCATTAGCTTTCAGCAATCAGCCAATGCAAATTGACGATAGAAATTGCTGAAAGCTGATGGCTAATAGCTGAAAGCTAAAAAATGATCCAACTCCTTACACCGCAATTTTGGAAAGATTATGAATTGATCGATTGCGGTAATTTTGAAAAGCTGGAACGCTTTGGCAATTTGATCCTGGTCCGGCCGGAGCCGCAAGCCGTTTGGGGTAAAGCCTTGCCAGAAAATGAGTGGCAAAAACAGCATCATATCCGTTTTAAAGGCCGCTCGGCAACTTCCGGCGAATGGCTGAAAAAGAACCCGGCAACACTCGACCGCTGGCATATCGAATATCAAAACCCGGAAGTAGCGATTAAATTACGCTTGGGTTTAACTTCTTTTAAGCACGTTGGCGTTTTTCCGGAACAGGCTGTTAACTGGGATTATATTTCTTCCAATATCAAAAAACTGAAAACACCTCAGCCTAAATTTTTAAACCTTTTTGCTTATACCGGCGCGGCTTCGCTGGTGGCACGGGCGGCCGGTGCTGAAGTTACACATGTGGATTCTATCAAACAAGTAGTTACCTGGGCGAATGAAAACCAGCAATTATCAAACTTAAACAACATCCGCTGGGTGGTGGAAGATGCACTGAAATTTGTAAAAAGAGAGCTTAAAAGAAGCAATACTTACAACGGGATTATTTTGGATCCGCCGGCTTTTGGCCACGGGCCGAACGGCGAAAAATGGAAACTGGAAGACAACATTCTGGAGATGATGCAGGATGTGGTACAGCTGCTCGATCCGCAGGAACACTTTTTGATTTTGAATACTTATTCGCTTGGGTTTTCTTCGGTAATTGTAGAAAATTTGATTCGCGGAGCTTATCCTCAAGCCAAAAACTTAGAAACCGGCGAGTTATACTTGCAAGCAACGGCTGGCAGCAAACTGCCGCTTGGCGTATTTGGAAAATTTAATAACTTTTGATAGCAAATAGATTAGTCTCATGCTTCTTTTATGGACTAAATTTTGATTGCAGTTTTTTCTGTCGATGCCATCATAAATACAAAATTTACAGGCATAAAAGAAGCATACCATTTTTGAGATTGAAATTTAAATGACCTCTAAATATTGATCCTTCAAAAAATGCCACTATGTTTGCCGCCTTGTTTTATACTTGATGAAACTGCATCTTTAAAAAATCGCATCCGTATAAAATTTTAACAGCGTGTTAAATCCCGTTCATCATCTAAGCCAATATTCACTACAAGCAAACAATGAACTTAAAAAATTTATTCTCCTCTTTAACAATTGCTGCAACTGCCATTACTTTGCTTACCAATTGCAGTGAAAGCAGCAAAGCAGGAAAAACCACCTCCGAAACCATTTTAGCCAAAGGAATAGACACAACGGTTGCTAAGCCGGTTTTACAGCCCGTGAACCCGAAGCAATACGATTCGCTGATGAAAAAGCTGGCCAACGGCGATACAACCGGTCATTTTCCAGTTAAAAATGCACCTTACCCGCTGGCAGGTGCAATTTTGCCTTATAAAAGAATTGTTGCTTTCTACGGCAATCTGTACTCTAAAAAAATGGGGATTTTGGGTGAACTGCCACCAAAAGAAATGCTTAAAAAGCTGGATGGTGAAGTGAAAAGCTGGGAAAAAGCCGACCCGACAACGCCCGTCATCCCGGCACTGCATTACATTGCTGTGGTGGCGCAGGGCGATGGCGGCAAGGATGGAAAATTTCGTTACCGGATGCCTTTTAAGCAAATTGATTCTGTGCTGATGATGGCCAAAACGCGCAATGCTTTGGTTTTTATTGATGTGCAAGTGGCTTTGAGCACGATCCAAACGGAGTTGCCTTTGTTTGAAAAATATCTGAAAATGCCAAATGTACATTTTGCAATGGACCCTGAATTTTCCATGAAAACCGGAGCGCGGCCAGGCAGTAAAATCGGTACTTATGATGCGGCAGATGTTAATTTTGCTTCTGATTATCTGGCAAAATTGGTTAAAGACAATAATCTGCCGCCCAAGATTTTGGTCCTGCACCGTTTCACCAAAAAAATGGTGACCAATTATCAAAACATCAAGCTGCACCCGGAAGTACAATTTGTGATGGATATGGACGGCTGGGGCGAACCTGAACTGAAAAAAGGCACTTACCGCAATCATATTTTTGCAGAACCGGTACAGTTTACGGGCTTCAAATTGTTCTACAAAAATGATATGAAAAAAGCACCAAACCACATGATGACGCCGCCGGAAGTTTTGGCTTTAAAACCAAAACCGATTTACATTCAGTATCAGTAAATTTTACTGATTTTTAGGTGATAAAAGAAGCATTTGTGTAGAAGCAGGTGCTTTTTTTGTTATTAAGTGCTATCATTTCGACCGGAGGGAGAAACCTTATTCCAACATTTACAAGCATCCTTGAAGAAGATTGCTCCCTTTGGTCCAAATTACAAAACTGAAACTTATTTATAACTTAGTAAAACCAATATTAAAAACAATGGAAGCAGTAGAGCTGAAATCTAATATTCATCAAATTGTGGATGCAATTCAGAATCAACAGGTTTTGCAAACGCTTTATGACTTTTTGAAACCGAAGGAAAATGAAAAGAACACTTTCATTTGGGATTCATTTAACGAAGAGCAAAAACAGGAATTGTTATTGGCTTACGAGGAATCAGAAAACTAGCAAAACCTGGTTGACGCAACAGTTATTTTTAAAAACTTTGAATGAAGATTACCTTAACTTAACATATAAATGAAATCAAAAATTTTAATTTTAATTGCTATTTCCATTAGTAATTTTTGTTTTGCTCAAAAAAGCACTTTAAATGAAAAGTTTCTCAAGCAAATCAAGTTAGAAGCTAAACCTGTTTATATAAAAGCATCAGATGAAATATCGGAGTTGAGAGAAGACGTAAAGCTATCTAAACAAAATTTGATACCAAAAAGTAAAGTAGTTAAGCGGTTTAATGAGTTAGTTGGAGCGACAATGGGAAAATTAACTTCATTTGAAGCTGTTGATAAAAAGCTTCAAAAAGCGGGAGATTCTTACGTAACTTTTATGTTTGACAAAGAAATAGCCAGAATTGCAAGAGAAAAAGCCTCAGAAGCAAAATTTAATTCTGAAAACAAATAGATTATTTTTAAGTGCTTCTTTTTCCATACTCCTTTTACTACCAAATTTCCTCAAACCCAACCTAACCGCAATTCAGCTTTTTTGATAGCTTTGAAATTTGATAAAAACAACCATCAACATACTGTTTTTACCACATAATTTTTAACTTCAAATGCTGACTGTAGAAAAAATCGGGGGCACTTCCATGACGGCCTTACACGATGTGCTTCAAAATATTATCCTGTTTAACCGTACCGGCGATGAGCTGTACAACCGGATTTTTGTGGTTTCTGCCTTTTCCGGCGTAACCAATTTATTACTGGAAAACAAGAAAACCGGCGCGCCCGGCGTATATCATTTAATTGCCAATTACCAGGATTTTCATGCTGCTTTAAATGAATTGGTTGTGCAATTACAAAGCATCAACAAAAACTACGTTGATCTGGGTTTGGATTTGGCTGCTGCCGATCAGTTTATTGAAAAGCGGGTTCGCGATGCGCAAAGTTACCTCGAAAACCTGGTGAATATTCTGGCTTCCGGATACGTTAGCCAGGAAGGGATTTTGCAGGCCGCGCGCGAAATCCTGGCTTCAATCGGCGAAACACACTCGGCTTTCAACTTCAGCAATATCCTTCAAAACAACCGCATCAACGCCACTTGTATTGATTTGAGCGGTTTTGACGATCATCGTTCTTACACCATCGATGAGCGGATAAAAGAAGCCTTTAAAAATATAGATTTCAGCAAAACCATCTGTATTGTAACCGGCTACGCCAAAGGCACGGAAGGGATCATGCGTGAGTTTGACCGCGGCTATTCCGAAGTTACGTTTAGCAAAATTGCTGTGGCCGTAAAGCCGCAGGAAGCGATCATCCACAAAGAATATCATTTGTGTACGGCCGATCCGATGTTGGTGGGCATTGATCATTGCAAACCGGTTGGTTTTACCAATTACGATGTGGCCGATCAGCTGGCGGATATTGGAATGGAAGCTATCCACCCAAAAGCATCTAAACCACTGGAAATCACTGGTATCAATCTCCGCATAAAAAATACTTTTGAACCGGAACATCCCGGAACGTTGATTACGAAGGATTATGTTTCGAAGGAAAAACGCGTGGAAGTAATTACCGGAACGGATAAAGTGCTGATTATAGACATTTACGATCCGCTGATGGTGGGCAGCGTGGGTTCGGATTTGCAGATTATGCAGGTGTTTTATAAATTGGGCGTGAGCTACAGTTATAAAGCCACCAGTGCCAACAGTATTTCGGTTGTGATTTGGGAGAAAGATTTTAAGCAAAAACTAATTGACGAACTGGAAGAAAAATTTGAAAAAGTTACGGTAGAAAAAGCAGCGATGGTTTGCATCATCGGCTCCAATATCGACCAGCCGGGATTGCTGGCACGATCAGCCACCGGTTTGGCCAACGAAGGCATCAACATAAAAAGCTGTGGTTTTTCATTAAGAAAAGTTAATATCCAGTTTTTGGTTGCACGTGAAGATTTTGCTAAATCCATCATCGCTTTAAATAAAACAATGTTTTTTGTGTGATAAAAGAAGCATCCTGTTAACCAGGATTTTGCAAAAATTGATACTGTTTTTGTTGGTCTATTTTGGTTAGATAATGTTTAACTTTACTATTAAATAGTTACAATTATGGCTGATGTAAGATTATCTGTTGACCAGGCTTTTATGGATGAACTGAAAAACAAAACAGGCGTTGATAAAGCTTCCCAATTAACAACTGATGCGCTAACTTTATTTAGCTGGGCAGTTTCTGAAGTAAAAAAAGGCCGTGTTTTAATCAGCATGGATGAAAACGGGCAAAACCCTAAAAAAGTTGTTACACCTACACTGGAGAAAGCAAGGCTGATAAAGTAAGTATTTATGGATGAAAAGCCAGATACCGGCGCAAAAGTTGATTTGAGCAATGTAGCATTTGTTTCCAATAAAATTGCTAATGAAGTAAATCCTGAAGTTACAGAATTATCACCAGGCGTAAACGAGCTTGATCCAAAATCCAGAATTGGTTATCATTTGGCAAGGCTTGTGCTGGCAATGATTGCTGCTTTTTTGATTTTTTTGATGGTTTATATTTTTTTAAACCTGCCTAAACATAGTTCTGCACTTGATTATAAAACGCTGGTTAATCTTCCGGATAGTATTTTAAACAGGAGGTTGAATATGATCAAATCCATCCAAACGGAAGGCAAAGATTCACGCGATTTTGTCATCCAGATCAGCCAGATGGTGCTTCTCAACATATTACTTCCAATCCTTACTGCTATACTCGGCTATATTCTTGGCTCGCACAACGAAGCAAAAGATAATTAAGCCAATAAAAGAAGCATTGGGTTTTTATGCTTCAACTTGTTTTTAAAAGTTTACCGGATTGTAAAACCTTACCAGGTCCGGGAAATTACAAACACAATTTATTTCATCTAAAACAAAGGCAGTTGCCCCTTCCCTTTTATCTCTATGTCTTCCGGATTGGTAATTTCAAGATCGATTTTCTTGGCTGATTGAACTGGTTTTTCTTCTTTTTGTGGTAATTCTTTTTCAGCTGCTTCTTCTTTATGTTCTTCAGCAATCACTTCTTTCAAAGAAACCTCTGCCACCGGATCGGGCACATCTTGTTCATCGTCGTGCTCGGCAATCAGTTCAATAGTTTTTATTTCATGCGGAGAAAGCCTGTTTCCCTGAGCTTTGATGCCTTTTACATCGATTAAATCAGCCAGGTTTAGCTCCGTTGTTTCCAAAAGATGGGTTTTTCCTTTTGATAGTTCAACTTTAATTACCGGTTGAGATGCGCCGGAAATCAGGATCATTTTAGAACCGCTTTCTTCACTGATCAAACTAACAGGTTTGTCCAAAACCAAACTTTCAAACGTAAAACGCTTTACAAAATAGTTTTTCAGTTTGCCTTCATAATGCACAAGGGTATAAACCTGGTCAGGATTATATTTTTCAATCCGGATCATTTTATCTTCAAAATGATTGGTTAAGTCGAAGCTGGTGATTTCACATATGCCGTTGCTCAGCACTTTCAAAATTTTATCTTCCCCGTCAAACTCTCCCAAAAACGTACCGCGATGATCCACATTCAGCCTTTTCAAAACTTCATCATACCAGATTTTTCGTCCGGCCAAAGTAGAAACGCCTTTAGTTTTCAGCGTAATTTTTTTGACCGGATATTTCGTAACCACGTTTCCCTGCGAACTGCGGCCTTTGATGGCCACTTCAGCAAAATCTAAGTCAAAAGTCAGCTTTTTAAGTTTGGTATGCGGTTTTAACTGCACATTTACCACTTCTGCTTCGCCGTTTGGGTTATGTGTAAAGTAAAGCGTTTTTGTGCCTTTTGTACCTTTGGTCAGGTCATATTCTTTATCGCGCGTAATTCCCTGCACAAAAAAGCGCTTGATAAAAACAGTACCGGTTTCGCCGTCTTTATAAATAAAATTGTACACCGTGCGTTCATCATTTTTTTTGAAGATGGCCGCGTGCGTAATATCTTTTCCTACAAAAACTTTTTCCTGCACTTTGGTAACCAGAAACTTGCCATCTTCCCGGAAAACAATTAGCTCATCCAGATCAGAGCAATCGCCCACAAATTCATCTTTTTTCAAAGCCGTTCCAACAAAACCATCGGCGCGGTTCATATAAATTTTTACGTTTGCCAAGGCAACTTGTGCGGCTTCCACGCGGTCAAAAACACGAAGTTCAGTTTTACGTTCCCGGCCTTTGCCAAATTTTTCTTTTAGTTTGATAAACCAGTCAATCGCGTATTCCGTGAGCTGTTTAAGGTGTTTGTTCACTTCCCTGATCTCGTTTTCCAAGGATTTCATCTGTTCATCAGCTTTTTTCACATCAAAGCGCGTGATGCTGCTCATCGGTTTATCAATCAGCTTTTTAAAGTCTTCCGGAAAAATGGCGCGGTAAAGCTGTGGTAAAAAAGGTGCAAAAAGTTTATTCAACACTTTAATTACAGCTTCAAAGTTTCCGGAGGTTTCATAATCCGGATGCTTGTACATGCCTTGCTGAATGAAAATCTTCAGCAGCGAACTAAAAAAAATCTTCTCTTTCAGTTCTGCCAATCGAATTTCTAATTCCTGCTTCAATAATTCCCTGGTAAAAACAGTACTCTCCGTCAGGATGTCGTTCACACTCATAAAGTGCGGCTTGTTATCTTTGATCACGCAGGTGTTTGGGGAGATGGAAACCTCGCAATCTGTAAAAGCATATAACGCATCAATCGTAACGTCCGGCGAAATACCAGGTGCCAGGTGAATCATGATCTCTACATCTTTAGCCGTATTATCTTCAATTTTTTTGATGCGGATCTTGCCTTTATCGTTGGCGGCAATCACGCTATCAATCAAACTGCCGGTTGTGGTAGAAAACGGGACTTCGGTAATCGCCAACGTTTTTTTATCACGTTCTTCTATTTTAGCACGGATACGGATTTTTCCACCACGCTGGCCTTCATTATAAGCTGAACAATCGGCCAAACCGCCCGTGGGGAAATCCGGTAATAAATCCGGCCGGTTGCCTTTCAATATTTCTATGGAAGCATCAATTAGTTCTATAAAATTGTGCGGCATTACTTTGGTGGCCAAACCAACAGCAATACCTTCTGCACCTTGCGCTAATAATAAAGGAAATTTAACAGGCAAAGTAACCGGTTCTTTGTTCCGGCCATCATAACTGGATTGCCATTCGGTAGTATCCGGGTTGAAAACAACTTCCAGCGCAAACTTGGACAAACGCGCTTCAATATATCGCGGTGCCGCAGCAGAATCGCCGGTAACCGGATCGCCCCAGTTTCCCTGACATTCGATCAGCAGGTTTTTTTGGCCAATTTGCACCATCGCATCACCAATCGAAGCATCACCATGCGGATGATACTTCATGGTGTTGCCAATTACGTTGGCGGCTTTATTGAAACGGCCGTCGTCCATTTCTTTCAAAGAATGCAGGATACGGCGTTGCACGGGTTTTAACCCATCATGGATATGCGGTACGGCACGGTCCAGGATTACATAAGAAGCATAATCCAGGAACCAGTTTTCATACAATCCCGAAAGTGAAGTTATATTGGAGAACTGTTCGTTTGGCTGACTTAAATCGTCATTCATTTGGTATCGGCTAAAAGGTACAAATATAAGATATAGTAATAAATTTAGCTTGATGTGATACCCTAAAATGCTATTAAAATTAGATTTTATATGGCTAAAAACAGCATTATGATTTAACGAAAATTTAATCTGAAGTTTTTGTAACTAAATGCAAGTTTGAAGTATCTATATATCAAAACAACTACAAAAACTTAAATTTTAATCAACCTGAAAAACTTAAAAAAATATTACAATTTTCTGTAACGTATCAATACTTAACAACGTCTATATATCAAAACAACAACAAAACTTAAATTCAAAATATTATGAAAACTTTAAAAACTATCCTGATCGCTTTGTTCATTACTTTAACTTACAATGTTAGCAAAGCAGGCATTCCAAACATTAATGAAAAGTTAACTATGCATTATGCAATTACAACTTATGTTAATGCTTTTACACATGGCAAAACTTCCGGCCTCGCAAATATCATTGATGATAATGCTAAGTTTTCTCACAACCGCGGCGAAAAGATAATCAGTTTCAATAAAAATCAAATTCTGGAAAGTCTTGCTAATCAGGAAAATACAGAACAAAATTGTACAACGATTACCAAAGTTGTAGAAAACAATGCCAGCCTGGTTGTATATAAAGTACAAATGAAATATCAAAACTTTTCCCGCACTAATTATGTAACCATGACGGATACCGGCAATGGCTGGAAGATTACAAATGTTACAAGTGTATTTAATTAATCAAATTTTAGTATGATAAAAGAAGCATCCAAGTTTTAAACTTGGATGCTTCTTTTGTGAGATAGAAATTTACTTTATTTTATATTGAAATAAAATTTGTTTCAATTTGTGAATGGATTCAAAGTACGAATTATTAGCAACTAAAGAAGATTTGGCAAAACTTGAAATGAAACTCAATAAAACATTTCTTGGAGTAGAATCAGATATATTTAAATGGATGTTCATCTTCTGGATTGGCCAGGTTGCCGCTACTTTTGGTTTTATTTTATTATTTTTGAAGAAGTAGCTTTCTAATTAAAACTCATTTAGATTCTCCTTTTATCTCCAACACAACCACCGGATCAGGCTCTTCTGCCGTAGGTTGCATCACCGAAATAATCCAAATTTTATCTTTCAAAATCACTTTTACTGGCTGTTTGGTTTTTAATAGATATGCCTTTTTTACCTGCCTAAAAGAAGCATTTTCCAATATAATATTATCGTCCGCCACATTCTCTGCTGGCTCTGCTGGTCGGGATTTGCAATCCCGTCCTACGAGCTATGGATTTTCAATCCATTTATACTACATTTAACAAATGGGTTTTAAATACAGGGTAGCCAATGATGGTATTTATTACATGACTGTTACAGTTATAGATTGGATAGATGTTTTTACCCGAAAAGAACTGGCCAATGTTATCATAGAAAGCCTGGTTTACTGCCAGCGGCAAAAAGGGCTGGTGTTATACGCCTGGTGTTTAATGCCCAGCCACCTGCATTTGATCGCTTCGGCAGCAGAAGGCATCAAGCTGACGGACGTGATGCGTGATTTTAAAAAGTTTACTTCAAAAGCAGTCGTTTCCACGATCGAAGAAATCCGGGAAAGCCGCAAAGAATGGCTGCTGGACATTTTGCTTTTGCCGGTAAAACAAATGCAAAAAACAAGGAATACAAGTTTTGGCAGGACGGGCTGCACGCCATCGAGTTGGATGTTACTTCTGGATGATGTGCTGCTGCCGGTCGGGTATGTTTTTTCCCATAAAATATTCTAAAAGTGCTTTCACATTTGATTCTTTCAAAAAAACCGGGTCTAAGCGAATATCTTTCCCAATAAATAATCCAACTCCTCATACTGGTCGGGAAGTGTAATTGTTTGGATTGAAAATCCATAGCTCGAAGGACGGGATTGCAAATCCCGACCAGCGGCCGTTGATGATTATAAACACTTTAGCGGCAAACATTTTAGTTGACAAATACTTTAAAAACGGATAATTATGGGATACATAAAAGAACCAGATGGTGTTGACTTTGTAATTAATGGAAAGCCTTTGACGGACAAACAAAAACAAGCAATTAGCGAGTTTATTAAAGCTGACAAAGAACGTTTAGCAAACTTAAAAGAACATCGGGCAAAAAGCACGAACCGCCAACATGGTATTGCCAAAAGCGGGGCTTGACAATATCTATTGGGCTGACGGAAGTAATTAAACAATTGTAATTCTATTAAGCGGTAGTGCTGAAATCCCCCGCCTTCGGCAATACCTCACCGTTAGCAGCAAGGCTAAAGAACCACAGAGCCTGACACTTGTAAAGTCCTCATTGGACTATCCGCTGACCATTCATTACTTGGCTGACACAGCTACTCATTAAGTGCATATCGCTACTCAACAAGCTTTCGTGGGGCAGTTCCTCGCTGGCTTTTAGAAAAAAACATCACGGACAGACAATCATTCATACTTACAGCCGTCGACAGAAAAAACACTTTGGCATTTTGACTAAACAAAAAAGCATTTTGGCTAAACCCTTTTTTGAATTGTTGCTGAACTTTACATGATCTAAAAAACAAAAAAATAACTTAATTATGAAAGCAGTAAGAATCAATGAATTTGGCGGACCGGAGGTGATGAAATTAGAAGAAGTAGAACGTCCGGTTCCCGCACCTGATGAAATTTTAGTAAAAGTTTATGCAAGCGGTGTAAACCCTGCTGATTGGGTAGTTCGAAACGGCGGAAATGACTTTTTGAAACCTTTATTGAAATTGCCCATGACATTAGGTTTGGATGCTGCAGGCATTGTAGAAGAAACAGGTAGCGATGTGACCGAATTTAAGAAAGGTGATGAAGTGTATGGCGTTCCTAATTTTCCCGGCGATGGAAGTTACGCAGAGTATTGTGCTGCAAAAGCAAATCAATTTGCCCTAAAACCTAAGAGCATTAGCTTCAATGAAGCGGCAGGTGTGCCTTCGGCAGCACTTACGGCATGGACTGCTATCTTTGAACATGGAAAGTTGCAAGCTGGGCAGCGCATCCTGATTCAAGGTGCATCTGGTGGTGTTGGAAGTTTCGCTGTACAGTTTGCAAAAGCAAAAGGTGCGTATGTAATAGGAACCGCTTCGGCCCACAATCATGATTACCTAAAACAACTCGGGGCTGATGAAGTGATTGATTATAAAAACCAAAAATTTGAAGATTTGGTGCACGACATTGACGTTGTATTTGAAGCTTCGCCGCTTCGTGATAATAATGAGCGAATGAAATCTGTGGTTGTATTAAAGGAAGGAGGAATACTGGTAAGCGTCAATATAGATCTCCCCTTTAATGACGAAGTTACCGAAGCACTTGCAAAGAAAAATGCAAAAGGCGAACTTGCTGCTAACCAACCTAGACAGGATTGGTTAGAAGAGATGGCACAGTTAATTGATGAAGGCAAAGTAAAGGTTTTCCTCAGTAAAGTGTTTCCGTTAGAACAGGTTGCCGAAGCACACCGTGAAAGTGAAACGTGGCATGTACGTGGTAAGCTTGTATTAGAAATAAGAAAAGAAGATGAGCATGTATGAAGCATTTTAAAACGATAAGCGAATTTCATCAGTTCAGGGAATTGCCCAAACCTCAACATCCACTGATCAGTGTAATAGATGTTGAAACAGTTACGCATTTGCATAGCGATGAGCCGATGAATTTGATGTTGGATTTTTATTCTATTGCCGTAAAAAGAATGCTCAACGTCAAAGTAAAATACGGGCAACAACCGTTTGATTTCAATGAAGGCATCATGTCTTTTATGTTGCCCAACCAGGTCTTTAGTATTGCTATTGATAAAAAAGACGAAGAAGTAAAAAAATCAGGGTGGGTGATATACATTCATCCTGATTTTTTATGGAATACCACTTTGGCCAAAACAATAAAACAATATGATTTTTGGGATTATTCGGTAAATGAGGGATTGTTTCTTTCTGAAAAAGAAGAAGCAACAATCAACAACATCATCCAAAACATTCAGCAGGAATATCATTCCAATATTGACAAGTTCAGCAAACAAATCATTATCTCACAAATTGAAAGTTTGCTCAATTATGCTGACAGGTTTTATCAGCGCCAATTCATTACACGGGAAAAAGCCAATCATCAGATACTTGACCGTTTGGGAAAATTACTTAATGACTATTTTAACAGCGACGATTTAATTAAAAGAGGACTACCAACAGTTCGATACATTGCCGAACAGCTAAACGTTTCGCCAAAGTATTTAAGTAGTTTGTTGCGGGTATTAACAGAACAAAACACACAGCAACACATTCACGATAAACTGATAGAAAAAGCCAAAGAAAAATTATCAACCACCAACCTGTCAGTTAGTGAAATTGCTTACGAATTGGGTTTTGAACATTTGCAGTCATTCAGCAAGTTGTTCAAGACGAAAACAAGGCTTTCGCCTGTAGAGTTTAGGCAGTCGTTTAACTAATCACAAAAAAGAGGGCAGACAAAAACTTGCTGTTAACAAAAGTATTGCTGCAAGCAGGGCGGGAAGGAATAAACCTCATTATTTGTTCGCTATCGTGCTTTAGTTTGGGCTATACATGATAAATTTAGCCGATAAAAGAAGCATTAGCATTGGATTATAAATTTAACTTTGGTTTCGGGCAGAAGGATTTTAAATTCTATTTCTTCGCCAAATTGCAAACGTTAGCGGTAATGGTAGGACGACCGATACATCTTGATACCCCACTATAATAAATCTCACTTTTGACTACAACAAAAATCGTTTTGGCTACATCCGTTTAATTGTTTTTGCCAAGCTTTGGTACATAAAAAAACTCGAAGTTATGAATGTAACAAGTATGGATATAAAAAACAGAGTGTTCCTGATTACAGGCGGAACCTCAGGTGTGGGGAAAGCTATAGCATTGGGTTTAGCCAGAATTGGCGCAAAAGTAGTGATCATCAGCAGGACTACTGAAAGCGGTCAGAACACGTTAAACTATATTGCAGAAAACACAGGAAATGACAGTGCTGAGTTTTTGGTAGCTGACCTTTCACTGCAATCATCAATCAAAAAAGTCAGTGAAGAATTCAAGCGGAAGTATGACAACTTGCATGTCCTGATTAATGTGGCAGGAGCACTTTTTTTTGAAAAGCAGTTAACCACGGAAGGCATCGATAAGGCGTTTGCTGTAAATTATCTCAGCCATTTTTTACTGACAAACCAATTGCTGGATATCCTGAAAGAAAGTCGTCCATCAAGGGTTATTACAGTCGGTGGAAATCCAGCGTTTCTCAAGAATCCAAAAATCGATTTGAAGGATATACAGCTTGAGAATCATTACAGTGGTTTGCGTGCAACTTCACAGGCTATGTTCGCTAGGATGTTTTTTACTTTCGAATTGGCGAAACGACTGGAAGGGACAGGAGTAACATCAGTTGCATTTCACCCCGGATTGATCAAGTCCAATCTGGTTAAAAATGCTCCTTTGTGGTTAAAGGCAATCACATCTCTTATGCAGCCCTGGGAGAAAGATAACTGCGAAATTGGAGTTTATCTGGCTGCCGCAAAAGAAGTTGAAAAGGCAAACTGTGTTTTCTTCGACGATAAAAAGCAGATAGTTCCTTTGAATAAAAAGTATGACGCAGTTCTGGGAGAAAAATTATGGAGCATTAGTGAGGGCCTTACAGATATTCTAACGGTATAACTCATAAGAGAAGGATCAGAACCACACCGGCGAACGGAACAAGTCCTACCTTCTGCTGCCCGTCACTCCAGCCTGGCTCCCGGAACTTTGCAAAAAAAAATAGAAAAATGAAAATTACAATAACTGGCTCTTTAGGGAATATCAGCAAGCCGCTGACAGAAGAGTTAGTGCGAAAAGGACATTCGGTTATAGTGATCAGCAGCAATCCCGAAAAACAGGCAGCCATTGAAGCTTTGGGGGCTACGGCCGCCATTGGTACAATTGAAGATGTGGCTTTTCTTACAGCTACTATTACGGGTGCAGATGCAGTATATACTATGTTACCTCCACCCGACTATAGCAATCTTAACCCTAACCTTGATCTATTGGCTGAATGTAAAAAAATTGGCAATAAGTATGCACAAGCCATCAGGCAATCAGGCGTAAAGCGGGTGGTACACCTTAGCAGTGTCGGAGCCCATTTGGACAAGGGTAATGGCCTCCTTATTTTTCATCATATCATGGAAAAAATCCTTGGAGAACTGCCGTCGAATGTAGCTATTACGTTTATACGTCCTACTGGTTTCTACAACAATTTATATAGCTTTATAGATATGATTAAAGGTAAGGGATTTATAGCTCAGTTATTGACCCTTCGTTTTTATGGTTTAATACCCCTGCTAAAAGGAAAAACTGGGATTATTGCATCAAACTACGGTGGGGAAGATAAAACTGTTTGGGTTTCACCATTAGATATTGCAACTGTAATTGCAGAAGAAATAACCACACCTTTTGTTGGCAGAAATGTACGATATGTAGCAAGTGAAGAACTTACCTGCAACGAGATTGCAAGTATTTTAGGCACCGCTGTTGGCAAGCCTTTTTTAAAATGGGCAATTCTGTCCGATAAACAGTTGCAAAGCGGTATGGAGTCTCTTGGTATGCCGAAGAATATTGCCGCAGGCTTAGTGGAAATGCAGGCCGCTGTTCGTACCGGAGTTATTGACGAAGATTATTACCGCAACAGGCCAAAGGAAATGGGTAAAGTAAAAATGAAAGATTTTGCAAAAGATTTTGCTGCTGTTTATAACCAAAAATAATTATATTTCAAAAATGGCAAATACACAACCATATCGCATTAAAACGATTAGTGAATACCATAAGCTTATGGGGCATCCTAAGCCAGAGCACCCTCTAATTAGTGTGATAAATTTAGAATCTGTTAAGCCTCCAATTATCAATGAACCAATAAGTTTGATCTATGATTTTTATTGCATTGCACTTAAAAGGAATCCAAATGTCAAGTATAAATATGGTCAGCAAGAATATGATTTCGACGAAGGGGTTATGTTTTTTATGTCCCCAAACCAGGTTTTTGGAATTGAGATTGATAAAGATTCAACATTAAAACCATCGGGCTGGGCAATTTTCATCCATCCTGATTTTTTTTGGAACACGACGTTGGCAAAAACAATTAAGAAATACGAATATTTCGATTATACGGTAAATGAAGCGCTATATCTTTCACCGAAAGAAGAAAAAAAGATTGTAGGTATTATTAAAAATATTCAACATGAATACCGCGCTAACATTGATAAATTTAGCCAAGATTTGATTATTGCTCAGTTGGAATTAATGCTTACCTATTCCGAAAGATTTTATCACCGGCAGTTTATTACAAGAAAAATAAATAACCATAAAATCCTAAACCGGCTGGATGATCTACTTACCGATTATTTCAACAAGGATGTTTTGATAAAAAGTAGATTGCCTACAGTTCAATATATTTCCGAAAGTTTAAACGTGTCTCCTAATTATTTACGAGGATTGCTTAAAACATTGACAGGTTTGAACACACAGCAACACATTCACGATAAGTTAATTCAAAAAGCAAAAGAAAAATTGTCCACCACTGATTTATCTGTAAGTGAAATTGCATACGAATTAGGGTTTGAACACTCACAGTCATTCAGCAAGTTGTTCAAGACAAAAACCAATTTTTCGCCTCTGGAGTTTAGGGAATCGTTCAACTTTTCCGCTACTTCTTTTACTGGATAAATTTTGAGATTGAATATCTTTTTGCTGCAAGCATCAGTTTTTAAAAAACGAAATTTACAGGGATAAAAGAAGCATTGTAATTTATAAAATAAATTAAACAGAAGCTCAATTCATTTTCAATTTTTTCTGAATATCAGCTACATAAGTTTTAAACTTTTTGTCCGTATCGATCAGATCTTCAACCGTTTGGCAAGCATAAATTACAGTTGAGTGGTCTCTCCCGCCGAAAAACTGGCCAATGGTTTTTAAGGAACTTTTGGTGTGTGCTTTAGACAGATACATCGAAATCTGCCTGGCCTGCACAATTTCACGTTTTCGGGTTGATGATTTTACCATTTCCACCGAGACTTCAAAATAATCGCAAACCAGTTTTTGTATAGATTCCATCGAAATTTCTTTGCTTGAATTTTTAATAAAATTCTTCAGCATCTGCCGGGCCAAAGCCAAGTCGATTTCTTTTTTATTCAAAGTAGATTGTGCCAAAAGCGAAACCATGGCACCTTCCAGTTCGCGCACGTTGTTGTCAATATTGTGTGCCACATATTCAATCACTTCCTGTGGCAATTCAATGCCATCCTGATAAATCTTCTTTTTCAGGATCGCCATCCGTGTTTCCATATCCGGGATCTGCAGATCGGCAGAAAGCCCCCATTTGAAACGCGATAACAAGCGTTCTTCCAAACCGGAAAGGTCTTTTGGGGATTTATCTGAAGTCAGGATAATCTGCTTTCCGGATTGATGCAAATGGTTGAAAATATGGAAGAAAATATCCTGTGTTTTATCACGGCCGGCAAAGTTGTGCACATCATCCACAATCAGCACATCCATCGCCTGATAAAAATTCACAAAATCGTTGATGTTGTTATTCTTCAGCGACTCTACAAACTGCGTGGTAAACTTTTCGCAGGAAACATAAAGCACTAATTTTTCCGGAAAAGATTGTTTGATCTCATTCCCAATCGCTTGCGATAAATGCGTTTTTCCTAACCCTACGCCGCCATAGATCATCAGCGGGTTGAAAGAGGTGCCGCCCGGTTTAGCGGCAACAGCATATCCGGCAGAGCGCGCCAAACGGTTACAGTCGCCTTCTATAAAAGTTTCAAAAGTATAGTTTTGGTTCAGTTGCGGGTCAACCTGCAGTTTGCGCAACCCGGGGATCACAAATGGGTTTTTAATGTCTTTATTGATCGAAACCGGTATCGGCATAGATTGATTTTTACCTTCGCTCCCATTTCCATTTGATGGCATGTTTGTCGTATAAGGTTTGGCAGATGATTGTTCCATCACAATATTGTACTCCAGCCTTCCTTCATCACCCAACTGGTTTTTGATCGTTTTACGCAACAAACCCACGTAATGTTCTTCCAGCCACTCATAAAAGAACAAGCTTGGGACCTGAATTGTCAGCACGCTGCCTTCTTGCCTGATGGCTTTAATGGGTTCGAACCAGGTTTTAAAACTCTGGGCAGGAATATTGTCTTTTATAATGTTGAGACAGTTGTTCCAAACGTGCGTACCGATTTTTTCCATGTTGTTTTTTATCAAAAAGTGCGTTTCCAAACGATCAGTAAGGTTTCTTATTAGTTCGTTTCGGAGATCGAAGATTCAAAAAAAAGATGTGGAAAAAAACTATAATTGACGATTTTTTATAAGCTGCTCAAATGCAAGCAGATAAGAAATCCACCTGTCTTTGTGTAAAAAAAACTAATAAAATCGCTTTGTTTTGCCCGATTTTTTTATAATGAAGTTAGTTTACACTAATTTAATGTACAAACTTATCGTATAATTTAATACATTGATTTATAGTATTTTGTATGTTAAAATAAAATTAAATCCTGTTATCTGTATCAAAAATTTTGAGATACATTGTACCAATAACGGCTATTTTATAAGTAGTTATTAACAATGCTTCTTTTATCGGGTAAAAATCAAAATAGCTGTTCAGCCTCTTCCCGGATCAGGGCTGCGCCTACTTCATAAGGGTTGCTTTCCATGCGGCTGACCTGCTCCAGAATCAACCTGCAAAACTCCAGTCCGCCTGCCTCAGCAGGCAAGGCTTTCAGGGCACTGTTCATCAAAAAAACCGTATCGTTTTTTACCCTTTTGGTAATTTCCCAGGCGGTAGTGCTTACGTATAGTTGCTGCGTAATGTTGTGCTGAAACTCATTTCGAATTTCTGCCAGCACGAGATAGTGCAGTTCTCCGGCAGCAAAATCCGGATTGTTTAAACGGATCAAAATATTGGCCGGGTTAATCCTGTCGATCAGCAAAACCAAACGCTCATAAGCTTGCAGGCGCAGTGGCAGGGTTTCTTTGGTAAAGGTTTGTTTCAGGCCGATAAGCTGCTGTTTTTCAAATCGTTCCAGATAAGGCCGGGCAATGTAAAAAGCGGCCATCACTACCAATAATCCCGAAATAGTGAGCTTAATAATGTCGAAAAGGTAATTGTTCAGCATAAAAAATGTATGTTAATAAATGGTCATAAACTATTGGTGTATAATTAAATTGTGCAATTTCGGTTATATTTGTTATCAAATTAAATATTTTAAAAATGAGCACAGTTATTGAAACCGTTGCGGCACCAGTTTCCTTTACACAAGGTGCTGTTGCAGAGTTAAATAAGTTGATTGATCAGCAGGAAATCAGTGCAGATTTTGGTTTGCGGGTTGGCGTAGAAGGTGGCGGCTGTTCCGGGATGAATTATATACTGGGTTTTGATCAGAAAAAAGAAGGCGACCAGGAGTTTTATATCGATGGTATCAAAACTTTCATGCACAAAGCACATGGTTTATACCTGGCCGGAATGCAGATCGATTTTCAGGATGGTTTAAATGCCCGTGGTTTTACTTTCAATAATCCAAATGCGGCCAGCACTTGCGGCTGCGGAACTTCGTTTTCTGTATAATACTTCTTTTACCCCATAAAAAATGCACTGAATATAAAATTCAGCGCATTTTTTATTTTATAACAACAAAGCGTTTTTCAGCGGATAATCAAAAAGCAGTTTTTCCAAGTAATTGGTTTTCAGCGATCGCTCCAAAGCAGCGGCATGACGCGGATGGTGCATATCGCTCGAAATAAAATCAACCAGATTGTAATCCACCATTGCTTCGGCCATTTCTTTGGTTTTGGCACCATAATAACCAGTTAATGAAATCGTGTTCATCTGCAGATCACAGCCCCAGCTTTTCATATTTTCACAGTTTTCAATTGTAAAATACGGATAGCGTTCCGGATGGGCCAAAATCGGTTTATAACCTTTGTCCTTCATTTTTTGAATCAGCGGAATCAGGTTTGGATGCGCATCAATAAACGACATTTCAAACAGCAGATAGTTATCCGCCATCGGCATCACGTTGCCGTCATCCAGCAAAGTCTCAAAACCTTCATCCAGCAAATGCTCCGCGGCGGCTTCTATTTCAATATCAATATGCTGTTTTTGCAGTTCATTTTTCAGTATCTCCAGTGCATTGCCAATGGTTTCCGGTGTGTTTCGGTAATAATCAACCATGATGTGCGGCGTGGCAATAATTTTTTTAATGCCCAGATTCATCATCGCCTGCACCAATACGATTGATTCATCCAGGTTTTGCGCGCCATCATCAATGCCCGGCAACACATGCGAGTGCATATCTACACCCAATGTACTTAAATCAAACCGACGTACCTGTTCAACCTTTTTTTTACTGAAAAACCCAAACATGTTAGCGGTTTTCGTATTGATCCTGATAGTATTGCTGATAATTACCCGAAGTAATATTGTTCAACCAGTCCTGATTAGCCAGATACCAGGTCACGGTTTTTTCTAATCCCTGTTCAAAAGTAACGCTTGGTGTCCAGCCCAGTTCGTTTTTCAGTTTGCCTGCGTCGATGGCATAACGCAGATCATGGCCGGCCCGGTCTTTTACATAGGTGATCAGTTGTGCGGATTCTCCTTCACTACGGCCTAATTTCTCATCCATGATCTTACATAAAAGATGCACCAGATCGATATTCTTCCATTCGTTGTGGCCGCCAATATTGTAAGTTTTGCCGGATGCTGCCCGATGAAAAATTACATCAATGGCGTGGGCATGATCTTCCACCCAAAGCCAGTCGCGGATATTTTCACCTTTACCATAAACTGGGATCGGCTTTTTTTCCTGAATGTTGTGGATCGTGAGTGGGATCAGTTTCTCCGGAAAGTGGTTTGAACCATAATTATTAGAGCAGTTGGAAATCACAGTATTCATGCCGTAAGTATCCTGATAAGCCCGGACCAAATGATCCGAACCGGCCTTGGTGGCTGAGTACGGAGAGTGCGGATCGTAAGCGGTTTCCTCGGTAAACATACCTTCGTCGCCCAAAGTTCCGTAAACTTCATCCGTAGAAACATGGTAAAAACGGGTTTGGTCATACTTTCCTTTCCAGGTTTCGCGTGCTGCATTCAGCAGATTGGCCGTCCCGATCACGTTCGTCATCACAAATTCAATTGGGTTAGTGATCGAACGGTCCACATGCGATTCTGCTGCCAGATGGATTACCGCGTCCGGTTGTTCTTGCACAAATAAATCATGGATAAAAGAAGCATCCACAATATCACCTTTTACAAAACGATAATTGGGTTCGTTCTCAATATCCAGCAAATTTTCCAGGTTACCGGCATAAGTCAGTTTATCCAGGTTGATGATTTCGTACTGCGGATAAGTTTTCACAAACCGCCGTATCACGTGCGAACCGATAAAACCGGCACCACCGGTAATAATAATTTTTTTCTCCATATAGTTATCTATAAAGGATTGTCATTGATGTATTTTTCCCAGTTCCAGGCAGTCAGCATCATTTCATCTACGCCCAGTTCCGTTTTCCAGTGCAGCGTTTCTGCTGCTTTGGTTACATCGCCCCAAACCTTTTCTACATCACCTCCGCGGCGCGGGCCAATTTCGTAATTCAGCTTTACACCGGTTGTTTTTTCAAAGGCATGGATCACTTCCAGCACAGAACTTCCTGTGCCCGTACCGATATTGAACATATCATAACCTCCAAAATCAACACCGGATTCCATGTATTTTAAGGCTGCAACATGCGCTTTGGCCAAATCTACTACGTGAATATAATCCCGGATGTTACTGCCATCCGGCGTATGGTAGTCATCACCAAAAACAGTTAACTTCTGACGTTTGCCGATAGCGGTTTGCGTGATAAAAGGGACCAGGTTCTGCGGAACACCAATCGGTAACTCACCAATCAAAGCGGACGGATGCGCGCCAACCGGATTGAAATACCGCAGCGAAACAATTTGATAATTGCTGCCGGAATGGATTACATCCTGCAAAATCTCTTCTGACACCTGCTTGGTATTGCCGTATGGTGACTGTGCTTTTTTTACCGGTGCTTTTTCGGTAACCGGCAGTTCATCTGGCTGGCCATAAACGGTACAGCTGGAAGAAAACACAAAATTGAGTTTCTTTCCGGCGTAAGCTTCAAGCAGGTTCACCAACGAAAAAAAGTTGTTCTGGTAATATTTTAAAGGTTTTTGTACCGATTCGCCTACTGCTTTTGAGGCGGCAAAATGGATGATGCCCGCCAATTCCGGTTCTTTGCTGATCAATTCGGCAATGTCTGGTTCATAGCAAAGGTCCAACTTATAAAAAACTGGTTTATGACCGATTATTTTTTCAAGCTGATCCAGGATTTTTGGATTTGAATTGGAAAGGTTATCTACAATTATCGGTTCATAACCTGCATTAATCAGTTCAACAACAGTATGCGAACCAATAAAACCTAATCCTCCGGTTACTAAAATTTTTGACATGATTATTTGTTATAATAAGCAAAATCTTTGTGTTGAATTTCAATATCCGGCAAAGATTTAAAGTATTCGTAAGTGATTTTTAAACCTTCAGCGCGTGAAACTTTTGGCTCCCAACCTAAAATTGCTCTTGCTTTGGTAATATCCGGACGGCGTTGTTTTGGATCATCTGTTGGCAGCGGTTTACTTACCAGTTCCTGATCGGTCCCGGTCAATTTGATAATTTCCTCTCCAAACTGGCGGATGGTGATTTCATCAGGGTTTCCGATATTCATTGGCTGCGTATAATCACTCATCAGCAAACGGTGGATGCCTTCAATCAAATCATCTACATAACAAAAAGAACGTGTTTGAGAACCATCGCCAAAAACAGTCAGCTCTTCGCCCCGCAAAGCCTGACCAATAAAAGCCGGCAAAACACGGCCGTCATTCAGTCGCATACGCGGGCCATAAGTATTAAAAATACGGATGATGCGGGTTTCAACCTGATGAAAAGTATGGTACGCCATGGTGATTGCTTCCTGAAAACGTTTGGCTTCATCATAAACGCCGCGCGGCCCAACAGGGTTTACATTTCCCCAGTATTCTTCAGGCTGAGGATTGACGCTTGGATCACCATAAACCTCTGATGTTGAGGCCACTAAAATCCTGGCTTTTTTATCTTTTGCCAAACCCAGCAAATTGTGGGTTCCTAAAGAACCGACTTTTAAGGTTTGAATCGGGATTTTCAGATAATCAATCGGGCTTGCGGGCGAAGCAAAATGCAAAATATAATCCAGTTTGCCGGCAACATGCACATATTTGGAAACATCATGGTTATAAAACTCAAAGTTTTCCAATGGAAAAAGATGCTCTATATTGCGTAAATCACCTGTAATCAGGTTGTCCATCGCAATCACATGAAAACCTTCTTTGATATATCTGTCGCACAAATGCGAACCTAAAAACCCGGCCGCGCCGGTAATTAAAATACGTTTTCTATTTTCCATTATTATTGTTCGATGGTTTTTCTTCCGATGCTGCTGTAGTAAAATCCGGTTTTTTGCATTTTGTCCAGATCATATAAGTTCCTGCCATCAAAAATAACATTATTCCTGAGCTTCTCTTTGACGTAGCTAAAGTCCGGCGTCCTGAAAACAGACCATTCCGTAACAATCAGCAAAGCATCCGCACCATCCAAAGCTGCATAACGATCTGGCGCGTAAGTAATTTTATCACCCAAAAGTTTCTGTACGTTTGGCATTCCTTCCGGGTCATAAGCTACAACAGATGCACCTGCTTTTAGCAATTCATCAATAATGTACAAAGCCGGTGCTTCACGGATATCGTCCGTTTCCGGTTTAAAAGCCAATCCCCAAAGCGCGAATTTTTTTCCTGCTACATCACCTTTAAAATATTCCAATACTTTTTTTACCAGCTTAATTTTCTGTGTTTCATTCACTTCCATCACAGAATCCAGGATTTTGAAATCATAGCCATATTCTTTGGCTGATTTAAACATGGCCTGAACATCTTTCGGGAAGCAACTTCCGCCATAACCTACACCCGGAAATAAAAACCGCTTCCCGATCCGCGCATCGGCACCGATCCCGGCACGCACCATATCTACGTTAGCACCAACCAGTTCGCACATGTTGGCTACTTCATTCATAAAAGTGATTTTTGTGGCGAGAAAAGAGTTGGCCGCATATTTTGTTAATTCTGAAGAACGCTCGTCCATAAACAAAATCGGGTTTCCCTGGCGCACATATGGGCCGTACAATTCGCCCAGAATTTCGCGGGCACGTTCGTCCATTGTGCCGATTACTACCCGGTCTGGTTTCATAAAGTCTTCAACAGCAACACCTTCCCGCAAAAACTCCGGATTGGAAACTACGGCAAACTCAATAGCAGTATTTTCTTTAAAAACAGCGGTTACTTTATCTGCCGTGCCCACCGGAACAGTAGATTTCGTAACGATTACTTTGTATTCGGTTATCAGTTTGGCAATGTCTTTTGCGGCACCTAAAACGTAACTTAAATCCGCAGAACCATCTCCGCCCGGAGGCGTTGGCAAAGCCAGGAAAATAACCTGGGCTTCTTTGATCGCTTCTGCCAGATTTTTTGTGAAATGCAGGCGTTCCTGTTTAATATTCCGGTGAAAAAGCTGCTCTAAACCAGGCTCATAAATCGGCAGTACACCGTTTTGCATGGCTTTTACTTTTTCTTCGTTAATGTCCACGCAGATCACCTCGTTTCCGGTCTCTGCAAGGCATGTTCCGGTTACCAATCCAACGTAACCTGTTCCTACTACGGCTATTTTCATATTTAAAAATTTGTTAAAAAATTATGTTTTACCTTCGACGAATATATAAATTTTTGTAGTTAGATGCTTTTTTTATACCGCATAAGCGTACAATTATACCAATTTGCAATCTGGTTCGCTTCGTTTTTTAATCAAAAAGCAAAGCTTTGGATTGATGGACGACGCACACAAAAGCTTGTTACGGCAGATGCCAGTATATGGTTCCATTTTGCTTCATTAGGTGAATTTGAGCAAGGCCGGCCCGTGCTGGAAAAGCTGAAAGCAGAAAATCCGGCCCTAAAAACAGTAGTTACTTTTTTTTCACCTTCGGGATACGAGGTCCGGAAAAATACGCCACTGGCAGATTACATTTATTATTTACCTTTGGACACACGCAGAAATGCCCAACAATTCATCCAAACCATCAACCCCAAAATTGCCGTTTTTACCAAATACGAATATTGGTATTTTTATATGGATGAATTGTACCAGCGGCAAATTCCGCTATACGTCATCTCTGCGATTTTTCGTCCGCAGCAAATATTTTTTAGAAGTTATGGTGGCTTTTACCGGCGGATGCTTCTTTTAACACAGTATTTTTTTGTTCAGGACGAAGCTTCAAAAAATTTACTTTCCGGTATCGGTATAAACAACGTTTTAATCACTGGTGATACCCGTTTTGACCGCGTTTGGGAAAATGCACAAAACATCGAACCGCTGGCCAAAATTGTAGCTTTTAAAAATAATCAAAAGGTTTTTATCGCCGGAAGCACCTGGCCGCCGGATGAAAACCTGATTGTGAACCTAATTTCAATTTATCCGGATTGGAAATTTATCTTGGCACCGCACGAAATTGGCGCAGATAAAATTGATCACCTGCTGAGAAAACTTCCGCCTGAAAAAACCATTCTTTATTCTCAAATTAAGTTGGATGAACCTGTTTTGAAGCAGAAACAAATCCTGGTGATTGACAATATTGGTTTGCTTTCCAAACTGTATCAGTACGGAAATATCGCTTACATCGGCGGTGGTTTCGGCACCGGCATCCACAACACGCTGGAAGCTGCTGCATTTGGTTTGCCGGTAATTTTTGGTCCGGTTTACCACAAGTTTAAAGAAGCGCAGGATTTGATTAAACTCAATGCCGGATTTTCTATCGTAAACGAAGCATCTCTGGAAAGCACTGTTGCACAGTTAATTACTGATGAAAAGTTTTACGCTGAAGCTTCAACCCAAGCCAAAAACTATACGCAGCAAAATACGGGTGCGACTGAAAAAATTTGGAAATACATTCAGGCGCATGATTTCAATTTGAATAATTGAGCGCATTTAAAAACAGCTACCCATATTTCTGAATAAAAAATCCCGCAAACAATCTTCAAACAGATTATTTGCGGGATAAAATGCAATGCTTCTTTTATCGGTATAAAATCAGGATTACTTTATTCTGTCCAGGATCATTTGGTTAACTTCTTTTCTGGAGAAATCTTTTGAAACGCGATTGATCTGATCTTCAGATAAAGCCGTTCCGCTTTTGGAAGCATTCAAAGTTTTTACCTGAGGCGTAGCAACTGAATATGTCCCTTTTACGGTGTAGTTGATCGCTTTGGCCAGCAATGCTTCGTTTACATCACCAAAATCGTGCGTTACATCATCTGCTGCCTGCACGCCCGGATACGTGACTGAACCCGGTGTCATACCTGCATAATAACCACCCTGACCGGCAGAGTTTTTGGTTTCAAACTCCGGTGTATAATATTGATAGGCTCCTATCGGAATGGCAAAAAACCCAACTGGTTTGCCATAGCTTGTTGTACCAATAAGCTGCACGTTCATTTCGGGAATTAAGTTGTTGATGGTCAGTTCGCTTGCAGAAGCTGTACTACCCGAAACAATAAAAAACACACGGCTGATATTTAAACTTCCCTTTTTAGAAAAAACCTCCTGGTTGTTAGCCGGTTTAAATTCGCCCGGATTTTTAGAAATATCTATACCAAACTTTTTCGCCAGTAATGGGTATTTATCATTTTGCAATTTATCATTATAGTAATAGGTAAACATCGGCGTGTTGGTTTTCGCCGAAGGCACAATTAAGTTGGATAAATACATGGCCGTTTGTACAGAACCGCCGCCGTTATAACGCAAATCAACTACCAAATCGGTAACGCCGACCGTAGTAAAACTGGTAAAGGCCGCATCTAAATTGGCCTGCGCATTGGTAAGTACTGTAAAACTGTTAAACACAACGTAGCCTATCTTTTTACCGTTGCCTACATCTAAAACTTTACTTTTTAAAACCGGGTTAACCGTATAATTTGCTGTATTTAAGGTAACATCAAAAGTGGAGTTATCAGGTTTTTGCAAAGTCATGCTGATACTGGAAGAATTAAACAAAGCTTTAACTAAAGCTTTATAATTATTACTGGCGGTATCAGTGTAATTTAAGGAAGGAACACCTGTAATTTTAGTGATCTGGTAACCTCTAACTAAACCTGATTTATCTGCCGGAGAACCCGGATAAACATATTTTATGCGCAAATCAGTTGTGGTATTATAAATCGGACTAAACCCATAATCACCATTCGTTCCACCTAAAGAAGTAGCAACCTGGCCCTGATCAATAAAAGAATATTTGGCTGTTCCCGGATAAAGAATATCGTATTCATAAGGCTTACCGGTAGTTGGGTTAGTGCTGTATTGAGAAAGTGCGTCTACTTCACTTTGCAAGCCTTCAATATCTGTTTTACCTGTGAATGTCCTCGGTTTAAAAGCATCATATGTTGGCAGGGTACTGTACCACAAATTATCTTCCTGTGTGAAAAGATAAACAGAATCTTTGATGTGGTCTAAAACCGTGCCCGTTGTCGGGATGGCATTCGGATCGGCAGCAGCAGGCAAAGGTTGGGTTTTTTTACAGGCGGCAAAAAAGCTGGCAGTTACCATTAAAATTGATAGGTAAAAAATGTATTTCTTCATATTCTATTTTTTTTAACAAGATACAAACAATCAAGTATTTGTAAAACTAAAAATGATAAAATATATTATGGTTTCCCGGTAAAATCGTATATAGTAGCATAATCCACTCCTGCTGCCTGCGCGCAAAGTTCATCGTTGGTGCTGTTGCCGATCATGATGATGTTGCGGCGTTGCAGGTTGTGGTCTGTCAAAATCTGGTGCAAAGCGTCCGGCTCAGGTTTTGGTTTGATTTCTGCCGCAAAATAACAGATCAAATATTTTTCCAAACTGTTCCATTCAGTCTGCCGGATTTTGTTCAGCTGCTCTTCAGGATCACCATTTGTCAGGATAAAAAGCTGTTTCCGATCGATCACAATTTGCTGCAACAGTTCCAGCATTTGCTTGTACAACAACAATTTGAGCGGAAGGCGTGCAATTTTCAGCAAACGGTCAAAGTTTTCCCGGTATTTTTCATCCAGGTTGAATGCTGTTTTTATCGATGTAAAAACAGTATCCCCACCTTTTTCGTAGTAAGTTTCTTTCATCAAAGCTAAAATTTCCTTGCTGTTTAACTGTTCGGTATGTTCCAGAAAAGCGGCAAACAAATAATACACTTGCAAGTAATAATCCTGCTTCGGGAAAAGCACATCGTCCAGCTCAAAAACAAAAGCTTTTTTGCGCGGATCGAGGTCGGCATAACGAAAAGTCATTTTACAAAAAACGGTTTTATATTGAACAATTGTTCCTGCTGAAATTGGATTTCAAACAAACCATTTAGTTGCAAGTGTAATCCAAGTTTAGCAATTGTTTCTTCGGATGAAAGATCAGTATTCCAAACCGGTCCCAATTTTCCATCGATAAAAGAAGCATATACTTTTTGGTTTGAAGGATGAAAAGCACGCAGCAAAAGCAATTCCTCCGCAGCAAATAATTTGGCTGCTTTGATAAAAGGGATTACCGGTTTTCCATCCAAGTTGTAGTTTTTAATTTGATCGTTGATGATCCAAACCAAATCCAAGTTAAGCAAACTTGCAACCGCAATACTTTCCGTTGGATAACCCAATTGCAAACAAGCTTTAGAAAATTCTGCAAAGGAAGAAGTAATTTGGAACGGTACTGTTTTTATGCCACAAAAATTGAGTTTCTCAAAAAGCTCTTTTGGATTGAACAATAATTTTCGAGTAATCAAATTGGGCAAAAAAAGATTGATATTGAATTCGGAAAACAATTCCACCGCTTCAGCCAGCAATTCCTGCTCGGCAAAACCCATGGCAAAAACAGCATTAATTTGCTGATCCAAACAAATATTTAACAACTCATGAATGTAATCTGCCTGAGAAACTTTTGGCAGCAACAATTGCTGCGATGCCGAAATTTGTGCGATAAAAGAAGCATCGCCATAAACAAAATCAACATGCGGAAACCATTTCTCCAGAAAATAAACGCCCGGATGCTGGCCGCAAGTGATTAACGCTTTCGTCATGCTTCGATCAGGCCGTCTTTCATCATCACTTTGCGGTCGCTCATTTCCGCCAGTTCTTCGTTGTGCGTTACGATGATAAAAGTTTGATTAAACTGATCGCGCAGGGAAAAAAACAACTGGTGCAGTTCCATCGCGTTTTTGGAATCCAAATTTCCGGAAGGTTCATCTGCCAAAATCAAAGCCGGATTGTTAATTAAAGCACGCGCCACGGCAACACGTTGCGCCTCGCCACCAGAAAGCTGGCTGGGTTTATGCGTTTTCCGGTGACCTAAATTGAGCATTTCCAGTAATTCTGAAGCGCGTGTTTCGGCTTCCAATTTTGTTTTTCCGGCGATATAAGCCGGGATACAAATATTTTCGATCGCGTTAAATTCGGCCAGCAAATGATGAAACTGAAAGATAAAACCAATTTTTTGATTGCGAAAAGCACTCAACTGTTTCTGGTTCATCACGCTTGTATCGGCATCATTTAGCAAAACCCGACCAGAATCCGGTTTATCCAACGTACCGATAATATTCAGCAACGAGCTTTTCCCGGCACCGGAAGCACCCACAATACTTACAATTTCTCCGGCTTGAACATCGAGGTCAACACCTTTTAAAATTGACAGTTTTCCGTATGATTTTTTGATGGAACGCGCTTTCAGCATTTGGCAAAAATAGCGATACTGTTTTTATCGGCATAATGTTGAGGAAATCTTATCATTCATAAAAAAATCGCTAAAAAATAGTGCTAAAAAGAGTTAGCTTTAATATCTTACGCCTAAATTTTTCACCATAGATGAACCAGATCCAACCTTCAAAAAAAGTTAATTACGGCTTAGACGCACCAAATGTGATCCGTAATCTTGCCGTTGCTGCTTTTGTCGTCACGCTTTTGGCGCTTATCTTTCCGGTCATCAAAATCGGCAGTGAAACTATCGATATCCGTGGTCTGGTCTGGTCTGGAGTTTCCATGGGTTTGGGTGCTGTTTGGATGATTTTGTATTCTGTTTACGGTAAATATCATCTCCGCGACAAGATGCTAGCATTGGTGAATTGGACAGGTGCAGAACAGGTTTTGGATATTGGTACGGGAAAAGGTTTGCTGTTGATCGGTGCTGCAAAGAGACTGCAAAGTGGCAAAGCAACCGGAATTGATATCTGGAATGCCGAAGATTTGACTGGAAATCATATTGAAAACGCTTTGCAAAACGCAAGACTGGAAGGTGTGGCCAATAAGATCGACATTTTGAACGAAAACGCTATTAAAATGAGTTTTGCAGATGAAACATTTGATGTTATTTTAAGCAACGAATGCCTGCATAACATTTACAACAAAAACGAAAGGCAACAAGCTTGTAAAGAAATCGTAAGGGTGCTAAAACCTGGCGGCTGCGCAATAATTTCCGATCACAAACTTACTGCCGAATACCAAAAATATTTTGAAGAGGCCGGTTTACAAGTAAAAATGATCAACAAATATTATATAACAGCTTATCCGACCTTGCGTATTTTAGATGTGAGAAAAACCTGAATGCTGATTGCCCTAAAATAATCCTTGTAGTCTTTCCCTCCGCCAAACCAATATGCTATTTCCATTTTTAAGCTGAAATTGTAGCCAAGCTAAAATCTTTTTCAAAGCAAAGAAATATTGTAAGCCTAAGTGCAAACAATGTTTACGATTTCTCCAGCGTGAACATCGAGATCAATGCCTTTTAATATCGGTTAATTTCCCGTAAGATTTTTTGATGGAACGCGCTTTTAGCATCTGGCATAAATAGGGACATGGTTGATACTTTTAAGAATACGATTTTCCGAACGTTCCTAAAACCTCCTTTTTAAAAAACAAACTTAATTTTATAATCAATTTGTATATTGCTCATATCAATCATATCTATTTTAACAAATATGAAAAAGCTAAAGGTTTTATTATTCATAATAAGTGTTTCATGTACAATGATATCGTTTCGTTTACCAAAGAAATCACAGTTAGGCACGTTACAATCTGGCTGGTATATTATATCTAATGATTCGGGAACTCACTTCGAACTGAATCATACTAAAAAATATTACGATACTGATCCAGTTCCTATTGTAACTATTAAGCACCTTATATCAACAAATGTAAACATGAGTCCCAAAGTCAATAATAAATCTTATGCAATTATTACCTTTACCTTTGATGCTATTGGCACAAGTAATATGAATAAAGCATTGGCAGAATTTGTAGATAAACGACAAGTTGGTTTAATTTTAAATAACAAACTAAAGTGTGTAGCAGAAGCTCCTTTCAGCATTAAAGGGTCAAGTATATCAATGTCCTCTTCAAAGTTTGATCTTGAGCAATTAAAAGCTTTAAAAGAAGAAATTGACAATTCGCACTAAATCTCCTATTTCAAAAGAAGTCAGCAAAGCAAATTCTAAAATTCCAAATTAAATCAATGTTTAATTTTTAACTTGAAATTGTAGCTTGACAACTGAATCTTTTCAATCATTACTTAACAACTTTTCCTGGCACCGGAAGTACCAACAATGCTTATAATTTCTCCAGCGTTTACATCGAGATCAACGCCTTTTGAAATTGATAATTTCCCGTAATATTTTTTGATGGAACGTGCTTTTAGCATTTAGCAAAAATTGTGATATGGTTTTTAGTGGGAAAGGTGAGTTTTGAAAGAAATAATTTTGGTAAGTTATATTTGATTAATAGATTTAAAATTTGAACGAAGAAGATTTATCAAGATCTAACTTTGTCTTGTTGATATTCAAGGATATCGCCGGGCTGACAATCAAGAACTTCACATATTGCTTCCAAAGTACTAAATCGTATAGCTTTAGCTTTTCCTTGTTTTAATATTGATAAATTGGATAAAGTAATATTTACACGTTCAGATAATGTGTTTAAAGACATTTTACGCTTAGCCATCATCACATCGAGATTTATTATTATTCCCATCATCAAATCGTTAATTGTTTTTCTTCTTCCATGGAAATGCCTATTCTAAAAATACCTTCAACAACAAATAAGGCAATACCAACTAATAGATAACCAACATCAAAATTGTATGTTAAATCCAAGTGTTTAAATTGCAAGTTTGAATTTAAGATTTGATTTACAGCAATAACAAATAACCATTGTACAAATGAATAACTTATCAATACAATAGAAATGTTTCTTATTCTTAGCATATTTAGTTCATTAAAAGGCAAGTTTTGTTTAAAATTTTGAAATATCCTTTTCAATTGATAAGTTATGATAACAATAACAGAAAAGATTAAACCATAACCAATTAACAACATTACAATATTTTGCCAACTCGCATTTATATGTAATGATATAACACCATTGGTAGTATTAAGGATCCCAATAGGAAAATCTTTTTTGATTGAGTAAAATTGTTTTATAGTGATAGGGGAATAGTTAATTGGAACTTGCAAGGCAAATCCTTTTCTGACTTGTGCCGCAATACTTCCGAGAACAATACAGACAATACCGCCAATCCATTCTAACCACCATAAAACATTAATAACTACAGCCAGGGCCGAAGACAACGATTTGTTTCCTAATAATTTCATAATTCAAATTTTAAAAATCAAAAATAATAATTATTTATTGTTTTTTAACAAATAATTATTATTTATTAACTTATTTAAAGTTATTTACTAATAATTGATATTAATCAATATTGTAGTTACACTACTTAAAAGAGATCACAAAGGTTAATCCTTCTCTCCCCCCAACCTAAATCATTTTCCATTTTTAATTTTAACCTGAAATTGTAGCTTTACCCAAAATCTTTTTCAAAATGAACATTCACGAATATCAGGGCAAAGCCATACTGAAAAGCTACGGTGTTAAGGTTCAGGAAGGCATTCTTGCCGAGAACGTTGAACAGGCTGTGGAAGCAGCTAAAAAATTAAAGGAAGAATATGGTTCTGACTGGGTGGTGATCAAAGCACAAATCCATGCAGGCGGCCGCGGTAAAGGCGGCGGCGTTAAATTGGCCAAAAACCTGGACGATGTGAAAGAGAAAACCAATGCTATTATTGGGATGCAACTCATTACGCCGCAAACCGGCCCGGAAGGTAAAAAAGTAAGCAAAGTGCTGGTTGCGCAGGATGTTTATTATCCGGGCGAATCTGAAACGAAAGAATTTTATGTTTCCGTTTTAATGGACCGTGCAAAAGGCCGCAATGTAATTATGTATTCTACCGAAGGCGGAATGGATATTGAAGAAGTTGCACATTCTACGCCGGAACTGATCCACAAAGAAGAAATCGACCCGAAAGTTGGTTTGCAAGGTTTTCAATCCCGTAAAATTGCTTTCAATTTAGGTTTGTCCGGCGATGCTTTTAAAGAAATGGTGAAGTTTATTACCGCTTTATACAAAGCTTATGATGCTACCGATGCTTCTCAGTTTGAAATCAACCCGGTTTTAAAAACTTCTGACAATAAAATTATGGCAGTTGATGCCAAAGTGAATATTGATGATAATGCGTTGTACCGCCACCCGGATTTTGCAGCCATGCGCGATACGGCCGAAGAAGATCCGATGGAAGTTGAAGCCAGCGAATCAAACCTAAATTATGTAAAACTGGACGGCAACGTGGGTTGTATGGTGAACGGTGCCGGTTTGGCAATGGCTACGATGGACATTATCAAAATTGCTGGTGGCGAACCGGCCAACTTTTTGGATGTTGGCGGAACGGCCAATGCACAAACCGTAAAAGCGGCTTTCGGCATTATTTTGAAAGACCCAAATGTAAAAGCAATTTTGATCAATATTTTTGGCGGGATTGTACGTTGCGACCGCGTGGCGCAAGGTGTAATTGATGCATACAAAGAAATGGGCGATATTCCGGTTCCGATCATTGTCCGGTTACAGGGAACAAATGCTGTGGAAGCGAAGAAATTGATTGATGAATCTGGTTTGAAAGTGTTCTCTGCAATTCTACTAAAAGAAGCTGCTGATCTGGTTAAAGAAGTTTTGGCAGCGTAAGTTCCAAGTATCAACTTAAAAAATATATACAAGGCTGTCTTGAAAGAGACGGCCTTTTTTATGGATGCTGTTTTTATCGGGTGAAAATTGGTGTGATAAAAGAAGCATCAGCACGACCAAACCTTTTCCAGCTTCAACAATTTATAAAACATTATGCTGTTAAAAATCTACCCTGAAAACCCAAACCCGAAAGCGATTGCACAAGTTGCCGAAGTATTGCGCAAAGGCGGTTTGGTCATTTATCCAACCGATACCGTGTATGGTTTGGGCTGCGATATTACCAACCACAAAGCGATTGAAGCCGTTTGCCAGCTGCGGAAAATGAACTGCAACAAAGCCAACCTGTCTTTCATCTGCTACGATCTCAGCCATATTTCTGATTACATCAAACCGATCGACAATACTGTTTTTAGGGTGCTAAAAAAAGCATTGCCCGGCCCGTTCACTTTTATTTTTAACGCGAGCAATTTGGTACCAAAGCTGATCAGTACCAATAAAAAAACGGTTGGGATCAGGATCCCCGATAACAATATCCCGCGCGAAATTGTGAAAGCTTTGGGCAATCCGATCCTCACGACTTCCATCAAAGATGATGATGATATTTTAGAATATTCTACCGATCCGGAACTGATTTATGAGAAATACCAAACTTTAGTTGATGTGGTAGTTGACGGCGGTTATGGTGATAATATTGCTTCAACGGTGGTAGATTGCACTTCCGGCGAATTTGAGATTATCCGCGAAGGCAAAGGCGATCTGCAGCTTTATCTCTGAATACTGTTTTTAGCACGGTTTTTTCTATAAGTGATCTGTATTAATTCTGTTACTTATGAAAATGCTATTTTCCGTACTCAAAACAGCCGTAATTTGCTTCCTGATCTATAAATCCTTGTTTTATTCCTTTTTATTTTTGGTTTCCGGCATGTGGATCATTACTGTTTTACTGCTCATACTGTTTGCTTATCTATCCAAAAGCTTATTTGCAGAAGCCGTTATTTTAAAAAATTTCTATAAAAATTATCCACATATCAACCTTAAAAAAAAGTTTTCGAAAGTAAATTTCAAACCCAAAACCAGCAAACGTTTTTCTTCAGAAACTGTCTGACCTTCAACCTTAACTTCTTGTTTTTGCAGATTTGAATGCTTCTTTTAGCACCTAAAAAAAGGTGTGCTAAAAAAAGCATTCAAACTTTGAGTAAAATAATATTTAGGCTTCCCAAAAAGCTTTCTCCTCCAAAAACCGAAAAAAATCTTAATTTTGCATCCCGTACACAAGGATTTGTTTCTGATCTGAATCAGCGGCAAATCCATCAAAACAAAGCATGACTAAGTATATTTTTGTTACGGGCGGCGTTACCTCTTCGCTGGGTAAAGGCATAATTTCTGCTTCTTTAGCCAAACTTTTACAGGCCCGCGGTTACCGGGTTACGATCCAAAAATTTGATCCTTATATCAACATCGATCCCGGAACGATGAACCCGTATGAACATGGCGAATGCTATGTAACGGAAGACGGTGCCGAAACCGATTTGGATCTGGGCCATTACGAGCGTTTTCTGAACACGCCAACTTCCCAGGCCAATAATATTACTACCGGCAGGATTTATCAGAACGTGATCAACCGCGAACGTGAAGGTGATTATCTGGGGAAAACCGTGCAGGTAGTGCCGCATATCACAGACGAGATCAAACGAAATTTTAAGATCTTGGGTGAAAATGGCGAAAACGATATTGTGATCACCGAGATTGGCGGGACCGTTGGCGATATTGAATCTCTGCCTTTTGTAGAAGCGGTGCGCCAGTTTCGCTGGGAAACCGGTTCTGGGAATTCATTGGTAATCCACTTAACCTTAGTCCCTTATCTTGCAGCAGCAGGAGAATTAAAAACCAAACCGACGCAGCACTCTGTAAAAATGTTGCTGGAATATGGCATCCAGCCGGATATTTTAGTTTGCCGGACTGAACATCACCTCAACCAGGAACTGCGCAAAAAAATAGCTTTGTTCTGCAATGTAAACATCAATGCTGTAATCGAATCTATCGATGCTTCTACCATTTATGATGTGCCATTATTGATGCTGAAAGAGCAGTTGGACAAAACGGTTTTGACCAAACTGAAATTGCCGCACAACAGAGAACCGAACCTGGATAGCTGGAAGGATTTTTTAGGCAGATTGAAAAACCCGACCGGCGAAATCAGGATTGGTTTGGTTGGAAAATATGTAGAACTGCCGGATGCTTACAAGTCCATCACGGAAGCATTCATCCATGCGGGAGCCAAAAACGAATGCAAGGTTCAGGTAAAATTTATTCATTCAGAAACTTTAACTGTGGAGAATGCTGCCGAGAAAATGCGTGGCTTGCACGGCGTTTTAGTTGCTCCGGGATTTGGCCAGCGCGGCATTGAAGGCAAAATTGAAGCCATCCGTTTTGTACGCGAAAACGAAATCCCGTTTTTCGGGATTTGTTTGGGCATGCAATGCGCCGTAATCGAATATGGCCGAAATGTATTGAAAATTAAGGATGCCAATAGCAGCGAGATGGACGAAAGCACGCCAAATCCGGTTATTTCAATGATGGAAGAACAAAAGAATATTACCACAAAAGGCGGCACCATGCGCTTAGGCTCCTACCCTTGCGACATCCGCAAAAACACCAAAATAGCAAATATTTATGGTAAAAACCATATCACCGAACGCCATCGCCACCGTTACGAATTTAACAATCAATACCTTAAACAATATGAAGAAAGCGGCATGGTCCCGTCCGGTATCAACCCGGAAAACGGTTTGGTAGAAATTGTAGAATTGAAAAACCATCCGTTTTTTATCGGCTCTCAATTTCACCCCGAATTAAAATCAACAGTTGCCAATCCGCACCCGCTTTTTGTTAACTTTGTCGCCGCTTCAATGGCTTATGCCAAAAAGAAGCAAATAGCTATTTAATTGGTACTTTAAAATAATGGATAGAAACACATTTACAGGATTATTCCTGATCCTGGTGATCCTGGTTGGCTCTACGTTTTTGCTCAAGCCATCACAAGAAGAAATTAGAAAAGAACTTCAAAGAAAAACTCAGGATTCCCTGCGCAGGTTAGGTGGTGTAAACCGCAAAGCACCAACTGCCAATGCTTCTTTTACCCCACAAAAACCAGCCATAGATTCGGCAGCGTTAAAAGGCCCGCTTGGTAATGCTGTTATTACAGCACCAAAACTGGTTTTTTTGGAAAACAAACAGTTGAAAGTTATTTTATCAACTCAAGGCGGCCGTATTGTTTCTGTTGAGTTGAAAAACGAAAAAACTTTCGATAAACAACCTTTGATCCTGCAAAATCCGGAACTATCCAAGTTTGGCTTAACTTTGAATGTTGAAGGTAAACCAATTCAAACCAATGATCTTAATTTTACGCCAAGTGCAGCCGGTTTAAATGTAAGCGGAGCCGATTCAAGTTCGTTAACTATGCACTTGGCTTATGGTGCAAACCAATCCATCGATTATGTTTATACTTTGAAAGGTGATGGTTACAAGGTTGGATACAATTTGGTATTAAATAATATGAACAATGTTGTCCAAGCCAAAAACAACCAAATTACTTTGGATTGGGAAGCAAGTTTGCGCAAGCAAGAACGCGATATGAAAATGGAGCGCAGCTACTCTACCGTTTATTTGGAGGATGTTGAAGGCGGAATCAATGATTTGAGTTTGACTAAAGACGAGCAAAAAACTTACGCTGAGAAAAAAATTCAATGGGTTTCGTTTAAACAACGTTTTTTTTCTAACGTGCTGATTGCCAGAAACGGCTTTACCAGTGCAGATGTTTCTGTAGGAACGGATATTAATTCTAACGATGTTAAACAGATGTCGGCCAAAATGCAGTTACCATATTCAGGTGCTGCTTCTGCTAATTACCCAATGGAATTTTACTTTGGGCCAAACCGTTTTTCAACCTTAAAAGCACAAGGTTATCATTTGGACAGCCAGATCGATTTAGGTTGGGGACCGTTAAAATACATCAATCGTTTTGCTGTTTTGCCGGTTTTCAATTTCCTTAAAAACTTCAATTGGAACTATGGTTTGATTATTCTGGTACTGACCATTTTATTAAAACTTGTCTTGTTCCCGCTGACGTACAAATCTTATCTTTCGATGGCCAAAATGCGTGTTTTGAAGCCGGAAATGGATGAAATTAAAGGTAAAGTCGGCGATGATAATCCAACTTTATTACAACAGGAATACTTAAAATTATACAAAAAAGCCGGTGTAAACCCGTTGGGTGGATGTTTGCCGCTGGTGATCCAGATGCCAATTATCCTGGCTTTTTTCCGGTTTTTCCCGAACTTATTTGAATTGCGCGGACAAAGTTTTTTGTGGATGCATGATCTTTCCACGTATGATTCAGTTCTAAGTTTCCCATTAATTCCGTTTTTAAATTGGGACCATATCAGCTTGATGTGTTTGCTGATGACGATCTCAACATTGATCCAAACTTATTTTAACAACCAAACTTCCGGCGCAACCGGCCAGATGAAATACATCGGTTACATTACGCCACTTATTTTCTTTGGTGTGTTAAACAGTTATCCTGCAGGTTTGAATTATTATTATTTCTGCGCGAATATTTTGACTTTCTCGCAGCAATATTTTATCCGGTTTATGGTGGATGACAAAAAGATCCATGCACAAATCCAGGAAAACAAAAAGAAGCCGGAAGACCCAAACAAAAAGAAATCAGGCTTTGCCGCAAAAATGGAGGAAATGATGCGCCAGCAACGGCAAACACCAGCTATCCAAACCAAGAAGAAATAACACTAATTTTTAGGTGGTAAAAAGAGCATCGGAACTTGGTTTTCGATGCTCTTTTTGGTTTAAAATAAATAGTTTATACAAATTGTGATACCTCATCCAGAAGAAAAAAAGAAATCCAAAACCAGTAACTTATTTCAAATCCAAAAAGCTTTATCACAAGTAAGCAAGTCGGGCTTTCACCCGGCATAATAAAATGCTAATACTTATTAATTTCATCAATCAGCTTGAACAGTTAACAAATATTTATACTACTGTTTTAAAAAATTCGATTCAAAATTTGATAGAAACAGAAAGGCTTTTTGGGAAAAAGATGCTTTAGAAAACAAGATGATATTAAGAGCCTGTTTAAATTTATATCAGCAAGATTAACAGTGCTTCTTTTATGCCTTTAAATTTTGTATTTATACCGATATAAAAAGCAATAACATCTCAGTGTTTTTTGGTCGATAAAAGAAGCATGTAAACAAATCAATAAAATTTGAACAATGTTTTTACATCCGTGCCAATATTTATCAAAATAATATCTATGAAAAAAGCTAAACTTTTATTATTATTTGCTGCTCTTCTTCTTGTCATTCAATCGTATGCAAAAGTTATTAAAGAAGGAAAAGTTATTAATAAAACTGAAAATCCATATTATGGACTTGTTGCCAAACATATATTAACTCAAGCTGATAAAAAATACGATTGGCCTTTTGAATTTTGTAAACCTGATACCGGTATCCACAAAAACAATACAATAGGAAAAGTTAAAGTACCTTTATTTGATTCGGTAGAAGCAAGCCAGGAACCACGAAATTTCTATCTTGCTTTTAATACAAATGTTTTTGTTAAATCATTGGGCGGATTTAAACAAAGGTTCTCGCCCTCTTTTGAATTTGGCCGGACTTATGGTATTTTCGATATCGGACTTGCTGCGGGCAAATTAAATTATCTTAAAAAAGGTGCGGATACAACAAGGTTTATTGAATTGCGGCCCACTATAAACATTTTCTCAAAAGGCAGGTTTTCAGAAGCATTATGTTTTGGTGCAGGTTATATTTTTAAAGCAAAACAAGGCTTAATGACAGAAATTTGCAACAGCATTAATTTTAATATCACAGAGATCTGGACGCTGAGTATTTTGCAAGGCTATTATTTTATTGACGGAACAAACGACAACAGAAGCACACAATACATGGGTTTAAATGTAACTTACAATTTCCTTAAATGGCACACGCTCAATCATGTACGGAAAAGGAAATCTTTGTTAAATTAATCGAATAAAATTTAGTTGTATAAAAAGATAAAAGTGATTTACATGATAAGAAAATAATAATTTAACACACTTCTTATCGTACCAATTTTACCCGCATAAAAGAAGCATTTGCCCTATCCAACTTACGCCAGGTTCCTTCCGGCATTTACGATTCCATATACTGTTCTGATAACCAGTTTATTGTATAGATTGGTTTCATCTTCATTCAAATCCTGGTAATGAAGCTGCTGCAAAGCGTAGTGCTGAATGACAACCAGCGGCAAAATTATCTTCTCGCGCAGCGCGATGGATTGCCTTTCCACCGGTGCTTCTTCCATCAAAACTTTTGTATTGGATAATTTTAGCAGCAAAGAGCAAGTCAGTTCATATTCATTTTTCAGCATCGTCCAAAATGCACCATATTCCGGGTCATCAGCCAATTTTGCTGTTACATTGAAATTGGATTTTGACATCGACATCATGCAGTTATCAATAATCGTTTTAAAAAAGCTCGACTGGCGGTAAAGGTGTTGCAAATCTTCCCATTTACCTTCATCCTCCATCTTTTTTAAAGCTGTTCCTACACCATAAAATCCTGGTATATTTTGTTTGAGCTGGCTCCAGGCTGTTACAAAACTGATGGCACGCAGATCTTCCAACTTCAGTTCGGCACCAGAATTTCGTTTCACCGGCCGGCTGCTGATGTTGATTTCAGACAACAATTTCAGTGGACTTAAATGCTCCAGATACGGTAAAAAAAGCGGGTTGTTGCGCAATTTCATGAAGTAGCGGTAACTTTCGGCAGCCATGTTATCAATCAGTTCGCGGCCTTTTTCGTCCACCGTGTCGCCGCTTTGCTGGTTCAGCGCAGATACAATCCCGGCGTTGATCAATTGCTCCATATTGAAACGGGCACTATCAATTGAGCCATATTGCGTACTGATTGTTTGCCCCTGAATCGTCAACTGGATATAATCATTGGCAATTTCATGCCCCATTGAAGCATAAAAACGATGTGTTTTACCGCCGCCACGTGCAGGCGGTCCTCCCCGTCCGTCAAAAAAAGCCAAATCAATATTGTACTTTCTCGACGTGGCCGTTAACTCCACTTTTGCCTTGTAGATGGACCAGTTGGCCATTAAATAGCCGCCATCTTTGGTACTGTCTGAGAAACCCAGCATAATCGTTTGACGGTTGTTTCTTTTTTGCAGATGTGCGGTATAAAACGGATTGGAGTACAACTTTTCCATGATGATGCCTGCGTCTTTCAGGTCGTTTACCGTTTCAAAAAGCGGCACAAAATCTATGGTCAGGCTTTCTGTTTTCCATCCGCTCCACAAAAATAAATTAATCAGCTGCAAAATATCCGAAGCTTCCTGGCAATTGCTGATGATGTAACGATGGCAGGCTTTTTCGCCGTTCATTTCCTGGATCTCACGCATATAACGGATCGTATCCAGCGTATCCTTTACCATATCATCAGCCAAATCCGGCGTATAAAAATCCGCTTCTACAAAGCGTATATTTTTTAGTTTTTCGTCTTCTGTTTGATGTTCATAATCATTTGGCAGCCTGTGCCTTATCGGTGTTTCGCTGATGCAATACTGATGTGTTTTGCGCAAAATCCTGCTGTCTTGCCGGATATCCAGCGTTGCAAAATAGCTTCCGAACAACTTTACTTTTCGGATCAGATCATCCAGCAAATTGATAAATAAACCATCATGGTATTTTTGCAGCACCTGCTTTATTGCTTCCAAATTTTCTAAAATGATAGCTGCCTGATTGCTGGCCTGCAATTCCGGCTTGGTCTGCTTGTTTAATTGCTTGTCCAGCTCAGCCATGTATTGCTCTATACCTCTGAAGGTCAATCTTTTACGCAAGTTTTTATAATCTCTCGAATAGCACCGGTAAATCACTTTTCGCAAAAGCTCAGTTACGGCCTGGGTAGATTTCAGGTTGACGTTTGGGTTACCGTCACGATCACCGCCCGGCCAAAAACCCAGTTCAATAGTTTGATGATCCTCTTCTGCCAAAAAATCAAATTCAGTATCCAATTTTTCCTTGATAGAAGAAGCAGATTGATAGAAAACATTTTCCAGGAACCAGGCCAGCGAGATTGCCTCATCTACAGGCGTTGGTTTTTCTTTGTTCAGAAAAGGTGTTTTGCCCAATTGCTGTAGCAAAAGATAAATCTGATTGATGTCATTTACCTTTAAAGCTTCCGTCAATTCGGTAATAATCCCAAGCACACTGCCCGGATAAAATTGCGTAGGATGCGCTGTCAAAACCAATCGCAAAGAAAACTTTTGTAAGGCTTCCCGGATTTTTACATGGTTTTCGGGCTGGTTATTCACTTGTTGCAGCAAAACCTGCAGCGAACTGCTGTCGTCTGTTGTTTCTAATTTTGAAAATGCAGAATCTTCAATCGCATCAAACAAAACCACTTGGCGCTCAATGTATTGAATAAAACGAAACAGTAAATGAAAGCGGTCTGTATCCTTGATATATTGCTGATATCGGGTAAAAAAACTCTCAATAATTTCTACCGGAGAAAGTTTTTGGCTGATGCCTTCCTCTACATGTGATTTGAAAAACGGAAGCAAAGTTCCTGTAGATTTTACCTGATAAAACGGAAGTGTTAAAAACAAACTGTTGTACAGATCAAATCGGGTAACTACCTCGTTGTTAAATACAAATTCTTTTTGGCTGATCTTCATGCGATTTTGTTAACCTTATCTTCGGCAAAATAAAGATTTAATAACTTTATTGCATGTTTTTTGTCAATTTTTTATTGCTAAAAGAAGCATCCGCAAAATTTTACTTACCAACCTGGTATCGGAACTGTTATTTTTGCAGCAGCAAACCGAAAACACTTTCAGCAATAATTTTACATGCCAACTTTGCAGCTGCTTACACGCAAAATTTTAAGCTTCTTTTACAGTCAGTATTTTTCTGATGGCCTGCGCATTACGCTTGGTGTACTGGTTCCTGCACTTTTATTTAACTATTTTAACCAGCTGGCTGCGGGCATTTCTGTAGCGTTGGGTGCATTATGTATCAGTGTGGTAGATACGCCCGGCCCAGCTGTTTATAAACGTAAAAGCATGATTATCTGCTGTTTGTTAGTATTTTTAGTTTCCTTGATTACTGGTTATGTTCAATTCAATCCATTTTTTCTTGGGCTTGAAATCATATTGTTTGCCTTTCTCTTTTCCATGTTCGCCGTTTATGGTAACCGTGCCTCAGCCATCGGAACCTGTGCGCTGCTGATCATGATTTTTATGATCGAAACACGCATGGCACCGCAGCAGGTGCTTCCTTCCAGCTTGTTGATTGTGGCCGGCGGAATCTGGTACATGCTGTTTAGTCTGCTGTTTTTCCAGATCCGGCCATATCGTGCCGCGCAACAGGCTTTGGGTGAATGTATCATCGAGGTAGCAAAATATTTGAGGTTGAAAGCAGATTTTTATGCAGAGAAAACCAATATTGACAAAAACTATAAAAGCTTGGTTTCGCAGCAAATTGCCGTAAGCCAGCACCAGGATGCCGTGCGCGAACTGCTGTTCAAAACCCGTTCCATTGTTAAAGAATCTACGCATACCGGCCGGATGCTGATCTTAACTTTTGTCGATTTGATCGATCTTTTTGACCAGATTACATACACACATTATGATTATGAAAACCTGCGGAAAACGTATCTGCAATCAGGTGTTTTGGCTAAGATTTCCCTGTTGATCCATCAAATGGCAGATGAACTGGAGCGGTTTGGTTTTGATGTGCAATCTCACAAAAAACATTACCAGTCAATCAATTATCAGCCCGGATTAGAGCAGCTGAAAGAACATATTAATCAAATTGGTTTGGCCACTGAAGAAAAAAGCACTTTGTTTTTAAAGAAAATTCTGATCAATATCCGCAACATCAACCAGCGGTTAATTGATATGGGCAGCTACACACAAGACGCTCCTCAAGCGTCCAAAACTGAAGCCTCAAATTTAGAATTCTCCCGCTTTGTGACCCAGCAGGATTATGCGCCGAGGCTTTTTTTAGAAAACCTCAGCTTTAAATCTACCTCGTTCAAACATGCTTTGCGCGTAGCTATCGTTTGCGGCATTGGTTTTACCCTGGCAAAAACAGTAGTCACCGGCCATCACAGTTACTGGATTTTGCTCACCATCATCGTGATTTTGAAACCTGGATTCAGCCTCACCAAACAACGAAATTCCCAGCGGCTGATCGGTACAATTGTTGGCGGCTTGATCGGGTTCCTGGTTTTATTTCTTATTCCCGACAAAACCATTCAATTTTTTATCATGATGGTACTGATGTTGTTCACTTACAGCTTTTTACGGTTAAATTATGTAATCAGCGTAATTTTTATGACACCTTATGTCCTCATCGTTTTCAGCTTTTTGGGGGTTGATTTTATCCACACGGTTGTAGAACGGCTGCTGGATACTTTTATCGGTTCTGCGCTGGCTTTCAGTTCTGCTTTTGTGCTTTTTCCGAATTGGGAATCTGATCAGCTCAACCAAACTTTGAGCAAAGTAATTGTCAGTAATCAAAATTATTTAAAAACGATTGTAGAACGTTTAAGTGGCAAAGTGGTTGATACTGTGGAATATAAACTGGTGCGAAAAGATGTTTATGTAGAATCCGGCAACTTATCTGCAGCTTTTGAGCGCATGATTTCGGAACCCAAAAGCAAACAAAAACATGCGCAAGACATCCACAAATTCGTGGTTTTGAACCACATGCTTTCTTCTGCTATTGCAGCCATTGCTGCAAATTTACCCGATAAAAACAGCATCAGCTTACCAGCACAGCTTAAAATTGCGCATCGTGCTCAATTAATTTTGAAAGAAACGGTAAAAAAACTAGGGCCGATAATTGAAGAGATTGCCGAAAAAGCAACTTCCGCAGAAACCAATTTAACTGAAAAACTTGCTGGCGAACAACAATCGGACTTGTTATTTCTGGAAGATCAGCTTCGGTTTATTCTGAAAATAAGCACCGATATTGCCAAAACCACCGATACGATTTTGAGCTGATACTGTTTTTATCGACCTAAAATTTCTCTGTCAGATGTTTCCAATACCGTTTTGGCACGTGCTGCAAATGTAGTTTTGTGTTTTTCCTCGCCGGGATATTAACGTGTTTGAAATAATCCTTCCACAAGGCCTGGTACAAAGTTTCATCTTCCGAATAAGAAGAAATAACGGTTTTGCCATATTGCCTGCCCGAAGCAAAATCCATCTGTATAAATTCGGCCGTTTTCAAATCATAATAAATGCCGTAAGCCCTGCGGATGTCGTAAATAATCCAGCGCTGATCAGCATAACGCCTTTTGAAATGTGCCAGAATTAGTGGCAAAACATTGTAATCAGGTTCTACAGAAGCATAAAAAATCCCGTCAGCCATTTTTTGAAAACGGACAAAAGCTTCCATCCGGTGCTTTTCGCGCCGTACTTTTTTGATCGTATCCGAAAGCCGGATCACATATTTATTCCCAAAATCTTCTTCCACAGCCTCTTTACTGCTAAAAGCGTAACGGATAAAACCCAGCAGATTGTCTTCCTCGCCATCCAATTCTGACAGATGCGCGACATACAAACGCTGCACGCCGCCAGCCGAAAGCCGCTGCATCAAGCCTTTCAGTACGCGGTTTGCTTTGGCCGGATCAGAAACGATGCTTCTTTTATCATCAAAAAAATTGGGTTGCATTTTGTTTTCGCAGCAAATTTTGGCCACACTGAGTTTGTGCTCATAAACCTCAAAAACCACGGTCAAAAAACCTTCAAACGTACCGTCGTAAATCAAAGTAATCATCTTAAAAAAGGCTTAGCTGGTTAGGTTTTTGTTTGAGATATTTGCTCTGCGATTCGGCCAGGATAAACTGTTTTATTTTCGTTCCGGACAATTCCTTCCGCTCAAAATCCCGACTGTTGCAAGTAATAAAATAACGCGCCCGGTTGATAGCAATTCCCATCAGCTTTAAATTTTCCCAGTTCAATTTGCCAAATTTCCGTCTGCTTACAATTTTTTGTGCCGATTGCAAACCGATGCCCGGCACGCGCAAAATCAGTTGCAGATCAGCTTTATTAATGTCGATAGGAAAATGTTGCAAATTGCGGATCGCCCAGCTTAGTTTGGGATCGATGTCCAGATCCAGGTGCGGGTTATTTTGATCTACAATTTCCTGAACCTTAAAACCATAAAAGCGCATCAGCCAATCCGCCTGATACAATCTGTTTTCGCGCACCATCGGCACAGCTGTACTTAAACCCGGCAAACGGTTATCGTTGATAACTGGCACATAACCAGAGTAATAAACCCGTTTTAGATTGAAAGATTTATAAAAATGATTGGCCGTATATAAAATTTGCCGGTCGTTTTCCGGTGTGGCACCAATCACCATTTGCGTACTTTGGCCGGCCGGTACAAACAGCGGTGCTTTTTTAAAAAGCTGTTTTTCTTCTTTGCGGAGGATGATTTCGTTTTTGATAAAATTCATCGGCTTGATCATGTCCTTTTGATTTTTATCGGGAGCCAGTAATTTTAGTCCGGCTTCCGTTGGCAATTCCAAGTTTATGCTCAAACGATCAGCATACAAACCTGCTTCAGCCATCAATTCATCACTGGCACCAGGAATGGATTTGAGGTGGATATAACCGTTAAAGTTATGTTCGGTACGCAGTTTTTTGGCAATGCGCACCAACCGTTCCATTGTATAATCTGCATCTTTAAAAATTCCGGAACTTAAAAATAACCCTTCGATATAATTTCTCCGGTAAAAATTCATCGTCAGGTCCACCACTTCCTGTACGGTAAAAGCAGCACGCTTGATGTCGTTGCTTTTTCGCGAAACACAATACGCACAATCAAAAATGCAGTGGTTGGTGAGCAGTATTTTCAGCAGCGAAACGCAGCGGCCATCTTCCGTATAAGTATGGCAAATGCCATTGCTGGCATCGCCCAAACCTTTGTTGTCGTTTTTGCGCTTGCTCCCGCTGGACGAGCAGGAAACATCGTACTTTGCGGCATCTGCTAAAATGGAAAGCTTTTCGCGGATTCGATCATCGTTCATATCGCTAATATACTAATATTTTTAGTAATTTGTTTCATCAAAATCAAACAAAAGTTTTGCACATTGGGTTTATCCTTCAAAACAAATAAAAATGGAAACATTATATACTGCAGTAGTAACTGCAAAAGGCGGCCGCAAAGGCATAGTAAAATCTGCTGACGGCGTGATTGATTTAGAATTAAAACCACCTGTAGAAATGGGCGGCGAAGCTGGTTATGCCAATCCGGAGTTGCTTTTTGCTGCTGCCTGGGGAAGCTGCTATCTGGGTGCTTTGGGTTCTGTGGGCAAGCGCGATAACGTGGATGTGAGCGAGGCAACCGTGGATGTACACGTCAGCTTTAATCAGGAAAGTGCTGCATCATATATTTTATCAGCAGCGTTGCATGTGCATATTCCGGGAATTGAGGTTGAAAAAGCACAGAAACTGGCCGATGCCGCACATAAAGGTTGCCCCTATTCTAAAGCCACACGCGGAAATGTGGACACAAAAGTGATTGCAGAATAAGAGACTGATTAAAAATTTGTTCAAATATTTTCGATGCTTCTTTTATCACCTCAAAATCATTGGTTTATTGTACTTTTTGTATCGATATAATATTTAAACACCAAATTTACAGGCATAAAAGAAGCATTGTAAATTTTTGTAATAGAAATTTAAACAAGCCCTAAGCTTGTAATTTTTTATTATTGAATTGTAAAAGCTGATATTTTCATCAGCTTTTTTTATTGCCCGGATATTTTGAAATGCTTCTTTTATCGGGTAAAAATCAGTATCAATTTAAATGTTTATGAAGCGGTGTACTTGAATCTTTATAAAAGTATCAAGCGTATAAATGTTTAGATGACTGATATATCAAAAAGAAACAACGTAAAAATATTCGGGACCGGCGAACAAACGATCTTGTTTGCACATGGTTTTGGAGGCGATCAAACAGCCTGGAAGTACGTTTTTAATGCTTTTACTGAAAATTATCGCGTAGTCCTTTTTGATTATGTAGGATCAGGAAATTCTGATCATGCTGCTTATCGCCCTGAATTATATAGTACGCTCAATGGTTTTGCGCAGGATGTCCTAAACGTTTGCGAAGCTTTGGACCTGCATCAGATTATTTATGTTGGCCATTCTGTAAGCGGCATGATCGGACTTTTGGCTGCGGTAGAAAAACCAGAATATTTTAAAAAGATGATTTTTCTGGGCCCGTCTGCCCGTTATTTAAATGATCACAGTCAGAACTACACCGGTGGCTTGGAACGGAGCGATTTAGATGCTTTGTTTGAAATGCTCGACAACAATTATCTCGGTTTTTCCAGGGCACTTGCCCCTGCTATCATGGGCGAAAAAACCTCGCAAGAAAACCAGGAAGAACTGGTTGAAAGTTTTTCTGCTGCAGATCCGTCTATCTCTCAAAATTTTGCACGTGTTACACTTCTGTCAGATCATCGCGCCATATTACCACATCTTAAAGTACCCAGCATAACTTTGCAATGTGCTGATGATGTGATGGCACCGGAAACGGCCGGCCAGTACATTCATCAACATACACCGGACAATGTTTATGTTGAAATTAATACTACAGGCCATTGTCCGCATATCAGTGCGCCACAAAAAGTGATTGAAGCGATAAAAAATTATATTTTGAATTGAAAACCAAACGGTGGAAAACCTTAAATCCGATCAGGAGAATTTACTGAGCAGTACCGCATACTTGTACGAAAATTCGCCCTGCGGCCATCTTTCTTTTTATCCCGGGAAAAACATTTTCCAGATTAACCAAACATTACTCAACTGGATTGGGCTTAGCAGGGAAGAAGTTTTTGAGAAAAAAAAGTTTTATGATTTAATTACTGTTGGCGGGAAATTGTATTACCAAATGGTGGTTTTGCCGTTATTAAACCGGCAAGGTTTTTTAAATGAAATTAATTTCGACATCATTGTAAAGAACGGGCAATCATTTCCCTGCTTGTTTAACGCGGTTGGAATTAAAGGGGAAGATGGCCAAACGGTAGCCGTACATGCCACGATTTTAAAAATCACAGATCGGAAACAGTACGAATCCGAACTGTTAATGTCGAAAAAAATTGCAGAAGAAGAGCGAAAACGTTTTGAATCACTTTCCAACATCATTCCCGAAATTATCTGGACGGCTTTAGCAAACGGAAGCGTCAATTTTACCAATAAACGTTTTTTTGAATATTTTAAATACCGGGAAGAAACTCCCCGAAAAACGTCTTTGTTGCATTTATTTCATTCTAAAGACCGGAAAAAATTATTTAAAAGTTGGATTGAAGCCGTAAAACAAGGCGAAAAGTTTGAAGCTGAAGTTTTGTTAAGAAACCATTTGGGCAATTTCAAATGGTTTTTAATCCGCGCTATTCCTTATAAAGATTTAAATAACAAAATTGAAATGTGGTTTGGCTCCTGCACCAACATTCATGAACACAAAAAACAGGAGCTGAAAATAGTAGAAAACCTGAATAATAGTTTGTCGGAAGCCAGTGAAATGATTTCTTTCAAAGATAAAACACTGGAAGAAATTGCTTACAGCCAATCTCATTTGGTGCGCAGGCCGCTTGCCAATATTATCGGTTTGGTAGAAATGCTGGAGAATACCGAAGAACCTTCAATGAATAATTCTATCGTAATGATGCTGAAGCAAAGTGCCGCAGAGCTGGACGAAATGGTTAAAGATATTGTATTGAAAGTTTAGGTTGATAAAAACAGCATCGGCCAAAAAATGCAAATGCTTCTTTTATCGGGTAAAAATCAAGTTGTTAACTCTCTGTTTTGTTGGGCAAATCCAAAAAACGGATACTTTAGTTTAATGCTTCTTTTATCGACTAAAAATTAAGCTGTTAACTTTCTGTTTTGTTGGGCAAATTTAAAAACGGATGCATTACTTTGATGCTTCTTTTATCGGCTAAAAATCAAGTTGTTAACTCTCTGTTTTGTTGGGCAAATCCAAAAAACGGATACTTTACTTTTGATGCTTCTTTTATCGGGTAAAAATCAAGCTGTTAACTTTCTATTTTGTTGGGCAAATTCAAAAACGGATACTTTACTTTGATGCTTCTTTTATCGGGTAAAAATCAAGGTGTTAACTTTCGATTTTGTTGGACAAATCAAAAAACGGATACTTTAGTTTAATGCTTCTTTTATCGGGTAAAAATCAAAATGTTAACTTTCTGTTTTGTTGGGCAAATCCAAAAAACGGATACTTTAGTTTAATGCTTCTTTTATCGGCTAAAAATTAAGCTGTTAACTTTCTGTTTTGTTGGGCAAATTTAAAAACGGATGCATTACTTTGATGCTTCTTTTATCGGGTAAAAATCAAGTTGTTAACTTTCTGTTTTGTTGGGCAGATTCAAAAACGGATACTTTACTTTTGATAAATGCAAGCCTTGCGGATAAGCCAAATCCAATATTACAGGCGTGGTTTTGCTGATCAGATGATGTTCAAATTCATCCAAACTCATACTTCCGGTTCCAATCTTGATTAACTTTCCTACGATGATGCGGATCATTTTACTCAAAAAGCGATTGGCCGAAACTTGTATTTGCATCTGTTTTTCGCTTGCATCCATCACAAAACTGACTGAATTGACTTTGCAAATGGTATGCGCATACTTTGCCGGCGTGGTGCAAAATGCGCGGTAATCGTCATACAAAAGCAGCAGTTGCAAAGCCTTTTCTACCAGTTCTGTTTGCAGGTTTTTAAGCGGATAAAAAGAGCTTGTTGTACTGATAAACGGGTTTTTATAAGTATGGATATGATAGTTGTAAGTTCTTGAACAAGCATCAAAACGCGCATGTGGCCTACCTTCCGTCGCGATGATATCAAAAACGGAAATATCGGCAGGCAAGGCTTTGTTCAATCGAAACAACAGTTCTTCTGTGTTTAAAATTTCCAGATCAGCATGAAAAAAAAACTGACTGGCATGTACGCCGGCATCCGTTCTGCCGCAGCCAATGATCGGAACAGGGAATTTTAATACCCGGGCCAATTTGGTTTCTAAAACCTGCTGCACCGTGTAGCTGTCCGGATGTTTTTGCCAGCCTCTATAAGCCGTTCCAAGGTAAGCGATATGAAAAAAGTATCTCAATTTGTAGCCCGGATTTTTTGCTGCAGCTTGGATTTGATAAAAAGTAGTTGCCTTTTTATCAATTGAAGCCGTTTTTTGAATGTGGTTTTTTGCCGGACGATATTATTATGATTGGCATACCGGAACACGGCTGCCTGCCGCATGTATTGTGCCGAAGATGATAATGTGCCGTTTTTTTCTATCGTCAGATAATGGCCGTTGGTGGCCCGAAGCATCAGTTTGCGGGCGTTCACCGGGATCAGGTCAAAAGTTGCTTCAGCGGTAATCTCCGTATTTTTTGCTGATAAAGTATCGGCATCACCAATACTCAAAAAAAGCTGGTTGGCTGCTTTAACAGCAATTTTGCCGTAACCCAGATCCTGTAGTTGCAGCACATTCTGCGGATCAGAAACCCGCCCGTCTGCAACAAGGTCAGCCTGATCTTTCAGGGAAACATATTTTCCTTTTCGGTTGCGCAGTGTAAATAAATCTTTTTGTGCCGATGCTTCTTTTATCGATGGAATTTCGTCCAAACGAACAAACCGGTAGCCACGTTCCAGCAATTGCGGGATCAGGATTTGCAACAGTTCCAACGTTTGGTTTTTAGCTTTTACCACATCCATATCAGAAACATCATCGTGCATGACTACAATGCCGTGATTATGCTGCTCAATATCAGTAAGATAGCGTACTGCTGCATCTGATACCGACCAATTATTCTGCCAGTAATAGCAATCTACGCCTGCAATTTCCCAATGTATCGGCCCAACGTGATTGGCTGTCAACATGCTCTGGTTCAATTCATTGGCAACCTCTGCAGACCATTTCCCGTATGGTGGCCGAAAGTAGATTTCCTGATCGATATAAGGTCTGATCAAAGCATCCGTCCGCAAAACCTGATCGGTCACATCTCCGTCAACCGATAAATATACCGGCATATCCGGATGGTCATAAGTATGGTTCCCGATCAGGTGGTTCATTAATTTTAACCCAGATAAAATCTCCGGATGATGAAAAGCATATTTTCCTACCACAAAAAAAGTAGCCCGTATATGGTTTTCAAACAAAAACCTGGCGATGGCAAGCGTATGGTTTCCGGGACCGTCATCAAACGTTAAACACAATGTTTTTGCTGGAAGATCCGATCCGTTTAGTGCACTGGAATAATACAAAATAAAAAATTTAAACTATTGATAATTAATGTGTTCTCATTCAAAAGCTGATAAATATTTTACTGCAACAATATGCTTTTGATAATTATTAAGATAAGCACCCAGCTCTTTTTGGTCATCATCCGGTTTCTTATTTTGCAGTGCTTCTTTCAGCAGCAAATTTAATTGCCCAACATCCCTTGGCGGATACAACTTGCCAAAACTGCCGACAGCTTCCGCCAAACCGCCGGCATCTGCAGCAATAATCCGGCAGCCGCAAGCCAATCCTTCCAAAACAACGATACCAAACCCTTCTTTGGTTATGGATGGAATAACCAATACTTTATGCTGGTTCAAAATTTCAGCAATTTGCTCACTGTTTAAAGTTCCGGTAAAATGAATTTGGGCTGTTAGGTTTAGTTTTTTAACCAGGTTTTTAAGCCGCTTAATTTCCGTCCCGTCCCCTACAATCGTTAAACGAAACGGTTGCTGAATATTTTCACAAGCGCGTATCAGATTATCGCAGCCTTTTTGAGAAACCAGCCGCCCGACAAATACAAAATCATATTTTCTCTCTGCAAAATTTGGGGTGGTAAAAACAGTATCATCATAACAATTATAAATAATTTCTGAAGACATACGGAGCGAATCGGCTACACTTTTGCTGACCGAAATATTTTTGGAAGTAAACTTGATCAAAAACAATTTTAGCAACGGTAACAGGTTTTTACTTTTCGTCAGCGAGAAATCATTCTGAGAAACAATCCATTTTTTACGCGGGTTTAAAAGCAACGGCCAAACACCTTTTAAAGAAATATTTGGCATATAATACACATTGCACCAAAAAAATAAACGCATTATTTTTAATAGATCCGGTGCATAGTATACGTCAATCCCGTTGATCGGTTCGGTTTGTTTTTGATGGGTAATCACCTTAACCTGATGTCCTTTATGAACAAATTCTTTACTTAAATTAAGCGTCAGGTTTTCAATTCCGCCCAAAACAGGATAAAAAACCGTGCTAAAAATTAAGATGTGCATAAATATATATTTGATGCGGTAGGAAAGTATCTCTCAATCAGTAAAGATTATTTTAGTTGAAATATTCTAAATTAAATAACTCACCTTACGCAAATTTATTTAAGGAAAAGGGTTTATGCGGCACATGGTGTTGATAACAATTTAAGCTCTGCATAAGCGGCTTTTTGAGCTGCTAAATA